>Ga0115011_10001675_pt1 | contig 15880 bp, 10 predicted proteins | sample TroAtlMetagenome_2_FD_88705 | JGI IMG/M metagenome (GOLD analysis project Ga0115011, IMG submission 88705) | Marine eukaryotic phytoplankton communities from Atlantic Ocean - Tropical Atlantic ANT8 Metagenome | ecosystem: Environmental > Aquatic > Marine > Oceanic | place: Tropical Atlantic...
GGTTGCCTGCAGCAAGAGCGCTGTATGTAAACTGAGCAACCCCACTTGAGTCAGCCCCAGTTGTTGAGAACACACCATCTATGTCCGAGTTCCACTCCATTGCGATATCGCCAAACGCATCCTCTGAGTCTGAAACTGTGGCGCTGAAGGTGATCGCCTCTCCTTCACTGTAGAGGTCACCCATTAAAGGGCTAACCAAGCTCAAGGTGGGAGCTGTGCCTACGCTAACAACTACAAGGTCTGCACAGTCTGCGCCTACCTCATCGACAACAGTTAGGGTCACTACGTGGGTTCCAGAGGTTAGGTCGCTATAGGGGAAGACCACATCTCCTGCACTTGTAGCGCTGCTAGATCCAATCACACCGTCTAGGTCGCTGCTCCACTCAACACCCAGCCAGTTAGCAGGCACGTCCACATCAGAGACAATAGCCTCAAACATAACTAGATCACCTAGGACAGATGTTTCGTTAGAAGCGGGTGCCGTAATCTCACAAGCGGGCGCACTGTTAGAGGCACCAACTGTAATAACCACTGAGTCAGACCCTACTTTACCCGCAAGATCCTCCGCAAAGAGCTCAATCGCGTGCTCCCCCTCTGTCAAATAGCCAAAGCCCGTAAGCTCTCCATCGGCGTTGGGGGCCGTGTCGATACCAGTCATGTCATCGCCAAGCGAGCTCTCCCACCAGACTGTCAGGTCGCCTACATCGTCCTCTTCGTCAGCCACAATGCCCGCAAACTCAACCAGCTGGTCCGAGTAAAATACACCGTCGGCAACTGGGGCGCTTATCTCTACAACAGGCGTTGACGTGTTGATTATTACTAGGGTTACTGACGCTGAATCGGCGGCCCCCTCGATGTCGCGGACCTCCAACATCACCTCTGAATCGTCTACATCAATCATCACCTCACACTCGGTAATTCCATCGGACGTAGGAGCCCCTGAACAAGCCTCCTCACCGCCCACAAACCAGGTCGCGATAAGGTCGGTGTTGAGATTGTCCGCATCAGATGCAGAGCCGCGAAGCGTCACGGTGTAGCCCTCATAGACCTCATCGCCATCGGCGTGGGAGGTGATGTTTGCGTCTGGTGCGGCGTTGTGACGACCCACTGATGTGTCGTTACAGCCGAGAAATGACAGGGCAGCTGTGAGAAAGAGCGAGAACATAGGTACCTCTTTTGGCTTTGTGCTCTAATTTGATAACATGTTTTTTGGGGGCTGGAATAGTTTGTAACAGTAGCCAACTTGCCTCAAGTTAGCTGTTCATTGACTCGCTAATGGGCTAACCACCAACAACTGATAGAAAGCCCAACTGCAACAACCGCCAAGCACCATTGTAACTTATAACCCAACTGGAGCCTCCAGATGCCTCAGAAAAGTTCAACCCTATTACCTCCCATTATAGCGAGCTTGACTCTCGGTTTGGCCCCTTTTTCCCCTGAGCCACACATTGTTGGAAAGCTTAGATGGATAGGTGGCGGAGCCGTTGGTATGCAGGCGATGGACTGGTTCGACACGATAATGCACGGGGCACCCTGGCTATGGCTAACTTTTACAATAGCGGCCCTGTTAGTTAGACGTCGTGACGACAGACCTACAACCCCTACTTAGATCTCCTCTTAGGGGGCATTAGGTCAGTAATTGTGCCCTCTGCCATCTCAGCGGCGAAACAGAGCGTCTCTGACAGAGTCGGGTGAGGGTGTATTGTCAACCCGATGTCCTGCATATCTGCACCTAACTCTATTGCTAGCATAGCCTCAGCTATAAGTTCACCTGCGTTAGGGCCCACCATGCCACAACCTAAAAGACGGTGAGTCTTCGCACAGAACATCGCCTTAGTCATCCCCTCATCACGCCCGATGCTGAGACTCCTGCCAGAGGCTGCCCATGGGAAGGCACCCCGCTCATAAGCGGTACCTTCAGCCTTTAGCTGATCCTCTGTCTTTCCAGCCCATGCTACCTCAGGATCTGTGTACGCAACTGATGGTATGCTCATAGGAGTGAAGGCGCTCGGCATACCACTAATAACCTCGGCCGCCACCTTACCCTCGTGGACAGCTTTGTGGGCCAACATTGGCTGCCCGACAATATCCCCTATCGCGTAAATGTGGCTAACATTAGTCCGCTGGCGCTCGTCAACCTCTATAAAGCCTCTATCTCCGACCGTTACACCTGCCTTATCCGCATCGATAAGTGCTCCATTGGGAGCTCTACCGACAGCTACCAACACTCTATCAAAGGTGTCTGTTTCAGGACAATCCTTGCCCTCAAAGGTGACCACTAAACCGCCTTTTGTCGACTCAACATGAGTCACCTTTGATCTGAGGAAGACATTCTCATACCGCTTCTTAATCTTTCGCAGAAGGGGTCTAGATATGTCCTTATCAGCACCTGGGATAATCGTATCTCCCAATTCAACTACGGTTACCTTAGAGCCAAAAGAGTCGTAAACCTGAGCCATCTCTAGCCCAATTATACCACCACCAATGACTAGCAGTCTATCAGGGATATCTTCCAAGGCTAGGGCTCCCGTCGAGTCCATAACTCGGCTGTCTTCATTTGGGACGAATGGTAATTTCACAACCCTTGAACCAGCTGCGATTATAGCGCTCTCAAAGGCGACAGTCGTTACAGTGCCATCAACCGACTCAACCTCAACAGTGTGAGGGGAGGTGAACCTACCATAGCCAGTAACGACCTCTACTTTGCGGGCTTGCGCTAGGCCAGACAGCCCTCCAGTCAGCTTGTTGATCACACCATCCTTAAAGTCCCTTATCTTGTCGATGTCAATCTCAGGCTCCCCGAATGATATTCCGTGTTCTCCCATCTCTCTTGTCTCATTGAGAACCACAGACATGTGCAAGAGCGCCTTTGAAGGTATGCATCCAACATTCAGACAGACACCACCGAGACTATTATAGCGCTCAACCATAACCACATCGCGGCCTAAGTCAGCAGCTCTGAACGCTGCGGTGTAGCCACCAGGGCCAGCGCCTAGCACCAAAACTTCACAGGTAATATCAGCCTCTGGCAGCTCTACTGGTGGGGCTGGGGATACTTCGGTCTCTACTGGCTCAGCCCTGGTTGTCGGAGGTTCTGGCTGTCGAGGTAGAACTTCTGTGTGTTTAGCTGGCTCAGAAGACACAATAGCCTCGATCTGTCCGACCACTGTCCCCTCTTTTACCTTGTCGCCAACAGCAACCATTAGGCTCAGTATCTTCCCTGAGTTCGGAGAGGGTATCTCCATCGTCGCCTTATCAGATGCCAGCGTAATCAGAGATTCGTCCTCTTCAACTTCGGAGCCTACCTGAACTAAGACCTCAACAACCTCAACCTCGTCAAAGTCCCCAATCGCAGGTATTACGATGTCTAATGTTTTACTCATCGGCTTCCTCCAAAGGAACCATATGGTTCAGATCGGAGAGGTAGTTACCTACGGCGGACGTAAAACGACATGCCTCGGCGCCATCTATCGCTCGGTGGTTGTAGGACACGCTGAAAGGTAGTATCAGCCGAGGTACAAACTTTGAGCCATCCCAAACTGGCTGCATTTTAGCCTTGGAGAGGCCCATTATAGCGACCTCTGGCGCGTTTACAATTGGGGTGAACTGTGTACCACCAATACCACCTAAGCTAGATATGGTGAAGGTACCCCCAGACATATCAGATACGCTCAATTTACCAGCCCTAGCCCGCGAAGAGATCTCCATAAGGTCACGGGACAGCTCATAGATGTCCTTTTTGTCTACATCTTTAACTACGGGGACCATCAGGCCATTCGGAGTATCAACCGCCACCCCGATATTGTAGTACTGCTTCTTAATTATTGACTGCTCATCTGGTGAGAGAGAGGCGTTAAACCAAGGGAACTCCTGAAGGGCCTTAACTGTCGCCTTCATTACAAAGACAAGGGGTGTAAGCTTGAGTCCCTTTTCAGCAGCGGCTGCCTTGTGGCTCCTGCGGTAATTATCCATCTCAGTAATATCGGCATCCTCGAACTGAGTGACGTGCGGCACGTTCACCCAGCTGGCGTGGAGGAACTTACCCGAGATCTTCTTTATACGGCCTAGCGGCTCAGTGACGGTCTCGCCAAATTTACTAAAGTCGATCACTGGGACCGATGGGAGGGCGCTGCCTCCGCCTTGCATGACAGACTTTACTAGCGCCTCGACATCGGACTGTTGGATCCTACCTTTGGGGCCAGTACCATTTACCCTACTGATCTCTACGCCTAACTTTCTAGCGAACGCCCTAACTGAAGGAGATGCATGAGACCTAGCACCCATAGACTGCCTGTTTACAGGTTTTGCTGATGACCTATTAGCAGTGCTTGGCGCTCTATTGGGCTGCTTAACTGGGCTCTTTTTCTTTACAGGCTCGGTCGCCTCTGCAGCTGGGGCTACTACTTCCGAAGCCGCTGAGGCAGGCTTAGAGACGACCTCTACATCAAAGACATGGTCCCCCTGCTTGACGCTGTCACCAACAGCAACCGACACCTTAATTATCGTCCCCTCCACGGGAGATGGTATCTCCATTGAGGCCTTGTCCGACTGAAGAGTGAGGAGCGAGTCATCTAAAGCGACCTTGTCGCCTTCAGAGACCAAGACCTCGATGATTTCAACCGAATCAAAATCACCTATTTCAGGGATCGTTATTTGCTCTATCGCCATAAAAAATCGTCCTAAAAGCTATACGGTTCTTCCATCAGGTGTGCACTGGGTAGGTCTTCTCAATATCGATGCCGTACTTCTCGATCGCCTGTAAAACGACATCTGTATCAATAGACCCTGCGTCCGATAGCGCTTTAAGCGCCTCAACTACTACATAGACAGAGTTCACCTCAAAAAATTCTCGAAGATGCTGTCGGGTGTCTGAACGGCCAAACCCATCTGTACCTAGAACATAATATGAGCCAGGAACGTAACTTCTTATACGCTCTGGATAGTCACGTATGTAGTCAGTTGCGACGACAAATGGGCCCTCTGCACCTTTTAGCGTTTCGGTGGCAAACGGGATTCTTGGCTCCTCATCCGGGTGCAAAGTGTTCCATCTGTTCGCCTCTACACCATCGCGGCGAAGTAGGTTAAAACTTGGCACTCCCCAGATATCGGCGGCAACCCCCCAATCTGTCTCCAACATTTCAGCAGCGGCGATAACCTCTCTAAAGATGGTCCCTGATCCCATTAACTGTACGCGGATAGTGTGCGTTGATGATGAGTCCTTAAACTTGTAGAGGCCCCTCAAGAGGTCGCCCTCAACACCATCTGGCATAGCTGGGTGGGTATAGTTCTCGTTCATCGCGGTAATATAGTAAAAGACGTCCTCTTTTTCATTGAACATACGCCTGATGCCATCTCTGATAATCACTGCCATCTCAAATGCGAAGGTAGGATCGTAAGAGACACAATTTGGGACATGGTCAAATTGCAGGAGATTGTGGCCATCTTGGTGCTGAAGCCCCTCACCTTCTAGGGTAGTTCGACCAGCTGTCCCTCCTATTAGGAACCCCCTCGCCCGAGAATCACCCGCCGCCCATGCGAGGTCTCCAATCCTCTGGTAACCAAACATAGAGTAATAGATGTAGAACGGAATCATGGTGACACCGTAGTTAGAATAGGCTGTAGCGGCAGCGATCCAGTTGGACATGGCGCCCGCCTCGTTGATACCCTCCTCAAAAACCTGGCCGTTAGAGGACTCCTTGTACCACATGAATTGGTCCCTATCCATAGGCTCATAGGTCTGACCTGCGGGGTCATATATCCCTAGCTGTCGAAACAGACCCTCCATCCCAAATGTCCTAGCTTCATCTGGTATAATCGGGACGATTCTAGGGCCCAATGACTTATCTCGCAGCAGCACCGACAGAATCCTAACAAAGGCCATGGTACTAGACATCTCTCGGTCGCCAGTTCCATCAGTTATGGACTTTAATGTCGATAGGTCGGGGACTGGCAGCTGATCTGATTCATCATTACGAGCAGGTAGGTAGCCGCCAAGGGCCTCGCGATGAGACCTCATATACTGCATCATCTCAGAGTCTTTATCTGGCTGGTAAAAAGGTATCTTATTTTCTAGTTCATCGTTAGAAAAAGGCACAGAGAAGCGAGTTCGGAAATACTTAAGACCCTCAGCGTCCAGCTTTTTCTGGTTATGGGCGGTGTTGGCTGACTCTCCGTAAGGCCCCATGCCGTAGCCCTTGATTGTCTTGGCTAAAATTACAGTGGGTTTACCTTTTGCCTCGGAAGCGACCTTGTAGGCATTGTAGACCTTGGTTGGCGAATGACCGCCTCTAGTGAGCCTAAATATCTGGTCGTCCGTCATGTCGGCGACTAGTGCAGCCGTCTCGGGGTACTTACCAAAGAAGTGCTCCCTAACGAACGCTCCATCATTGGCCTTGTACGACTGGTACTCTCCGTCGACCACCTCGCCCATCCGCTTGATGAGCTTTCCCGAGGTGTCCTTATTAAATAGTCGGTCCCAACCTTCGCCCCAGATAACCTTAACTACAGTCCAGCCAGCGCCACGGAATACCCCCTCTAGCTCCTGAATAATACTGTCGTTACCTCGGACAGGGCCATCCAGCCTCTGCAGATTGCAATTGATTACAAAGACTAGATTGTCCAATTTCTCGCGTTGGGCAAGCTGGAGCGCACCACGTGACTCTGGCTCATCCATCTCGCCATCACCGAGAAAAGCCCAGACCTTTCGTCCTTCCGTCTCTGCGAAGCCACGTGCGGTCATGTACTTCATAAACCGCGCTTGGTAAATAGCCATTAGGGGCCCCAGCCCCATAGAAACGGTAGGGAACTGCCAGTAGTCACGCATTAACCATGGGTGCGGATACGAGGGGAGCCCGTTGCCACCAACCTCTTGGCGATAGTTTCGCAGCTGCTCTTCACTAAGACGGCCCTCCATAAACGAACGGGCGTACATACCTGGCGCTGTGTGACCCTGGAAAAAGACCATGTCTGCGCCTTGCTCGTGATTTGGCCCCTTGAAGAAGTGGTTCATGCCCACCTCATACAGGGTACAGCTAGATGCATAGGAGGCTATATGCCCGCCTACACTAGAACCTTTATTCGCAGCAGATACCATCGCCATGGCGTTCCAGCGCAAGACTGCCCTAATCCTACCCTCGAGACCTAAATCACCTGGATAGACGGACTCCTCCTCTTGGGCGATTGTATTGCAATATGGAGTATTCGCCGAATACGGAATATCTACCCCATGAATTCTGGCTCTCTCTATTAGAGTCTCAATAATATGTTGGGCTTTATCTGAGCCTTCATAAGAAAAGACAGCCTCAAGGGCGTCAAGCCACTCTTGGGTACCTTCTGGATCTTGGTCAACAAACTGTTCGCTCATTTAATGAGTACCTCATTGGTTTGGATCTTATTTTCTTTAGACATAGCGCGAGCCTAAAGCAAACTAATTTTGACTGTATTCCAAAACAACAGTGTCGTTCCGTATCGCAAACTAAAGACTGTGGCCCTAAATACTAAACCACTTCAAAAAAACAAGAGGCCATTACCTACGTTCTAACTTCGATATGCCGCCACGATAGCCTTGGCAGCCGAATCGAGAGAGAAGGTATCCGTATTAATGATGATGTCATAGTGACCTGGATAATTTAGATCTACCCCGACCATAGATTTCACCCAATGTGCGCGACGAGCATCCTCAACCGCCATAGCTTCACTGGCCTCAAAATGAGACATTTTCAAACGCTCAGATATTCGGTGAACCCTGACTGCATCGGGTGCGATACACCGTACCCGCAGGGATCGTTTTGAACCTAAAAGTACGTTAGCCCCTCTTCCGAGGATGACCGAAGCTCCGTTAGCCCCAATAAGGCCTACAACCTCACTCAAGCGCTTAGCGTACTCAGTGTCACCTAACTCTACGTTGCCGATTAGCTCGTCGAATATCTCCGTTAGATATGTGTGCTCTCGTTTCTCAACCGCTTCAACTAGCGCTGGCTCCACATGAGCCCGATCCGCTATCATCTGGATCAACTTACGGTCATACAGCGTAAACTGAAGCTCCTTGGCTACCAATTCGGCTACTGTATCACCCATAGAACCGTACTCACCAGTTATAGTGATTACCTTCTCAACCGCCTTTTTTGGGGCAGCCCTCCTGTTACTCCTTGCCTCCCACTCTCTAAAACGACGATCAACCATCTGACCACGAGTAGCGCTCATAACAAATCCTCCTGAATGTAGTGTGCCCAGCCCCCTTCTTGGGATGCCCTATAATTAGAGTACACCTGTTCAATATTTAGACGAAGAAATTCAAGAATTAATCTAATCTTTGCCCAAATTACGCGCTAAATCTAGACCCTGTCCTTGCAGCTAATCATCACACTGCTTGACCATGGGCAGGTGCGGAATTCCATCCTCCATGTAACCATCACCAACCACCTCGAAACCAAGGTTTTCATAAAACCTGCGCAAACGAGTCTGTGCAGATATTCGGATTGAGATCCCAGAATATCTGCTGTGTGCTAAATCAATTCCTCGACGCATCACCTCAACACCTAGACCCTGCCCTCGCACACTGGGAGAGGTAACGACTCGACCAATAGATGCCTCCACATATTTCTTAGATGGTTCAAACATTCTAAGATAGGCAACTAATTTATCCCCAGACCAACCCATAAGGTGTGTTGCAAAAAGGTCATCCCCATCAGCGTCCTGATAAGGGCAGTCTTGCTCAACGACAAAGACCTCTTGCCGCAAGTACATCATTTTATATAGAGTCGCTGTGTCTAACTCAGCGAATGATAGTGCTTCCCAACGCATTACGCCCCTCCTGGGTGAGATTACAGACGAAACCTAACCTCACAAGGAGCGATACATCACCTTGAATTCTGAGTGTGCTAAAATGTTCACCAAATGATCATATTTCAAAAATACTATCCAGATAGAGTCCCTTCGACTATTCAATTGGTTTTTGAGGGGATCATTGTAGCGCTACTCGGCTGCTTCTTTGCTAGCTGGCTCTTTCCGAGTGAGGCTGGACTTATCGCCGTATTCTTAGCGGCGGTCGCATCTACAGACTCAATTGAGCGACTACTTGGGTGGCACAGAAGGATGATCTTTGACAAGACTGTCTCCGCTGCTAGGGCCAACGGCAGGCTAACAGCCCGGCTCATGTCCCTACTGCTAGGCACTATTTTGGGGTTCTGTATAGTGGCTATAGTGCTCCCCACAGAGTCCCTGCAAAGCCTCTTCGCGCCCCAACTTCGAGAGCTCTCAAATACGAATTTTATAAACATCAATTTTGGCCACCCAGGAGACATCTTCTTTCACAACCTATATGTGATGCTCTTCTTTTTTGTTATCGCCCTACCTTTTAGACAGGGTGGCGTGATGCTAGCTGTTGCCTGGAATGCCTCAGTTTGGGCGGCGACTTTTGTCACTCTTTCAAGAAATTGGGCAGAAAATCACAACATTGATTTCGCTAATGCCTTTGCTAGAATTGTCGCCGCAACAGTGCCGCATATGCTCATTGAGGCATCTGCTTATATGGTAGCGGGGATTGCTGGAGTCTTTGTTTCTAAAGCTTTTTTGCGCTATGCCCTTGAGTCCTAACGCTTTGGATCCGTACTGAGGGGTGCGGGCATGCTACTTTTGATTGGTTTATCACTGATCGCTATTGGTTCACTCTGGGAAGGGTTGCTCGCTCCACAGCTGGCAACAGCACTATCACACACTTCCGAATTACAGACACAATAGCAAAAAACAGGAGCTACCATGAATCGCCGAATAATCGTACCTATCGCCCTATTAGGAACAGCCGTCTTAGTTGGTGTAGCGCTTGAGGCTACTGGCCGGATGGGTCATAGAGGCGGAAGTGGAGCGGCAGGTGGGCTCGGTGAGTATCAGGGTGGTTGCGCTGGCAGCGGAGACTTCCAGCCTCTTGAAGCGGCTATAGCTGACGACAAACTCATGGGTCTGGCATCTAGCAGCCCAGAGGGCGCAGCCATTAGAGCTGACGGCACACCAATGGTTCCAAACGAATATCTTATCCGCCTTAGGGACTCTGAAGCTGACTCTATTACTATAGACTCTGGCGACAGGTTCAGAAGTGCTAACCAAGACCTCATGGAAACATTTGAGATAAACGGAGTTCTCGCGACTGATAAACTTCTAGCTCGCGTCGATGGCCTGTTGGACAGGCCCCACCCAGAACTTGATAGAACCTGGCGTATACGGGCTGAGGGTGCACCTCAAGAGGTCTTAAACTCACTAATGGCAAACGACGCAGTAGAGTGGGCTGAGCCTGTTATATATATGTCGGCGCTTGGTCAGCCTAACGATCCATACTACTCATTTCAGTGGAGCATTAGTGGGCTCAGTGGACCGTCAGCTTGGAGCACAGCTACAGGCTCGGGTGTCTTGGTCGCTGTTATTGACACTGGTGTCGCCACTGGTGGTACCGACGGGCTTGGCGAGGTCATGACTGGCTATGACTTTATAGACAATGACAACAACCCACACGATGAAAACGGCCACGGTACCCATGTGGCTGGAACAATCGCCCAGAGAACTAACAACAGTATCGGAGTTACAGGGTTAGCGCCCGACGCAACGATTCTACCCGTCCGGGTCTTGGATGCAGACGGTTGGGGTACGAACACAAGTGTCGCCTCAGGAATCATCTGGGCGGTTGATAACGGCGCTCAGGTAATCAATCTGAGCTTAGGTGGTGGCTACTCAGAGACCATCGCTAACGCATGTACCTACGCATCGGAGAACGGCGTGGTTGTTGTAGCAGCGACTGGAAACGACAGCGCTGTCGACGGTGTCTCATACCCAGCAGCCCTACAGTCTACAATAGCAGTGGGCGCCACTGGGCTAAACCACGGGATCGCCTACTACTCCAACCGTGGGCCAGAGGTCGACCTAGTCGCACCTGGTGGAGATATGAGCCTGGATGAGGATGGTGACGGTTACGCTGATGGTATCCTTCAAGAGACCCTAGTTGATGGCTACAACTACTACTTCTTCCAAGGTACATCAATGGCGACCCCTCACGCCGCCGCAGCAGCAGCCTTGCTAATAGAAAATGGGATAACAGGGGTTGATGATGTTCGATCTGCACTAACGGAGACAGCCACAGACCTCGGTGACCACGGACACGATGACACCTTTGGTAATGGGCTCATTGATCCAATAGGAGCGCTAAGTTGGTCTATTCCTACAGAAGAGCCTGTAGCAGACCTAGAGCTTGAAGGTGTCCACGTAAGGGTGTTCGGTAACAACCGAGCAGTAGTGCGATGGAGAACCAACATGCCTTCAGACACTCACGTTATCGGTACGAACGGCTACACAAGGAGCGCGGGTGAGCATACAATAGGTCACAGGGTGCTCCTACGAGGACGAACTGGTGATACCGTTACCTTCACACTAACTTCAGAAAACGGCGATGGGCTCACTGTTCAAGAGGAGATCGACGTGACCTTCGGCATTTAGGGCTGAGGTTTTCAAGGTTGCGTTCATAGAGCTCAGACCACTTTGCCCAGTCAACTCATACAGCGTTGACTGGGCAATGGTCGTTTAAAATACCTACAATGTGATACAGTTACCGTGATAGCACAACAACTCTAAGGACACGAGATCAAGATGTTCTCAATTTTTGTATCGCTAGTACTGACACTGACGGGGTGCACAGACACATCGGTAGGTCGCCACAATGCCGCACCAGACGCTAGCATCACCTCCCACGCCGATGGCGATGAGGTCTACGAGGGCTACAATGTCACACTTCGCGGCTCGGCATCAGACGCCGACAATATCAACACTGACCTAATCGCGACCTGGTTTGTCGGCGGCGAGGAGGCTTGTACAGGGACTCCTGAGGCAGATGGCACCACCGTGTGCGAGGTGACAATAGAGGTGGGTGACGAGGATGTGTTGATTGAGGTGAAAGACATCGAGGGCGCGGCGGGTTCAGCGTCAGTAACGCTAGCAATCATTAACACATCAACCCCTGTTGTTGAGATAATCTCACCAGTTGTCGACGGTGTATTCTACTCGGATCATCTGGTTGAATTTGCTGGCATCGTAGCTGATGAAGAGGACGAAGTCGGCGACCTAACAGTCTGGTGGGAGAGTTCAATTGGTGACGACCTCTCGGAGATAGACACATCACCCAACGCAGACGGCGAAATCACTGGCTTTGGATACCTGAGCGAGGGTGAGCATGCAGTTGAATTGTTCGCAGAGGATCTAGCAGGCAAGCGTGGTTCAGACTCGGTCATCCTTGATGTAGGTCCACCAAACAGCGGTCCAGTGTGTGAGATTACCTCCCCTGAAGACAGCACGACTGAGCCCGTTGGGACAGAGGTTCGGTTTGAGGGAACAGCCTTCGATGTAGATGTCCCATCAGACTGGCTGATGGTCGCGTGGGCGAGTGACAAAGATGGCCACATTGGCGACAGCACCCCGACAAGCGATGGTGAGGCTCGTCTGGCTTGGTCTGACCTCTCGGTCAACACGCATCTTGTCACAATGACCGTGACCGATGAGGTGGGAGCGACCTGTACGGACAGCATCTACTATACTGTTGAAGGTGATAGTGATGGCGATGGCTTCTTATCCTCTGAAGATTGCAACGATGAAGACTCTTCCATTTATCCATTTGCAGGGGATGAAAGCGGCGACGGTGTTGACAGTGACTGCGACGGAATCGACTGCGCTGCTGGGAGCTATGGGGGAGTATATTTCGCTGTCTGCGATGCCTTTCCTAATGGTGGCGGGCACTACGCCGACGGAGTGACCTACTGCACGGATCACGGTTACGACGGCATGGCCGAGATTCACAGCCCTGGAGAAAACATATATGTCGCTGAGTTAGAACCCACGGCAGCCCCAAGCCTAGGAGCCACGGACATATCAAATGAAGGAACATGGGTGTGGAATTCAGGAGCTGTTTGGTCATTCACATACTGGCAGAGCGGCGAGCCAAATAACGCTGGAGGTAACGAAAACTGCCTGCACATGAGAGGATCTGGGGCCGATTCTGCGACTCGGTACACCTGGAATGACGCCATGTGCGATCCATCAGTCGAGTTTCCCACGGCCGGTGTAACCAGCCTTGCCTGTGAGATTAGATAGCTAAACAGGGTATTTTCCATCCAAAACATTATGACTGACTTTATGCTAGGCTTTCCCGTATCGCACCGAAACCTAAAGGTATTAATATGCTATTCAATTTTTTCGTACTATCACTAGCTAGCGCTGTTGCCGCCCCTGCCAGTACTGATCAGCCTATTGGCGCACACCACAGCCAAGAGCACCTGCGGCCAAGAAGCGCACCCGAATACCCTGTCACACCCCCCTTAAGATCGAAAGGTGAACATATAGCTACCGTATATGGATATGTATATGGAGGCTCATCATCTTCTTCTTATGTAGATTTTGACTCTGTTACCCACGTGGCTTGGCATGCTTTCAACATGGATTCCAGCGGCAACATCTCCGACTCGGCGGGGTGGAGTAGCTACGGTGGAACCTTTGTTAATAATGCCCACGCAGTTGGGACGAATGTTCACATAAGCCTAATGCCCACTTCAACATCGAATATGTCAACGGTCTTGGCCAGCGCTAGCCGTCGGGCGACTGCAGTTAGCCAGCTGGCGGCTTATGTAAACATGCATAACGCCGACGGGGTGAGTTTGGATTTCGAGAGTCTTCCAAGTAGCGTAAAAGCCGAGTACGTTCTGTTCACACAGGAAGTGGCGGCTGTCGTTGATGAAGTTGTTGTCGCGGTACCCCTTGTTGACTGGAACGGTGCTTACGATTTTGATGAATTAGCCTGGGCATCGAACGGGTTGTTCATAATGGGCTACGACGCCCATGGTCAGAGTTCATCACCAGGACCAACCAGCCCCCTAAATGACGGTGGTATCTGGCCATTCTGGAGTCTAACTTGGAGCCTTAACGACTACAGAACCTGGGGGGCTCCTGACGATAAGATAATTATGGGTCTCCCTCTGTTTGGGAATTCTTGGTACGTATCATCAGATGAAGTCGCTATTAATGAGCCATCTACTGCTACTGCCCAAAAATGGTCGACATGCAGAGACTTCTTTTTGTTCGAATATACAAACAGATATGAACCATATAGCGAGACACCCTGGGTATGGACTGGTGAGCGACAGGCATGGTGTGATGATATCGACTCAATAGAGCTAAAGATCCAATGGGCATTAGATGAGGGGCTCCAGGGGATCGGATTTTGGGAACTATCCTACGCTAGTGGAGACCAAGATCTTTGGTCAATGGTTGACGACCTCACTATGGAATTTTCTACGGATCCTGTTGACACAGGGGGGACAAGTACGACAGGTGACTCAGGATATTCAGGAGACTCAGGAGACTCAGGAGACTCAAGTGTTATCGACACAGGAAGTACTCAGAACTTAGATACAGCGCTTGGTAATGAGTCTAAAGGCGGATGCGGTTGCGCATCTAAAAATGGAGAAGGTCTAGGCCTATTCTGGTTATCAGGGCTACTAGGTCTTGTACTCAGAAGGCGCAATTGTTGAGAAAAGCCTATCGACTAATCGACCAGATATTTAGGACTCTAAACCAACAGACCTTCTTCGGCCATACACAACCATCAACAACAGCAGCGACAAAAACCAATTCCTCGGCGCTGGTGTAGCCTCGCATCCACAGCCTGAACCTCCCACGACATCTTCGACACCGCCACCTGGATCGGTGTCAGTATCAGTATCAGTGTCAGTGTCAGTGTCAGTATCGGTGGTCTCTCCCGTATCTCCCGTGTCTATGGGCTCAGGCACCTCTAAAACACAGCTCTTTGAGCTATAGATCTCTGTCACCTCATCAGGTGTCAGAGTGCGGTTGAAGAGGCATACCTCATCTATTGAACCCGTAAGCTCATACCCTGTTGAACCAGCGACATCTGCCCCCAGATAGAGCATACCTCTGCCACCACCAGACGGGAGCTGGTCAAATGCGACAGGCTCTCCCAACGGCTGGCCGTCCACGTAAAATACAAGCTCGCTAGACTCCATATCTCGGCTCAGTGCATACTGGTGCCACTCCCCATCTAAGGGTGCTGGCTCTGTGGAGTAGTAAGAGATGTTCGAGCCGTCTATAAACTCCCAGAAAGATAGCAGCCTGCCGTCATCCAAAATGCTCAACCAGTAGCTGTAGTTAGTCTCTTCGTCCTCTGTGTAGTAATCTGCAGTCCCATAGCTCATAATCGCCCCGCCCCAACTGCCTGATGGGACCGAATCAACCTTGGCGAAAGCTGAAATCGTCATGCCAAACTTAAAAGCGAGAACATAGTCGCCAATAGAGCCTGCCTCCACGTAGCCATCACCACCAAGCCTGACACCTCCTCCAACGACCCCACCGGACTCAAGCCAGTTAGCGTTTCCAAAGAGCGATCCGTCTACGTTCTTGCTGATAGATAGAGCGCCGATGTCCTCTAAGCCATCCTGAAAGTCGTAGTGAGCCACCAAACCAGTCTCGGGCTCTCCATCCCAGGACATTACGTAGTGGTCTATTGCGTCATCATAGTCACCGTCACCATCGGAGTCAGTATAGAATGTGGCGTCAACTCTAGCACCATCCACCTCGACCAATAGGAACCCAAAACGCTGCTGATACTCTCGCCACGGAGGGAAAAAGGCACCACCGCCTGTACCTATAATGGTCTCCCATGTCTCCCCTCCTCCACCTAGCTGGCTCGGCTGATAGCGGTGCCAGTGGCCAGAAAAGAACCCTGTCACATCAGCGGCAATTAGCGACTGCCAGAAGCGTCCCTCGGAGCCACCCGTTGGGCTCTCAGTCGAGAAACTCACAGGGTGATGGGTGTAGACAAAGATGTGCTCAAAATCAC
>Ga0115011_10001677_pt1 | contig 15870 bp, 44 predicted proteins | sample TroAtlMetagenome_2_FD_88705 | JGI IMG/M metagenome (GOLD analysis project Ga0115011, IMG submission 88705) | Marine eukaryotic phytoplankton communities from Atlantic Ocean - Tropical Atlantic ANT8 Metagenome | ecosystem: Environmental > Aquatic > Marine > Oceanic | place: Tropical Atlantic...
ATCTATAAAGTCAAAATGTAATTGACGATCCCAATGATAACCAGTAACCATACCATCTTCATAAAGTTGTGGATAACCATGCTTTGTTTCTTTTAAACGTATAAGAGCAGGATGAATGATATTAGCAAGTGTATGATCCAGGCTCCAAACATCATAGTCATCAATGTGAATATTGTAAGCACGATTCTTCCTGTATGGTCCGATTTTAACTTTCATAATGTAGTATTATTTATTTTTGTGGCTCCCTCGGCTGGATTCGAACCAACGACAAGCAGATTAACAGTCTACCGTTCTACCACTGAACTACGAGGGAATTGATGGTCGGAGTGACAGGATTTGAACCTGTAACCACATGGACCCAAACCATGCATTCTACCAGATTGAACTACACTCCGTCATTTGTATATCCTAAATCCTTCAAAAAATTCTTCCAAGTTGTCATCATCAAAATGTTTAAGAATAATCTTTTGAGGTATTATATCATTTTTAACACAAAAGTCAATAAAGTTCTGATATAATTCTTCCGCTTCTATCTCTTTATTGTTCATACTTACTCCATTAAGTATTTCACCAATCACTTTCTAAAGAAGACATATGTTTAACAATCTCCTTTATGTTTTTAGTTTCTTCTTTTCTGCTAACTATTTCTTCTAGAACCAAACGATAACATTCTAAAAGTCTCTTGTCAGAACATCCTTTAATTCCTATTTTTAGTTTAGCGAATAATTCATGATCTATCATATAAAAGGGGCATAGATTTTTTAATCTTCATCTAGTAAAACATGAAAGATTTGTTCTTGTAATGTTTTTTCTTTAAAATATTTTCGGGGATTTCCACACATTGCACAACTGCACAAGCATGGACTGTGTGATTTAATTCCAATATGTTTTGGGGTGTGATCAAACCATGAAAACCAATTATGTTTTGATACTTCCTTTTTCTTTTTAAATTCTTGTTTCCTACGCCATGCTCTATCTCTCATTGGCCTCCACGAAGATTGATAAGTTTTCTATCATAGGACAAATCAACATCTTCAATAAATTTTTTCATGTACATTGTCAATTCATCCAAATCTTTATCTGAAACAATAACATCTTTAATTCTATCTCTTATTGTCATAGGATCTTCAATGAACAATTTACATTCTGTATATGTAAACAAATGACTTACGTCCAATGATGCATGTACTGCAAAAAGTTCGTCTCCTCTATCGTAAATATTGCATCCTGGGGAGGAACACCAATATGTATAATAGTCAGAAGTAATCCATCTAGAATAAGACATAATATCAATATTTATGCGGCTTCTCTCCATTCTGACACAACATTATCAACAACTTCTTTCATTCCAACTTTATGCCACTTAGTAACAAGTTCTTCAAGTTCCTCTGCATAATCAAGATATTCCTCATTAACTCTACCTTCTGAAACCATTGTCCTGTATCGTTCTACGGTTTCTCGACCTTCACGAACATAAACAGTAATCAAGTCTTCAAAACCATTCCAATGACTTTCAAATTCATAGTCTAAACAAGTTCCATTATGAAATTCTTTTCTAGTGTTTTCCCAAGTAGCAACCGACCATCTATCTTTATGAGTATCCCAAACATAAACATATTCAAGATGACTACATTCACGAATGTATTCTTCAAAATCTTCATATGATTCGTAGATTTCGGCTTCATCAGTATTTGCTCGGTCTTCATGAGAAAGAGCAATCGTTTCTTTCAATGAAGATGCATAACCCAAAGTTGTTGCAAGATCCCTTGCACACTTATCAGTATTATAATTTTCTAACAACATTTCACCTACACCAGAGGCATATCCATCATAATGAACATAGGATGAAACAATTGATCCGTCTTCTCTTAAATACGCAACTAAAGCATTTGTACTCATACGATCTCCTTAAAGTGAAAAAAACATTACGAAATTGACATAAAGAACGGTTGCACTAACTACCCATCCGCTCACACAAAGAACTAACTCTTTCATCACTTCTTTTTCAATCATCATAAAAAATCTCAAAAGGGTTATTTGGAAGAGGTCAATCCCCAACCTTCACTTATATTATCTCAAAATCCAGCAGGAGTGTCAAGTTTTATTTTGGTTTTTTTTGGTTTTATAAGCAATAAAATACGCCATCGTACCCTTTTTTCAGATCACAAAACCCATGAGGCTTATCCCAATGATAAATTGTTGAAGAAATCACGGCTATGTAAACAGAATTTGCCCACAACCATGCTTCTGTAAGCCAAGGTATAAAAGGTATTATTGCCGCTTCTAGTCCCATTTAATTACTCTTCTCAACAATATTAAGTACATATAAAAGATACCAATTCCATTTATCAAAATAACAAATATACGAATAGGCAATTAACAATGCTATGCTTATTCGTATTGTATGTTTAGTCCATTCTGGAATCGACATAACACCTCATTCCAACTTCACCCAATGCTCTTGCAAATGCTTCTGCATATGCTTCTTTACGGGTTAAAGACTGTCCAAATTCACGAACAGGAACATGATAACCACCATAGTAATGTTTGTTTCCAATACCGATACTTTTAAGATAAGAAACGAATTTACCTCGAGCAGGTTTAATAACAACTCCAGCAAATCCACAAACACCGCCTTCTACAAAATAAGTTTTTTTAGAATAATCAATCTCACTACCGAAAGTTTCAGTAGGAGTTCCAACAACCATTGGAGTTACACCGACTCTACGACCAGCATCCATACCAAGCAAATGGGCACGTTCCAAAAGTTTTTCACAATGTACTTTACTCATACTCATAATTCTCCTTTTCTTATCCATGTTTATTTGTCCATCATTGAAGTTACATCTGAAACAACCCTGTCTTTAACTTTTTCAGGATTGAAACCAATACCTATGTTATCTCCTTCAAAATTAATACTGAAAAGACCAGCAAAGATCATATATGCGGTCATTCCCACTAACAAATATTTTATCATAATCTATCTCTAAAAGGGGATTTAACTGGCGGGAGGAATTCCCAACCTTCACTTATATTATCTCAAAACCAGTCAATAGTGTCAAGACTTTTTTTGGTTTTTTCCAAATTAATTATTTCCTGCCATACTCAATTCATTGAATTGAGGTTCCATTTCAGTCTGCAACTGCAATTCATACTCTGCACAAATTGATTTATTTGGAACTAAACAGTAGGAAAAATACCAGTTATCAATATCTGCATCGAAAGCAAACATCTTTTTTCCTGTTTGGGAAGGGGAAACATGACCATTTGGTGAAATCATATCAGTACCTCCATTTCGAAATACTCCGAGGTGTCTTGATTTCCTTTGTCCAACATGACCTTGTCCAATAGACATAATTTCTTCAGTAGGCCCGTAAATCATTTTATAAACACCGAGACCACCTTTAACTTTTGCTTTCTCAATTGGAACTGGTTCAGACCATTCAGGTTCAAAACCAACTCTGGCAAAACTCCTTGTTGCTTCCAATTTAGCACTTAGTTCTTCAATCTGCTTCAATACTGATCTGCGAAAAGCATCCATATTAAACTCCAGAAGGGTTAACTAATTATTCGTCTTCTTCAGACTCCATGCAAAACTCACAAGTATACTCAAAAGTTTCTTCATCATATCCAAACTCTGGATACTCATCGGTGTCACTTAGACATCCATACTTACACATTATCATACTCATACTACTACCTCATTATCAATTATTTCAATTACTTCCATATGTTCATCACTTGGAATATCAATCCATCTCCATTCACTTTCTCTGGAAGATTCCATAGGTCTGACACAGATGGCCTTATTAGAATTGACTGTCATGACTTTCCATAACTCACCATTCTCACGAATGCGATTTTTTCCATGACGATTTTTTCCCGTCAATCGAATAACATCGCCAACAAATATTGAATTAGTATTAATCATTGTTTCCTTAAAAAGGGTTTCTCATCAACTCACAATAATAGTATACTCTAGGTAGGATAACGTGTCAAGTTTTTTTTGGAGAAAAATGGGAAGAGCAAGAAAAACAAAAGAATGTTCATGCGAATCATTCAAAGCAAATGACAACGGAACAACGTGCAAATTCAATGCTGAATTTTTGACCTGTTAGCAATATGACCGAGGCTGGCCAGAACAACAAACAATCAGGACCTCATCTACAGGATCAAGCATTTAAGTTCGGTTAGTTCATTTGGGTGTAAATGCCTACTGGCAAATAATTCCATTTGGTTGGAATCGGACCTCTCACCCTTCCCGAACCGCAGGTTAGATTAAATTCTCTTTCTTGAGAATCTTCACTACCTGCGATGGTAGTTCTATTTGAGTTTTAATGTTCAACTCTAAAAGTTGATCATTGATAGAGGCTTTTGTACGCCTCAGTTCTTGGACTCTTTCATTCCAATGATCATGATCACCTTTACCGATGACCGATACATCCATCGAAATGTAACCATCGTAATCCGCTCTTTCTGCTTGAGTCATTCTACGCATACGTTTTTTCTCAAGAACCTCATCTGAAGAACGAACAGTTTGACGGAGAATCCATCTCTGGATTGTAGTAATCATACTATCAACTTGGGCTAATTCTCCAAGCAGGTCTGTAACACCAGACAAAGTATTATGATTTGCTATCTCTTTACGGATAGCAAACCTGGATTCAACCATTTCAAGTTTACTACGAACATCTTCAAAGTACCTATGTTGAACATTATTAATCTCTGTCTTCCACATATCAAAGTTGAGAACATCAACCTCTGACTCTGTTCTAGGATTAACCTTAATCGCCTCATTAAGGGATTCTTGAAGGGCGTTTGCTTTGCGTAGTGAAACTTTCATATCATTCTCTCATTATATGTTAAACCGAATTTTAAATCATATGCTCAAAAGATCCTTCAGGATAATTTCTAATACCTTTATCTTTGAATAAATTAGACCATCTTTTTAATTTTTTTCTTTTATCTTCAATCCCTTTAGGAAGATCCTCAGATTTAATTAATCCTTCTGCATCTAATAATTCAATCATACAAAGAACATCAGCAACTTCTTTTGTCAAACTTTGCAAAGAATTTTTAGAAGGCATTCTAGTTATTTCTTGATTCTCTCTTATTCTTAAAACTTTAGAACATGCTTGGGTCAACTCACCACATTCTTCCATGGTTATAACCATCAATTCAGTTAATCTATCCATATTAAAAATTCTCTTCTAGTATTATCTTATCAGCGGTTGCATTAGGAATCGATACATAATCTTCATGAGTCAATTCTTTCTCACAGAGAATCAATTCGTTCATAAGTTCATTGTTTGCACCTATCAGATAATTAATTCTCTTCTGATATTTGGCGTGCAGTTCTTCTTCGATTCTATGTCTATATTTTGCTTTGCTATTTTTCTTATGTTGTTTATGTTTTGTCATATCAAAAATTTACGTGCCAATATTCAATTATAGGTTTAGGTGGTGGCGGTTTATTAAATTCTCTATCATAAACATACGCACCAACTGTTATTAGTAAAACAAATGAAAGTATTAAAAGTAAATTCTCCATTAAAATATTTATGGAGTGTCCGACAGGATTCGAACCTGCATGAAATTGATTTGCAATCAACTACCTAACCATTCAGTCACAGACACGTTGGCAGGTCATGTAGGGATCGAACCCACATTGACGGATTTGGAGTCCGTAGTTTTACCATTAAACTAATGACCTGTTATATTTCAAAAATCCTTACCAGTTCTTTAGTTAAATTCATTGCGACTACTGTAGCAGGAATAACACTTCCTAACATAACTGCTTTATCGTTCCAGAGAAATCCTACTGCCGTCCAACAATATGCTCCAACCACATAAAATACTTGTCCCAATAAAGGCAAGTCTGAATTCTGTAAAAATATTCCCATGATGGCTGATACAACTCCAATCCATTTGAGATACGAATCTATTCCACCCGTTGGTGTGCTTGGGGAAACTTCCTCAAACTGTTGTTGCATTTCTTCAAGTTCTTCTTGAAGCCGCTTTTTTTCTTTCGACAATTCCATTGCAAGACTTCCCGCCTTGCTCATTTGTCTTTCTTCTTTCAAATCTCTATTATCCATAATCATTTTGTTGGCGGTCCCAATGGAATTCGAATCCATGTTGCTGGCGTGACAGGCCAGTGTCCTAGGCCGACTAGACGATGGGACCTTTGGTGGGGAAGATAGGATTCGAACCTATTCATTCGTAGAAGCCAGATTTACAGTCTGGTGTGCCTCGCCATCTGCACCGCTTCCCCTTTTTTTAAAATGGTAAATCTTCCTCTACTAACTCAGGAGTAGAAAATTGTTCTTCTGGTGAATTCATACAAGCAATGTGATCTGTATAATAATAACCAGATGCATTCAAAAAAGATGCAAATGCATCACACAGTTCATCCTTTGTACTGTCACCATCCATTTCAATAACAATTTTTCGTTTACCATATTTAGATGTAAATCGATAAAAATTGTCTTGTACAGGTTTTATATTCATTTTATTTTCTCTTTTAATTCATCCCAAATAGATAGGAATCCGATAAGCAATCCACGTTCTCTACCATGTGCTTCAATTTCATACGGCAGATCGTAATATTCTATATAATCTTTTGGATTAAATGTTTTACCTTTCCAATATAATGTTCCAGTCTCCCATGTAAGTTCACCTTTAATATACTGTTTTATGTGTACCATCTCATGGGCTAGTGTCTCAAGAATTCTATGAACCCATTCATCATCACTTCTTCTACGACCATAATCATCCTTATTCATCATATGATGATCAATAATAATTTGAAATTTTCTAGGATTGATTGGATCTGATCCCTCTTTAATTTTTGCTTCTCCACCATCACTATGTTTTCTCATGTGAATATCGATTTCAAGATCATCTAATTGATTCTTATCAACCATCTTAGGAAGCAACTTACCTAATGCATATCCAGACATTCCATACATTGCATCTTTAATACACTTATCAACTTTTCTTGAATGAATACTAATTCTCATTTAAATCCTCTTTAGGAATTAACTGATAACCACCTTTATTATACGCAACTGAAACAGTAAAGCCAGAAGGTGCTTGCTGGTGTGACACACGCAATGCGGATGCAGACTTTGCACTACATCCCTCCTGTGCATTTTCTGAATTTTTATCAGAAACCTTCTGGCGAATTCGTTTCTCATAATCATCGGGAATATTATCATATGCGGTTACTCTTCTATAATTATCGACCGCCCAATGTATAGACCCGCCCTTGTTTCCAAGAATGGGATCTAAAACTTCTTCTTCAGCAGGTTCGAAAAAGCACCCGTTAGCAATTTTTTTTCTTCCCATTAAGCACCTGTCCAACGGACACGATCAAAAGTGTCTACATCAAAAATATTTGCTCTTTTAAAGTTCCTCGCAGGAGCATTCCAACCAGCAGGTTTTAATATATCACCTAATTCAAATTTCTTATCTTTTGTAGAATTAACGACAAAAAGACAAACAGATTCTTGATGTCTTTTTTTGCTTATTACTTTTATATATTTAGAACCAACTGTCCAATATAAACCTTCGGAATATTCTTCTTCCATCTGTAATTTAATATCTTCATTACCCCCACCACTTGATCTAGACCACATGTAATAATCTGTACTCATGTGTTTAGTAAGTCTTTCAAGATGATCATTTAATACTGCAAGTTCATTACGCATAATATATACTCCTATTAAGATTCATCAATAACATGAGGAATTGGTTCTACGTTGGCATCAAAAAAGTTTGGTTGACTTGCACAACGAACCTCAACCCATTCACCAGTATAGTCTTTGAACGACTTCTTACCATACTTACACAACCAATCAAGTCCAGATCGAACTTCTTCCAGACCAATTTCATACTCAATAAATTCGTTCTTTCTAATACTCATAGCAAATCTCCGTAAGATTAAACTTCGAAATTCATGTAATAATCGAACAATTCATCAGAGGCGGCGGCTTCTTCTTCCTCAATCAAATCAATCAAGGAATCAAGAGCATCATCATCATCAAGGATTCTCTCAGAAACGTACCCAATTAGTTCTTTCATCTTTCTTTCTCAGAAAAGGTTTACTCTCAATCAACAAGTATATTATCTCATTACTGGGTAATAGTGTCAAGTTTTATTTTGGTTATTTCCAAATTAATCTATAATAGAAAAGTCTTCCATGCAATCGATAGTAGGTTCAATCGTAAACAGTTTACTCAGTCTACCCTTTAACGGAGTCCAAAAAGTCAGTTCAACATTACCGCCATAAGTCACACGAACCTTTCTAATCTTACGTTTGACATGATATTTACTACGAGGATTCCAAACAAATGTTCGACCTTGAGAGGCCATTGCTTTGTTCATTCGTTCCCAAATAATACGATTTATATGTTTCGAAACAATTTGTTCAGTAGTTAATGTCATTTTTTCTCCTAGAATAGTGAAGTGTACATCCCAGTATGCTTTGTAAATACATCTGTCAACATATCATTGTAGACATTGTTGTATTCTGTAACGGATTTTTTCTCACCCATTCGTGTAACTTTTGCAAATTCCATATCGTAGGTGTCCATCGAATTCAATGTGATTTTCAACCAATTAGAATTGGAACTGTTTCTTCCGATCTTCATGGTTATTCCGTCCGTGAAACCAAGGAAATTTTTAGCACCCGTCATCATACGGAATTTATTTCCACCAAGTTGTTCTAGAATCGTTTTTGCAACTGTCATACTACCCATACTATATCTCCGAAAAGGATTAACTCAATCATTCAGACTATATTATACGTTAGGTGGATAGGACTGTCAAGACTTTTTTTGGTTTTTTTTGGTTTTTTTTGGTGGAGCGAGTAGCAGGAATCGAACCCGCATCATGAGATTGGAAATCTCAGGTATTGCCGTTATACGATACTCGCCTATTTGTCAAAATTAGGACTCTTGCCTTTGGTTGTATTTTTAAATTTGTTTTTATAAAGCGGTGTAGGATTGTCTGACAACCAATTTTTAGGTGCTTCTTCTGCACATCTATCTGAACAGGCATAAACACTATCTGGAGGATTATTCCAATAGTGTCCAATATCTATTCCTTTTGATATCACTATACCACAATTGCTACATATCATTTTCTTTTTCTCTAGTTAGTGTAGCCTCAATATCAATACCTCCATGCTTCTCAATCACTTCATTAACAACCGCACATGGCACCCAACCATAAACCGTACCAGTAGGTCTAGTTTCATCTTCACAATAAGACATAATTAAAGGTTCCCGTTGACTAGGAAATCCAATCTCAAAGGATCTGTATCTCTCAACATTTGCTTTAGGCTCACAATAATGAGTACCTGATGCTTGTACGGACATTGAAAAACCATCTGTACAAACGATATAAGGTAACATAACACGATCAAACTGCTTACGGAAAACTGAATTCTCCGTCATGAAACTATTAGCAGGAGTTATCTTCTTATACGTTTTATGAAATGTATTTATTTTCATGACCATGCGGGTGCTTGGGTTAATTTATCTGCATCTTCTTTAGGATTTAAACTTCCTTTGTTTTCTATAAGAACACATCTATTCAAATATGTCTGTGGTTCTTCTTTAAACATTCTGTACTTAGCAATAGTTCCCGTAAGTGCTATACAATCTCCTTCTTGTATTTCAACTCTATTTTCATTCTTGATATTATAGAACATTGCTTTTCGTCCTTTTCTATCAACCATAGAATGAAGAGTATATTCACTATGAACTATTTTCTTTTCTACTTTAAGAAAAAATCTTCCTCTATGTTTCAGAGGTCCTAAGTATTTTTCGTCTTCCATTTATCTCAAACCACTCCAATTCCAAGTGTCATCATTATACATGTCCCATTGTCTCTGGTCATGCATTCGTTCAATCGCCTCTTCAACCTTTCTCTCATCAATAATATGTTGAGGTTCTTTCGGTTCTTTGTGCGGATTTTTTATCAAATGATCATTATATTTTTTCTTTATTACACCCATATTTTCTCCTTAGTTGTGGAGCCACTGACAGGAATCGAACCCGTAACCTATGCATTACAAGTGCATTGCTCTACCGTTGAGCCACAGTGGCGTTTGCTCTATCTAACTCTAACTCTACATCTTGCAGTTCTTCTTGTAAACTCAATCGTCTTTCCTCTAAAAACTTAATGTAATTATACTTATCCATTCTTTGAAACTCTGCAATGTTAGTTGCTATCTCTGCTCCATTCATATTACATCCCCATATAATCGTCTTCTAATATTTCTAAAAGTTCCATCTTTTCTATTTCATACTCTAATCTTTCTTCATTTCCTAGGGGAAGTGATTCAATTTTCTTCGATAACTTCCCAATCTCAATCAACAATTCTGCATCAGTCATCTTGACCATCCTTCTTTAATCAGTTCAATTTTATCATGAAGAGTCAGTTGTTCACCTTCTTCAAGTGCATATCTCAGCATTCCGATATTACCCTTATGGGCATCAATCATCTTCAACTTATTAATCGCATTCCATTTCTTAGTACGTTCTACTGCCAAATCTGCTTCAAGAATTTCAATATGCATAGCGGCAGATTTAAGATCCTCCATAATCTGTTCTCTCATACCGTCCTTAACACCATCCTCATAGGTTCTCACAAAGTTGTCCGATAACTTTCGGAGTTCAGATTCTTCTTTAGATTTTTCTTCTACAATCATTTATTCCCTTTCGAAAAATAATCGGTGAGCATATTCTGCGGTTTCTGCACAATCAGCATAACCCGCTTCCAAAAGTTCTTCGTAAATTTGTTCTAGTATTTCTTCATTCATAATTAATATATCGAAAAACATTCACGTTCAGTCAAAGACCAGTTATCAAGGTCGTTTGCTTCTCTTAAATCAGAAGACTCACACCACTCAATCGATCCGTCCCGATCATAATGAACCATGTAGTCATACTCTCCGTCACCATTGAGTGACCGCTTTGTGACTTCACCGACAAGATCATTCAACGCATGAACAACAACTGTTTCACCAACTTCCCACGTTCTTTCTGTTCTCATTTTCGATCTCCGAAAGGGTTATCTCTCACTCACTCAGACTATAGTATACCTCAGGTAGAATAACGTGTCAAGTCTTTTTTTGGTCAACCACACCAATGATTTTGATGAATTGTATCAATTCCATCGTAGTCTGATATATGCCAGCCGTATACATCTACAACATCATCAGGCACACTTACAATCCTGAGTTGGGCAAGATCACCCGATGCTTTGTCCACACCAAGTTTCTTGACAACAGAAATCAGGCGTTTATCCATACGATAAGCATCCCTGTTATCATCTGATATTCCAAAGTCATCATTGTCAACATATCCATAATAATCTGAATCAAGATCCAGACCATGCTTGTCAATCAGCATTTGAATTGCGGCTTTAGACAATCCAAACCCACCGAAGCAGGAGTTTAGTACCACTTTGTAACCTTTTGATTTTTTCATATTGTTCCTTTCGATAAGATTGGGAAAAAGCAGTTTTGAGTTTTTGTTATCTTTTGTATATAAAGTTTCTCTCTCTGGGCAGTCGTGCTACTCCCGCATCCCCCGCTGACGGAGGGACTCCGCTTTAATCTCAATCACTCAACAATTATATAATACCTCAAGTAGGATAATGTGTCAAGTCTTTTTTTGGTTTTTTTATACGATACCTACGATATGAGTTCTCATATCAAAACTTGCATTGATTGCGGTGTGCATTTTCGTGGTGTCACACAAATAGACTTGACCTGCTTCAAGATGATGTGCTTTTTCATCAATGAGAAGGAAACAATGTTTATTTGTGTATATTGGGATATGAATTCTCTTTGAAGGATCACGATGGTAACTCAAACAAGTCTTCGGTGAAAATCTCATTAGACGGGAACGATATAACATCAAATCATTTATAACTTGATTCGTGTATTCCATTTCTGGAAATAATGAAGTCTCAAAATCATATTCAGAATACTTAGGATTGATTTCAGAAATTCCTCTGGAACCATAAAGAGGATCCATCATTTCATCAAATCCCTGCAAACAAATCTGATCTGAATATTCGATCTGATCCATTTCCTCTCTTAACTGATTAAGATTAACTTCATAATCAATTCTTTGAACATCCATGTAGGATTCCTATAATAGGTCTAGTTTACTTAATATAATAAGGGCAAGGGTCGCAATAATTGTGATAAGAAAAAGTTCAAGCAATCTCTTACCTAACTTCTTGAGTTCTAATTTCCATTTCTCTTTGGTGGGAAGTGCTTTATAATCATCTATACGTTTTCTTCGTCTTATCTTCCAATCTTCCCACCAATCTTTCCAACTCTTCTTTTTATTATCTTCCTTATTCTTGTCATCCCAGAGTTGTCCTAGGAAATCGAAAAAGGCACCTATTAATTTATCTATCATCTATATTACTGGATAAATGTGATACTTGATTATGGTATAAATGAATCCTAGAAAGAATATAGTCATACCTATTTCATGCAGTCTCTTATTTTTACTGAACACCATTGGTGTCATAATACAAAGCATAATAACTCTACCTATTACTTTCAATGATACTAATTCACCTTGAAAGAATACAAAGAGATTTGCAAGAAGTCCAACTTGTAATGCTACGGCCATTCCCAGTATTACTTTATGATGTTTGTAATAATAATCTTGTAAATTAAGTTCTAAGTTTTCGAATTCTGTAGGTTGTGGTACAACTATCTCACTAACCATAAAGAATAAAAACGGAACTGAAAGATACAATAAAAATGTAAAAAGATTCCATCCCGAATTAGGGAAGTAAGTTAAATCCCGTAACGGAAAGGAAGTCCACCAAAATAATATAATAGTAAAAAATGTTATAATCGAAATTGCCGTATGTGGCCAATAAAAAATAACATCATCATCTGGATCGTCATTATGATTTTTTGACAATAACGAACTAAATGCTATCATCAATCTCACCATCGATAAACCTAGTATAACAAACGCAATCATCGACAAATGAGTATATGCGATCAATAATTCTCCTAATCTAATACAATGTATTTCCTCTATATTTGGTTGCCAGATAATTCTTATCTGTCCTATGGTCATGACAGTCATAACACATGTCACGCCACTTTATCTGCCCAGATGAATATTTATTATTCATGTCCGCTGGAAGACCACATATCTTACACTTTGGTCTATCATGACTATATTGAAAACCCGATATGCTTCTATTCATAAATCACTCTCTTTCCACGACAAGCCTTACGAGACTTCTCCTTCTTCTCATTACCCTTACGTTTGGTCGAGAAGCGGGACATTCGCAAAACCGCATCATATGTTTTTAGTTCACTTAAAGTTTTCATAATCACTCCTCACTTAATACGCTATTACGGATATTTTTATAAGAACAAGGAGGGCGTGCCGCTGGAACGACACTCCAGGCCCCCCTATTATTTCTCTACAACTTCCAACTCCAATTCCCCCTCTTCATTCTCCACTACTTTAAAGGTAGCAGATTCTTCACTTTCATCCAATTTATCAGAAAAGAATCCATGTGAAATATCAAAGAGAGTATCGGCTAGATTCTCCTTAGAAGTCTTTATTGTTTTCATTTTGAAAAGAATCCTTTCGATTGTTGTGGTTCAGGCCAATTCTTAATAGCAAATGTAAAGTCATGCTCTAACTTTGCTATACGTTCCTGTAAGATTCTAACCTTCTCTTCTAAAATATCATAATCTTTCTTCTTAACCCATGTACGATTGAGCCTGGGGTCACCCAGGTGTCCATCACTATAAGCATTAATGCTTGATATTGTCATTCTTATCTCCAAAGAGTTTTGTAATTTTCTTATCTAACATTAACCCTGCTATCTTAAATGCAGAGTAATGTCCTTCTGCGGTGACGAAAGATTTCTTTGCTTCTTCAGATATACCACGATAATACTCCTCATGATTCTTGAAAGCAAATAATAACTCTCTCAACTCCTCCTCTAAAGTTTCTAAATTAGTAACTTTCATAATAACTGTGGTTTCACCAATAATTATATTACATTACCTTCAAACGCATCCCAGTCTCAGCAGTGGATAACTTCCTACTCAACTTTCCAAGTCTCATCTTACTAGAAGAAGACTTAGGAACCGCAGTATTGCTTGAAAGCAAACCCTCTCCCAAAATCCTCTCGGATCGTGTAACTTTTCCTCCATTAACCTTAAACTCAATCATGGATCGTTCAATAAACTTTCTCATTTCTTCTTTAGTTAATTCTTTCATATCTCTCATGTAGTATGATGGTTAGTAAGGAGAACATCTTCTCTTGCAATAGTAGCAAGGCGATGTTTCAGTAAAGTTGCACAAGATTTGAAATCTATGCAACGGTGATAACTACGAACAGAATCTCCGTGATCTGCTTCAAAGTTGGCATCAGCATCTTCAGCAATCATAAGGAAGGTGCGATAAGTGTCAGCAATCACTTCTTCAAGTTCTGCTACACTAACACGCAACTCTGCACACTCATCAATTAATTCGTTTCTTGAAAGCCAACTATGTTCCATATGCATCTTTCGCAATAGGGTTAATGTAATTTCATGATTCATCAACTCAACAAATTATATGGTAATCGGTTTTAAAAAAACTGTCAAGCAAAAAATGGTAGAAAAAAATTTTTTATTTGTTGTAAGCGAAAAATTTATAAAATTCCCATTTTCTATGATCATTGTTATTATTCAGTAGTGACTCTAGATATGGCTTCATGCTTCCGTCTTCAATTGAATTCTTTATTAGTGTACAGAATCTTTTTGTTCTACGTTCATCTATTGATCGATAAAGAGCCCAGAGATAATCGAAAGTTACATCGTAAACATTTTTCTTTGATCTTCCGTTACCGATTGTTTCATATGTTGGTTTAGCCATAGCAAAAAAATTTTTAGAATTGAAAAAGATATTGAAGACTTTCTGGAGTGTTGGTGCTAGACATCGTGGCTTTCGCTACCCCCCACCAGCACATGTTGCCCCCTCCCCCCTCTCTTAGAGTTCCTAGCACTCGTAAGGGGAAGGTGCCTGCAACAACTATGCCATGGCGGTGGCACATCTCGGTGACTATGCGGCCATCTTCATCATCTCTCCTATTGGTTCTAGCATCTCTCTACGAACATGTTTGGATTCGAACCGATCCTCCCAAGCAATGCGGACAGGTGCTAGGTCTTCGTGGTATATCTCTCTGTCTGTTCGGAAATCATCAGCAACCTCCGCAATGGATCCAACAATGCTCTCATCCATGTAATCATTCATGGTGCAAATGTAATACTCTACGAAATGCACGGCATCCTCTATAGATGGCACACCAGTAATGATGTAGTCCTCGCCACCTTTATTCTTCCAGTAGGAAGGACAAGTACCTTCACCGTCCCAGTCATGGGCTCCATAATTCTCTCTGATAGCGGTACTAATTAGGACATTCATCATAGGACATCTCCGTGCAGGGTTAATCTCAAGTTTCATAACTATTATCTCACGACATCAACTAAGTGTCAAGTTATTTCTTGGATTAATTTGGATGTATATAACATTTATTTAATCTGGGTTAACACACCCAGTATAACAAGTTCCTAGGATAATGTCAAGGGTTTGGTGGTGGTCGTGGTGGTTCTCATGGTGCGGCCCTGTGTCCATTTGTGCCGAGGATCTACAGGTATGTGTGGTGTATTGCAAGAATTGTACCAGGTTCGTGGCACGAAGGTTGCAATGGAAACACGGCACGTTTATTGCAATCCGCAGAAATTTTTCCGAATCTCCGTTCGACCGCAGGTTAATATGCACTCTCTGGATGGCTAAACCGGTTAAAAATCG
>Ga0115011_10001679_pt1 | contig 15857 bp, 12 predicted proteins | sample TroAtlMetagenome_2_FD_88705 | JGI IMG/M metagenome (GOLD analysis project Ga0115011, IMG submission 88705) | Marine eukaryotic phytoplankton communities from Atlantic Ocean - Tropical Atlantic ANT8 Metagenome | ecosystem: Environmental > Aquatic > Marine > Oceanic | place: Tropical Atlantic...
CATCCGAGGACAGGGCAGAGGCCGTCATCGCATGGACCGACGCCTACAACACCACAAGACCCCACACCGGGATCGGTGGCCTCACACCCTGGCAACGTGTGACCAACCTGCTTGGCTTCGACACCTAGTCGCATGGGCCGGGCCTGGCCCGGCACGCCCGGGTGGGGTCGAGCTTGGCATTGAACCGACCGGGATGTCGCCGGCCGGGGTATGGCGCCAGGCGAGGCGGGTGGCAGATTGTTGCCGTGCCGCCAATCTCCTGTGAGCGTGACCGTCCCGGTTCGTCCGTCTGGCGAGCGCCCGGCCGCGGCAATGCGCCTCATTCGCAAATCATGGTTCGCCGCTAGAATTGAGCAATATCAATTTTACGGGATCGCAAATGTCGGACGGTATTGATCGAGGGGCGCAAAGGCGCAGCTCCTGGCCGGTTTTCCAGAACGCCTTCCGGCCGTTCTTTCTGGGTGTAGCTGTCTGGGCCGGCCTCCTCGTGCCTGTCTGGTTGGTTGAGTATCTGGGGCTTCCATTCCCCGTCGTCGGTTCCGGCGTTTCCGGGCATGCTCATGAAATGGTGTTTGGCTATCTGTCGGCCATTGTTTGCGGGTTCGCGCTGACGGCCATCCCGAACTGGACCGGGCGCGCGCCTGTCGCCGGCTGGCGGCTGGCCTTGCTGTTTGGGTTGTGGGGCCTCGGGCGCATAACCGGCCTGTTGCTGCCCGGTCCCGTGGCGACTGTGACGGATATGGCGTTTTTGATTGTGCTGGCGGCTGTTGTCTTCAGGGAGATCCAAGCTGGTCGAAACTGGCGCAACCTGCCCGTCGCCGGCTTGATCGCCAGCTATGCGCTGGTGCATGTGGCCTATCACTGGTCTCCGACGGGATCTCAGGCGATCAAGGGTGGGTTGGCGGTCGCTTGTATCCTGATCGCCCTGATCGGCGGGCGCATTGTCCCAAGCTTTACCCGCAACTGGCTGGCAGGGCGGGGCGATGCTGCGGCGTCCAGGGTGGTGCCGCCAATGATGACCTTTGACAAGTTATCGATAGGGCTGCTGGTCGTCTCTCTCGCGGCCTGGATCCTGTGGCCCGTCTCCCTCCTGACCGGTGCGCTCCTGATCCTGTCCGGCCTGGTTCACGGCTATCGATTGTTCCGGTGGCAGGGAAGGGAAACGCTTGCCGAACCGCTGATGTGGTCGCTCCATCTCGGCTATGCGTGGCTGCCGGTTGGCCTCGTTTTGCTGGGCGCCGGCCTGATCGGTCCGGCCCATATTTCCACCAGTGCGGGTCTTCATGCGATTTCCGCCGGTCTCATCGGCTCAATGACGCTCGCCGTCATGACCCGCGCGAGCCTTGGCCATACCGGTCGGGAGCGTCGCGCCAATACGGCGACGTTCTGGATTTACGGCCTCGTCCATCTCGGAGCAGCGCTGCGGGTCCTTGCGGCCCTGCTGGCAAACGATCCGGTGCTGCTCGCGACCGGCGCGATCCTGTGGAGCGCGTCCTTCATGATCTTCGTTCCGGCTTATGCGCCGATGATGTTTGGCGCCAGGCCGGCGAAAGCCTGAACCGATCAATGGCAGATGCAGGGGTTCATGGTCATCCGCCTGAGAAGGGTGACATGAAGGCGATGCGGTCGCCGTTTGTGAGGATGAGTGGAGCGTTGCGTGCGACCATCCTGTCGTTGACGGCGAGGCGCACATGTGGGGCGCGCAGGGCGTCGCGGCCGTGTTGTGTTTCGGTGATGAGGTCGATGAGGCTGTCGAGGGTATCGGGGGGCTGGTCGGTGTTGATCCGGGTCGATCGGTGTCCGATTTGGTCCTGGAGCGGACCGAAGAATTCGAGTTCAAGCTGCATGACGATCAGCCTCCGGTGGTAGCCATGTCACGGGTGACGGCAGCCGCAGCGCCGCGCGAGACATCGAAGTCATGTCCGTGTGCCTTTTGGCGCATCGCGGTGTCGAGCATGGCGTCGAGCGTATCGGGTCCACCCTTGCGCAGGGCGTCGCGCAGGTCCACGGCGCCATTGCGTCCCAGGCACATGTAGAGCTTGCCGGTGCAGGTCAGGCGGACACGGTTGCAGGTATCGCAGAAGTTTCCGGTCAGCGGCGAGATGAAGCCGAGGCGTCCTCCGGTCTGCTCGACCCGGACATAGCGGGCCGGGCCACCGGTATTGTCGGGCAGGTCGCGGAGCGTCCAGCGTGTCTGGAAGGTCTCACGAAGCCGGGCAAGAGAGAGGAACTGGTCGGCCCGGTCGACGCCGACCTCACCGATCGGCATGACCTCGATCAGGGTGACGTCATGACCTTCGCCGTGGGCCCACTCGATGAGGGCGGGAAGCTGGCGGTCATTGACGCCCTGCATGGCGACGGCATTGAGCTTGACCTGGAGGCCGGCGGCGCTGGCGGCGCGGATACCGGCCAGTGTCTGTTCCAGACGGCCGCCCCGGGTGAGGGTGGAGAAGGTGTCCGGGTCGAGCGTGTCCAGGGAGATGTTGACCCGCCGGATGCCGGCATCGGCCAGGGCCGGGGCATAGCGAGGCAGCTGGGTCGCATTGGTGGTCAGGCAAAGCTCTTCGAGCCCGGACCTGCCGATGCGGGCGCCCAGATTTTCGATCAGGCTCAAAATATCCTTGCGGACCAGCGGTTCGCCACCCGTCAGGCGGATCTTGGTGACCCCGCGGGCGATGAAGCTGTCACACACCGCCGTCAGCTCTTCGAGCGACAGCAGGTCAGCCTTGGGCAGGAAGGTCGGCTTGGCCTTCATGCAGTAGACACAGCGCAGATCGCAGCGATCGGTGACCGACAGGCGCAGATAGGTGATCTGCCGGCCGAACGTATCGACGAGCGGCGCGCGCTGAAGGGTCATGTCCGGCCGGTCCATCCGGGCCTCCTGGTCATTCTGACTTGACAATTATCATGCCGCCCCGCCGCCGCAAGTGACGTCTCGTCGCACGTCAATCACCACGGGCAAATGACGCAAGGTCCGACGGAGAAGTGTTATTACGAAAATGGCCGGCTTGCGACGGGGCAGATACTATCCAGCCTGCATGACCCTGACGAATTCCGGTCGGGCTTTTGCTGCCTGGAATCATGTGCGGCGCCTAATCCGGCACCCTCCCGGCTTCGCTTTCGGCCTGAACTTTTCATGTGCAGACTGCGTTGTTTGGCTGGGCTCGAGTCTGGAATCCAGGTGCCATTCCAGTACGCTATGCCAATTGGTCCTACCAAATTGATATATGTTGTCGACCAAAAAGCTGGTCCAAAAAGTTATACTGGTCTGGAAATGTGGTTGACAGCATGGGTCTTCTGGTTCCCTATCGGCCTATAAAACACTTAAAGGGGAGTAGCTATGTTGAACTCGGGAGCAAACCGCGCATCGCCACGATCGCGTTGGGTGCAAGCCTTGATGCTGGGTGGTGCCGTTGCGGCACTTTCGACACCTGCCATGGCGCAGGTCGCCAGCGGCGAGGAGCCTGAAGACGTCGTTGTCGTGCAGGGCATTCGTCAGACCATTCAAGATTCCATCGCGATGAAACGCGAAGCAAATACCGTCGTCGAGGCGCTGTCTGCCGACGATATTGGTGACCTTCCGGCGCTCTCGATCGGTGAGGCACTCGAGACCCTCACCAGTGCGACCTCGCACATCGAACAGGGCGGCGCCACCGAGATCTCGATCCGTGGTCTCGGGCCGTATCTTGGCTCGACAATCATCAATGGTCGCGAGGCCGCCAATGGCAGTGGCGACCGTTCGGTCAACTTCAGCCAGTTTCCGTCCGAACTCTTCAACTCGCTGGCCGTCTACAAGACGCAAGAGGCAAGCTTCATCGAGGGCGGTGTTTCTGGCCAGATCTCGTTGTCGACGCTTCGCCCGATCGACTACGGTCGCAGCCGCGTCCAGCTTGAGCTCAAGGGCAATTACAACCCGGACAATGCGGACCTCAATTTCAACGAGCAGAACATCGGTCACCGGGCCACTCTGAGCTTTGTTGACAGCTGGGAAACCGGTGCCGGCGACTTCGGTCTGTCTTTTGGTTACCAGACCAACCGGTCTACCAACCCGGAGCAGGAAGCCCGCACATCCAGCGGATTCCGTGATTGCCGAAACGTGATTTCCGGCGACCCCAACAGCGACAATTTCGGTGTCGACAGCTTGGGTGATGCCGACCAGAACTGTGACTCGGGCGGTGGCGATCTCGTCCTTGAGGTGGATCCGCTGACCGGTGTTGCGCCGGATGCGAACACGCCGTTCGTCTTCGTGCCAAGCCAGCGTCACTTCCGCCAGAACATCACGGATGACGAGCGCGATTCTGTCTTCTTTGCGGCTCAGTGGCAGCCCAATGCCCGCTGGGACATCAATGTTGATTTCCAGCAGTCTGACCGGACCTTCTCCGAGCTCCGCAGTGACCTCACCATTGACGGCAACTCGGTTCTCAACCCGGGCGAGAGCGGCGAGATCGTCCCGCTTTCCGTCAGCAGCACCGGCGCCTTCCAGGGTGGTACCACCTATGACGGTGCCGAGGTCAGCTCGCAGTTTGCCGAGCGGATTGAAGAGTATACGGGCTATGGCCTGTCAGCGGAGTATCAGGTCAATGACAACCTGACCGTTTCCGCAGATTACTCCTACTCCGAGACCACCCGCCGCGAGAATATCATCCAGTCGCGTCTTCGCAGTGATACCGACGGCGATTCGGGTTCCGAGGATGTTTATGTTGGCATCATCGTCGAAGACGATGCGCAGCGCTTCATTTTCGGCAACTTCGATGTGACGGATCCGGCCAACTTCGATGTTGGTCCGCGGGTTCGTGAAGATCTCAACCAATACCGGAACAACAGTATCTCGGCGTTCCGTGCGGACTTCGACTATGCGCGTGATGCCGGCTTCATCACCAATATCCGCGGTGGTGTCCGTCGTTCAGAGCTCGAGTATGACTCTGTCCCGCGTGTTCGTCGTGAAACGGACGGTGGTCCGCTCGCAGTCGGTGATGGGGCCGCCGCCAGCGCGGCCTGTCTCAATAGTTCGTTCCCGGAAAATGACTTCCTTTCGAGTGTCGTTGACGGGCCGCTGATCACCAATGTTGATGCGGCCGGCAATATCATCGCCAGCGGCACCGGCAACTCCTATGTGTCCTTTGATCCGATCTGTCTGGCCGAGGCCCTGCTGGGTCGCGATGCCGCCATTCCGGATGCCTCCGATGTCTTCCTGACGTCCGCGGTGATGGGCACCGGGCAAAACCCGCTGCAGATCGTTGACGTCGCCGAGGAAACCATTGCGGCTTACCTGCAGGCTGACTTTGCCGGCGACCTCGGATCGCATCCGATCCGTGGTAACTTCGGTGTGCGGGTCGTGGACACTGAAGTGACCTCGAACGGCTATCGCGGCACGCTGACCATCGACCGTGATGGCGCCAATGTGATCACCGGCATCGGTGTCGACAACAGCAATCTCGTCGATATCACGGCCTCGCACGACTACACGGAAGTGCTGCCGAGTGCGAACCTGGTTGTCGAGCTTCTGGACGATGTCCTGCTTCGCGGCGGCATCTACCGTGCGATGTCACGTCCGGACCCGTCAGACCTGGGTGTCGGCCGCAGCTTCAGCAGCAGCATCGACAATGATGGTGGATCAACAGACGTTGCAGACATCATCGCGCAGGTTTCCGGCTTCGGTAATCCGGAAACGGATCCGCTGATGTCCTGGAATTATGATGCGGCACTGGAGTGGTATCCGAACGAAGACACCATTTTGGCCTTTGGCGTCTATCACAAGAGCTTCAATGGTGGCTTCCGCAATGTCGGCCAGGTCGAGACCTTCACGGTCGACGGTCAGGACCTTCAGGCGGTAGTGACGACCCAGGCTCTCGATGGCGAAGAAAGCACGATCTCCGGTTTTGAGATTTCCGCGGCTCACTCCTTCAGCTACCTCCCAGGTGCCTGGAGCGGCCTTGGTTTCCGGGTTGGCTACAACTACGCCAACTCCGATTTCGAGTTCGAAGATGCCGTCTTCGGCGCGTCCACGATCATCGCGTCTGATGGTTCAGCGATCGAGCGTGTCGGCATCGTTGCTCCGGCTGATGTTCCGGGTCTGTCCGAGCACGTTGCTTCGGCACAGGTCTACTACAGCATCGGCGATCTCGATCTGCAGGGTGTGTACAAGTACCGCAGCTCCTACTTCCAGCAGTTCATCGAGACGCCTGGAAATCTGCGTTACATCGACGATCGGGGAATTTTTGAGGCTCGCGCTTCGTACCAGATCTCCGACTCGGTTCGGGTGAGTGTTGAAGCCCTCAACATCTTCGATGAACCCAAGGTTCAGTACAATCCGACGGCCGACAACTTTGCTGAAGTCAACGTCTACGGACCGCGGATCTACTTCGGTGTGAGGGGTCGCTTCTAGTCCTCCAAAGCGTGTCTCACTCACGTGTCCTTCACGTGGCATGGTCGGCGCCCCACTGCCTCCAACAATCTGGAGAGCGGCGGGGCGCCGTTCTTTTTTGGATAATTGGACTGGAAGATTTGTAGTCCTATTTTGATAATGCTAGGATATATAACCAACTACATTCGAATCGGTTCTTGTGGACCGGGTTCTCAACGGACTGAAGACAGACGCGAGATCGTGACCTCTCCATGACAACCGACAAACGCCTCTACAACAGCATTGCCCGCCGCATCATCGCGATGATTGATGACGGTAAATTTCCGCCGGGCAGTCGGCTGCCGGGCGAGCGTGATCTGGCGGTACAGTTCGGGGTGAGCCGGGTCACCGTGCGAGAGGCTCAGATTGCACTGCAGGCACAGGGACGCATAGAGGTTCGGACCGGTTCTGGCGCCAAGGTCCTTCCCGCCCAGGCCGCCATGGACGATCTGCCCGTCATCGAGGCCTTCGAACTGACCCAGGCCCGAACGCTGATCGAGAGTGAGGCTGCGGCGCTGGCGGCAACCATCATCACCGATGAGGAGCTGGAGCAGCTCGACATTCTTGTCGCACGGATGGCGGAAGACAGCACCAATGACGAGGCACTCCACCAGGATGCCGATCGTGAATTCCATCTGACCATCGCCCGGGCTTCCAAAAACGCCGCGATTATCGACATGATCGAGCGGCTCTGGCGTTTCCGTACCGAGATAGAGCCGATCCGTCACGCCTATGATTCCATTTGTGGAATATCGCCGGAAATGCGCTTGACCGAGCACCGTGACATCGCGCTCGCGCTGCGGGCGCGGGACCCGTTCGAGGCGCGATCGGCGATGCGGCGTCACTTCGCCTGCATTGTCGCGGCGATGCTTGATACGGCCGAGCAGCAGGCGATCGACGAAGCGCGGCGGCGCACCAATGAGGCGCGGGAAAAGTATCTGGGCACCGCCGCCTTCTCTCCGCGGAGCGGGTAGGCCAATTTAGCAGACCATACTTCGCTAATTGGACTGCGTTTTTTGTTGTCCGATTTGATCCGGCCCGATATGGTCCTTCTGAAGCTTCAAAAATGGAAGCGAACAGGAGGACGCATGACCCCGACATTCTTTCGCCGCGCCGGCTGGCCTATGCGACAGCTTATTGCCCTCCTCTCCCTGGTTTGCCTGCCTTCAGTGGCCTGGGGCACCGACTATCTGGTGGTTGACCAGGCCGGATATCGTGAAGCCCTCGAGCGGGTCGAGCCCGGTGATCGCATCGTCCTCGCGGACGGGGTCTGGGAAGACTTCGAGATTGTTTTCGAGGCGACCGGAACCGCCGATCAGCCGATCTACCTCATGGCGCAGACCCCTGGCGATGTGCTGCTGACCGGTCAGTCCAACCTGCGGATCGGCGGCGAACACCTCGTCGTCTGGGGGCTGACTTTCACGGACGGTTACAGCCCGACCAGTGAAGTCATTTCCTTCCGGCGCGACAGCCGGACGCTCGCCAACAATACCCGGCTGGTCGAGACCGCCGTCTTGAACTTCAACCAGCCTGATCGTGAAACCCAGGATTCCTGGGTCGTGATTTATGGTCAGAACAATCGCATCGACCGCAACGCGTTCGTGGGCAAAACCAATCGCGGCCCCACCATGGTGGTCCGCCTCAACTCCGAAGCCAGCCAGAACAACAACCATCTGATTGAAAGCAATTATTTCGGCCCCCGACCGCCGCTTGGCGGCAATGGCGGCGAGACATTGCGGATCGGTGTCAGCCAATACTCGCGCACGCACTCCGGAACGGTGGTCCGCGGCAATTATTTTGATCGCTGCGATGGTGAGGTCGAGATCATCTCGATCAAGTCCGAGGGCAATCTGATCACCGAGAATGTCTTCTACGAGTCCCGCGGTTCGGTGGTGTTCCGGCATGGTGGTCGCAATGAGGTCTCGCGGAATGTCTTCTTCGGCAACGGGGTTCCTGATACCGGCGGAGTGCGGGTCATCAACGACAATCAGATCGTGCGTGACAATTACATGGAAGGCCTGCGCGGCCGGAAATTCCTTGGGGCGCTCGTTGTCATGAACGGTGTCCCGAATTCGCCGGAGAGCCGCTATCACCAGGTCGACAACGCGATCATCGAACGCAACAGCTTCGTCGACGTGCTGGAGCTCGGCTTCGGGGTTGGCAGCGATGAAGAGCGCAGTGCGGCACCGGTCGCCAGCTCGATGTCGTACAACATACTCCTGTCCGACGAGCAGGAACCGCTGGGAGTCTTCGACTCGATTGGCGGGATCGATTTCAACAACAATGTCTCCAACAACAGGACATTCGAGACAATCGGATCGACGACGGTCGCAAATTTTGCCCTGACCCGTCACGAGAACGGTCTTGTCTACATGGATGGCGAGGGGCTCGGCGACGCGTTCGGTGCCCCGCGTGACCTTCAGCCGGTCTCAAGGGCGGCGACCGGTCCGCGTCATTATGTCAAGCCGCCACAGGTCATCCAGCAAGGCGAGACCCATGACGTCGACGCCGACGAAGCGGCGCTCACAGCTGCGCTTGAGACCGCCGAGGCCGGCGACATAATCCGCCTTGCCGGTGGCACCATTGCGTTGACCGCTCCGATCAGGATCGACCGGGCGGTTACCATTGAAAGCGCTGACGGCAGCCATCTGACCTCGGCGACGGACGGCATGTTCCGACTGGTTGCCGGTGCCGAGCTGACCCTGCGGGGTTTGACGCTTCAGCAAGCCAGCGCCGACGTGGCTCTGATCCATGCCGAGGGCGAGCAGTATCGCGGCTCTTACCGTCTGCACCTTGAGGACGTCACGGCCTGTACGGAACTCGGCGATCGCGCGGGTCCACTGCTCGCCGCCGATACGAGCACATTTGCCCAGGCGGTCCTGATCGAACGCCTTGCGGTCGACGGCTGGCCGGGCTCGCTCATCGAGCTGAGCGGCGAAGGCTTGTCTGGCTGGTATCTCGCCGACGAGATCCGCATCGAGGACAGCGAATTTGCCGACATCGACGGCTCGGTGATCCGCTTTGGCCGAGAAGGGCGTGATGAAAGCACGTTCGGGCCGCGCTTCAGCCTGCTGCGCTCCACAGTCAATGCGACGGCCGCTGGAGCAATGGTCATGGAGCTGGACGGTATCGACGGGCTCTATCTCAATGACAATGCGTTTGTGGCATCCGGTGAAGTCCGTATCCGCCGCCGGGTCCTGGGTTTCCCGTTCGAGATCACCGGCAATCAGGCCGACGCTGCGACGGTCCTGTCGCTGACCGGCGTCAATGGTGAGCCGGTTGAGGCATCACTCGCAGAGACCGCACCATGATCCGCGCCGCGCTGATTGCCGCCAGCCTTTTCGGTTTCGCCAGTTGCGCAGAGGGACAGCCCAACCTCATCCTGACCGGTGATGGTGTTGAGGCCCTGCGCGCCGCAGAGACGCGACCGGAGCTGATCGACCGCAGCTACGAGCTTGCGATGCGGCGCGTCGAGGCCAGCCTGGACGCGGGCCTGATCGTGCCGGTTCCGGCCGATCCCGGCGGCGGCTACACGCACGAGCGCCACAAGGAAAACTACAAGATCATCCACGACGCTGGCCTGCTCTATCAGATCACCGGCGACGCGCGCTATCTCGACCATGCCGAGGCTTATTTGCTGGCCTATGCGGACATGTACCGACCTTCCGCTGCACCCGCAGCGACGCGGCCAGGCGCCGGGCCGGCTCTTCTGGCAAAGCCTCAACGAGGCTGTCTGGATGGTCTATTCGATCCAGGGCTATGACGCGATCCGTGATCACCTGTCCGACCGCTCGCGCGAACGGATCCAAAACGAACTGCTCCGGCCAATGGCCGAATTCCTGTCGACAGACTCTCCGCAGACCTTCCAGCGCATCCACAATCACGGAACCTGGGCGGCAGCGGCTGTCGGCATGACCGGTTATGCGATCGACGACCAGGACCTGGTCGAGCGGGCGCTGCTGGGGCTGGATCTGGATGGGAATGCAGGCTTCCTGGCGCAGCTCGATCAACTCTTCTCGCCTGACGGATACTACACCGAAGGTCCCTATTATCAGCGCTATGCCTTGATGCCCTTCGTCCTGTTCGGACAGGCGGTCGAGAACAACGAGCCCGAGCGCCGGATTTTCGAGCATGGCGACGGCATCCTCCTGGAGGCCATCCTTGCAACCATTCATCAGAGTTATGCCGGGCTCTTCTTTCCGATCAATGACGCGATCCGCGAAAAGGGTCTGGACACGGTCGAGCTTGTCTATGGTGTCGCTGCTGCCTATCAGCTGACCGGCGATCCAGGCCTCCTCTCGATTGCCGAGCAGCAGGGCTATACGGTCCTGACCGGCGATGGCCTGCGCGTCGCGTCGGATTCGGCGGCCGGTCTTACGACACCCTTCGGTTACGACACCCGCCTGCTTCGCGATGGCCCGGACGGCCAACAGGGCGGTCTCGCCATCTTGCGGATGGGTGAGGGCGAACTGGCCCAGACGCTGGTGGCCAAGCACACAGGACAGGGCATGGGGCACGGTCATTTCGACAAGCTCTCGCTCATTCTCTACGACGGCGGTCACGAAATCCTGACCGATTACGGGGCCGCCCGCTTCCTGAACGTCCCGTCCAAGGATGGCGGACGCTACCTGCCGGAGAATTCAAGCTGGGCCCGCCAGACCATCGCCCACAATACGGTCGTCGTGAACGAGACCAGCCATCATGATGGCGACTGGCGCCGCGGTCAGGAAAGCTGGCCGACGATCGAGATATTCGAGCAAGGTGATGGCTATAATGTCGTCGCGGCCCGGATAGACGATGCCTATGACGATACGATACTGGCCCGGACAACCTTTCAGCTCGCCATGGATGACGGCTCCGGCCCGCTCATCGTTGATGTCTTCGATGTCGACACGATGGCCGGATCGCAGATCGACCTGCCGCTGTATTTTTCGGGCCAGCTGACCGATTTCAGCGTCGAGTTCGAGCGCTATACCGGGCAACAGACGCAGTTGGGCGCTGACAACGGATACCAGCATCTGTGGGTCGAGGCGGCCGGCGAACTGGCCGACGGTGCCGGGCGTTTCACCTGGCTCACCAACAATCGTTTCTACACCTATCACACCCTTGCCAGCGGACCGGCGGAAGCGCGGATTGTGCGCACCGGCGCCAATGATCCGAATTTCAACCTGAGGACCCAGCAAGGGATCCTTGTCCGCCTGCCGAGTGCCGGCCAGGCCCGCTTCGTGTCGGTAATTGAGCCGCACGGCCTTTATGACCCGGCCCAGGAAGTCACGGTTCAAAGTGACAGCCGGATCGAAAGCGTCCTCACAGTCGAGGGCGAAAGCGCGACGCTGGTCCAGATCGAGTTCACGTCCGGTGCACGTGTGACCGTCGGGATCGACAATGATCACGAAGATCGCGCGCACACCATCACTGCCAACGGCCAACGCTATGAGTGGTCGGGGTCTCACACAATCTTCCGGGAGTGAAGCATGCCGACAGCTCAAGCAGACCCCATTCGTGACCCTGTTCACGAGAGGGGGCGCCCTTTCATCAAGGCCTGCCCAGACCAGGCCGAGACCGTCGCGCCGGGAATCCGGCGGCAATTTCTCGGCTATGGAGATGCGCTCATGGGCGTTCGGGTCTGGTTTTCCAAAGGTGCGATCGGAGAGGTTCACGCGCACCCCCATACCCAGATGTCCTACGTCGAATCCGGTGCGTTCAGGGTTCGGGTCGGCAGCCAGGAACAAGTCCTGACCGCAGGCGACAGCTTCTACGTTGCTCCGGACAGCCCGCATGGCGCGGTCTGCCTGGAAGACGGCGTTCTGATCGACATGTTTACCCCGGCCCGCGAGGACTTTCTGGCCTCGTCAGGAGGTGCGTGATGCAAATCCCCAAACTTCGCTGGTGGGTCGTCACCCTCGTCGCCCTGGCCACCGTGATCAATTACATTGATCGCCAGTCGCTGAACGTACTCTGGCCTGAGATTTCGGCGGAACTCTATCCTGACCGGACAGAAGACCAGCGCAAGGAAATCTACGCGCTGATTTCCGTCATTTTCGTGTTCGCCTACGCCTTTGGTCAGGCGATCTTCGGCAAGATTTTCGACTGGATCGGTACGCGCATGGGATTCGCCCTGTCGATCGCCGTCTGGTCGATCGCGACAGCCGCCCATGCTTTCGCACGCGGACTTGCGACCTTTGCCCTGTTCCGGGCCATTTTGGGTGTGGCGGAAGCCGGCAACTGGCCGGGCGCGACCAAGGCCAACGCGGAATGGTTCCCGACCAAGGAGCGCGCGCTTGCGCAGGGGATATTCAATTCTGGTGCCGCCATTGGCGGGATCGTCTCGATCCCGTTGATCGCTTTCCTTTCAGTCTTCTTCGACTGGCATATCATCTTCATCATCGTCGGACTGACCGGCCTGTTGTGGCTGATACCGTGGATGGTCTTGGTGAAGGCGCCGCCGAAATCGCACCCGTGGCTGACCGAGAGCGAACGCGCCTACATCCTGACCGGCCAGACCGGGACGGAAACCGCCGAAGTGGCAGACAAGGCTGAGACTCAGGCTGAAGCCGAGGAAGGCTATGCGCCCGGAACCGTCGAACTATTGTCCCGCCGACAGAGCTGGGGTGTCATCATTGCGTCGGCCGCGATCGACCCGATCTGGTGGCTGTTCGTGTTCTGGATTCCGATTTATCTGTCCGAAGTCTATGGCTTCAACGTACGCGAAATCGGCATCTATGGCTGGGTTCCTTATGTCGGCGCCATGTTCGGCGCCTGGTTCGGCGGGCTGTTCGCGCAGAACCGTCTGAAAGCCGGTTGGAGCGTCAACGCCGCCCGCAAGGGGTCGATCACGCTTGGTTGCCTGATCATGCTGCCCTGTCTGCTCGGGATGTCGCAGGCGTCCGACCCGATCACGGCTGTCCTCATCATGGCGGCCATCCTGTTCGGCTTCCAGACTGCCATCGGCAATGTCCAGACCCTCGCCAGTGATTATCTGAGCGGCAAATCGGTTGGCACGTTGGCCGGTTTCGCCGGCATGGCCGCGAAACTGGGTGCCGCCGGGCTCACCTATCTGGTGCCGTGGCTGACCATGGGCGGCAATTACACACCCGCTTTTGTAATCGGCGCCGCTCTCGCCCTGCTCGCCCTGTTGAGCGTCTGGGTCATCTGCGGCCGCATCGAGCCCCTCAAACCGAAAAAAGAACAGGCCTGACGGCTCAATCAAAGTTGGAGACAAACATGAAACTGGCTGGAAAAAGCGCGATTGTAGTGGGTGGCGGCCGAGATATCGGACGGGCCGTTTCAATCAGCCTGGCGCGTGAAGGTGCCAAGGTCGTCGTCAATTTCAACAATGACGAAGCCGCGGCCCAGGCGACCGTCGATGACATCACCGCTGCCGGTGGTGACGCCATCCTGTTCAAGGCTGATGCCACCAGATTTGCCGACATGCAGGCGCTCGTCGCGGCGTCGCAGAGTGCCTTCGGTCAGCAGATCGACATTCTCGCCACGGTCGCCGGCGGCATGGTCGCGCGCAAGACTCTCGACGAGATGGACGAGGAATTCTTCGATTGGGTGATGCGGTTGAATGTCCACTCGGCCTTCTTTGCCATGAAGGCCGCCGTGCCGCACATGGTCGAGGGAGCCTCGGTGATCAACTTCTCGTCCCAGGCCGGTCGCGATGGCGGCGGTCCCGGCGCGTCGGCCTATGCCACCGGCAAGGGCGCCGTCATGACCTTCACGCGGGCCATGGCAAAAGAGCTGGGCCCCAAGGGGATCCGCGTCAATGCCGTCTGCCCGGGCATGATCGCCACGAGCTTCCACGACCGCTTCTCCAAGGACGAGGTCCGAGAAAAAGTGGCCGGCATGACGCCGCTCCGCCGTCAGGGCGACGCGGCTGAAGTGGCTGAAGTCGTCAGCTTCCTTGCGTCCGAGGAGGCGGCATTCCTGACCGGTGTTTGCCTCGACGTGAATGGCGGCCTGCTGTTTTCCTGATCAGGACGGACATCCAAGCATGATCGACCCAACCTCCGACATGAACCGCAAAACCGGCGTGGTCTGCTTCGGCGAGGCCATGGCGGAGCTGTCGGGCCTGGAGTCCGACCAGGTTCGTGTCGGGGTGGGAGGCGATACCTTCAACACGGCCGTCTATCTGTCGCGCCTGGGAACACCGGTGGGCTATGCGACCGCCCTGGGTCGCGATCCGTTCAGCGAACGGATCCGTCAGCGAATGAAGACAGAAGGCCTGGTGGACGATCTGGTCCTGACCTCGGCGGACCGCAATTGCGGGCTGTACGCCATCGAGGTCGATCATGAAGGCGAGCGCAGTTTTACCTACTGGCGAGATCACAGCGCGGCGCGTCAGTTTTTCTCCCTGGCGACCGTCGCGCCGGTACTGGACGTCATGGCCGAGGCCGAGACCCTCTATCTGTCCGGGATCACGCTCTCGCTCTTTCCGGCTGAACAGCGCCGCCGGATCACTGATCTGGCGGCGGCGGTCCGCCGGCACGGCGGGCAGGTCGTGTTCGACACAAATTACCGCCCGGCCGGCTGGGTCTCGGCGGAGCAGGCGCGTGATGCGATTACCGCGCTGATGCCCCATGTCTCGACCGCGCTGCCGACTTTCGAGGATGAGGTGGAGCTGTTCGGCTTCGCCAAGGTCGAGGATTGCGCCGCATTCTGGCGTAAGGCTGGCGTCGATGAAGTTGTGGTGAAATGCGGTCCGCGCGGTGCCTGGGCAGACCATGACAATTCATGGATTGCCCCGCCCGATGTCATTGCGCCGCTCGACACGACGGGCGCCGGCGACAGTTTCAACGCCGGTTATCTCAATGCGCGTCTCGGCGGCGCCGGAATCAGCGAGGCCATTGGCCAGGCGCACAGGCTGGCGGCTGCCGTGTTGGGCGTGCGCGGGGCACTTCTGCCCATCGGGACACCCCTTCCCGGTCAGAATGAGGACGCAAGGAGAGAGCATGTGTAATCCGGTTCGTACCGCTGGCGACGCGTTGCCGATTGCTGCGCTGTTTCTCAATCCGCCCGTCGATGTCTCGACCGCCACGTTGACCATTGGCGGGACCGTCGAGGCCGATGCGGGGCTGCGCGCCAGCCTGTCGGCCATTGAAGGCTTGCGTCTGCACTATGAGGAACAATCGCGCTTTGTGCTGAGACCGCAGCGGGCGCCGGATGACCTGGCCGGCGAGGCCGCACAGGATTTCCAACCGGTCTCCCGCCTGCCGGGCGAGGGAGCTGCCGACGGATTGTTGCGGCTACTCCGCGATGCCCGGCCCGGTAACGAACGCCATGATTCCGTGCGTGTGCTGTGCACCCTGATCCTGTGGGCGCAGCAGTTGGCCTGCGAGCTCGACCTGCGGGGCGGTGTTACCTTGCGGCTCGACGGTGCCTGGGAGCCGGTGCTCAACGACTCTCACTGTCGTTGGGTTACACAGCTCTTTGCCCGGGCCATGAGCGACCG
>Ga0115011_10001680_pt1 | contig 15852 bp, 17 predicted proteins | sample TroAtlMetagenome_2_FD_88705 | JGI IMG/M metagenome (GOLD analysis project Ga0115011, IMG submission 88705) | Marine eukaryotic phytoplankton communities from Atlantic Ocean - Tropical Atlantic ANT8 Metagenome | ecosystem: Environmental > Aquatic > Marine > Oceanic | place: Tropical Atlantic...
GTGAGTTTGCAGTATGTGCTAATGGAGCACAGTACAGGAAGGATGTACGTGGGTTCTTACCAGAACTTATGGACAAGATGTACAATGAGAGGGTCATCTTTAAGAAGAAGATGATTGAGGCAAAGAAAGAGTATGAAAAGAACCCATCCAATGAGATTACAAAGGAGATCGCTAGATGTAACAACATACAGATGGCGAAGAAGATATCACTTAACAGTGCTTATGGTGCTATCGGCAATGAGCACTTCAGGTATTATAAGCTTGCTAATGCAGAAGCAATCACTCTTTCTGGCCAGGTATCTATTCGCTGGATAGAGAACAAGATCAATAATTATCTAAATAGACTACTCTCTACAGATAAGGTTGATTACGTTATTGCATCTGACACCGACTCAATATATCTTAATCTTGGACCTCTTGTTGATAAATTTTTTGCTCATAAGTCTGATAATAAGATTAAGATTGTGGACCTATTGGACAAGATCTGTAAGGATCAACTCGAGCCGTTTATCGAGAAGTCTTACCAGGAACTGGCTTCGTATGTCTCGGCGTATGAACAGAAGATGATCATGAAGCGAGAGAACATTGCTGACCGTGGTATATGGACTGCTAAGAAGCGATACATATTGAACGTGTGGGACTCAGAAGGAGTCAGGTATAAGGAACCCAAGATGAAGATCATGGGACTTGAGACCGCTAGATCATCTACACCACAATATTTTAGGGACAAACTATATGCAGCTTTTAAGATTATTATCGGCAAAACAAATGATGAACTTGTCTCATTTATCGATGGTGTCAGAGCAGAGACAAGAGAGCAACCCTATGAAAACATCGCTTTCCCCAGAGGATGCAACGGAGTTGAAAAATACTTTTCAAGATCCGAAATCTATATCAAAGGAACGCCCATCCACGTAAGAGGAGCTCTTCTCTATAATCATTATGTTAAAAAGAATAAGATAGAGAACAAGTATCCTTTGATACAAGAGGGTGAGAAGATAAAATTCATTTATCTTAAGACACCTAATCCACTCAGAGAAGATTGTATTTCTTTCTTCAATGAGATACCAAAGGAGTTTGGTATGGACAAGTACATCGATCACAAGAAACAATTTGAAAAGAGTTTCTTGAAACCACTCGAAAATGTGCTAGAATGCATAGGGTGGACCAGTAAAAAAGTAGTTACAATCGGGAGGTTTTTTCAATGAGCAAGACAGTTTGGACAGTCACCTATCAGGATGATATGGTAGAGGCATTAGAGCCTGAACAGGTTAGAGTTTTTGAGGAGCGTGATACTGCAAGACAGTATGCTTTAATGATGGCCAGTGGTGGTCACAACTATGTTAATATGTTTGAAAGTGAGGTTACTAAATGGGGTTCTTAGATACAGTAATAAAAGAGAGTGGAAATGAATACGCTAGTATCGTCAGTGACGGTGTGGCTGCAGGAGACACATCCAGTTTTGTTGATACTGGTAGCTATATTTTCAATGCTGTCGTTAGTGGATCTTTATTTGGTGGCATTCCATCCAACAAGGTTACAGCACTTGCTGGAGAATCCTCAACAGGAAAAACTTTCTTTGCCCTTAGTGTTGTACGTAACTTTCTTAATCAGCATGGTGACGGTGGGGTCATTTATTTTGAGTCTGAGTCTGCTATAAGCAAAGACATGATTGAGAGTAGGGGCATTGATTCTAAACGTATGGTAATCTTTCCTGTTGCTACCATAGAAGAGTTTAGAACACAAGCTACTAGGATTCTTGATAAGTATTTGAAAGAACCAAAGGATCAGCGTCAACCATTGATGTTTGTTTTGGATTCTCTTGGTATGCTATCAACATCAAAGGAGATGGAAGACATCTCTAATGATAAGCAGGTCAGGGACATGACCAAATCACAGTTGATCAAGGGTGCGTTTAGAGTACTGACTCTTAAGCTTGGACAAGCTAGGGTTCCTATGATTGTTACGAATCACACATATGATGTGATAGGATCCTATGTGCCAATGAAAGAAATGGGCGGTGGAGCTGGACTAAAGTATGCTGCATCTAGTATAATATACTTATCCAAATCAAAAGAAAAGGAAGGTACAGACTTAGTGGGTAACATTATTAAGTGTGAAGCCAAAAAATCACGACTATCTAAGGAGGGTTCCAAAGTTGCTACTAGATTATACTTCGATGAGCGTGGACTGGACAAGTACTATGGACTCTTGGAGCTTGGTGAGAAGTACAACGTCTTTACAAGGGTGGGCAACCGTATCAAGTTCGGTGAAACTTCTGTTTACCCTAAATCTGTTCTTGCTAATCCTGAGAAGTACTTCACAGACGAAGTAATGGCTCAGTTAGAGGAAGCAGCAAGAACGGAGTATAGTTATGGCAACTGAGAGGATAGAGAATACTATCCTTCGGAACCTTCTTTGTAATGAGGAGTACTATCGTAAGGTAGTACCTCATCTTGACTCAGAGTATTTTCAGGATGCTGTTGATGTAGTTCTCTTTGAAGAGATACAAGACTTTTCATCTAAGTATGATAAGACTCCTACCAAAGAAGTTCTGAAAATTAATCTGGGTAATAGGACTGATCTTACAGATGAGACCTATAAGAATTCTCTGATTAGATTGGATGATCTTAATGATGAATGGGTTGATGCTGATTGGTTAGCTGACTCTACTGAGAAGTGGTGTCAGGATAAGGCAATCTATAATGCATTACTCAAGTCAGTTAAGATTGCCGATGGTAATGATGAGAAGTTATCTAAGGATGCTATCCCTAGCATCTTACAGGAAGCTCTAGGTGTCTCATTTGATGAGCATGTAGGACATGATTATATCGAGTCTGCAGATGATAGATATGAGTTCTATCATAGAGATGAAGAGAAGATACCATTTGACTTGGAGAAGTTTAATTACATCACTAAGGGTGGTCTTCCTAATAAGACTCTTAACATAGCACTTGCTGGTACAGGTGTTGGTAAGTCTCTATTCATGTGTCACATGGCTAGTGCTTGCTTGATGAGCAGTAAGAATGTTCTCTATGTTACGATGGAGATGTCTGAAGAGAAGATTGCAGAACGTATTGATGCTAACTGTTTGAATGTTAACATCAAGGATATTGTTGATCTACCTCAGATGATGTTTAAATCTAAGATCGCTGATCTTGAGAAGAAGACTAAAGGTAAGATTATTATTAAGGAGTATCCTACTGCGTCAGCTCATGCTGGACACTTCAGGGCATTACTTAATGAACTAAATCTTAAGAAATCATTCAAACCTGATATAATCTTTATAGATTACCTTAACATTTGTGCTAGTGTAAGATATAAAGGTGCTATTGTTAATTCCTATACTTATGTTAAAGCGATTGCTGAAGAGCTTCGGGGTCTTGCTGTCGAGTTTGACTTACCGATTGTTAGTGCTACTCAAACTACTCGTTCTGGTTTCGGGTCTAGTGATCCTGACCTCACTGACACTTCAGAATCCTTTGGACTCCCTGCTACTGCTGATCTTATGTTCGCTCTCATATCTAGCGAGGAACTGGAACAGGAAGGTAGAATAATGGTTAAGCAGTTGAAGAATAGGTACAATGATCCTACTACAAATCGTAAGTTTGTTGTGGGTATAGATAGATCGAAGATGAAGTTATTTGATGTTGCAGAATCTACTTCTGAAATCATGAGTGAGAAGGAAGAAGATCCAGACGTTGATGCTTTTGATACATTAAAACAAAACCAAGACCGCCTTAGTAAATTCGCTGAATGGAATGTTTAAACATGGAGATCAGGTTGAATTCAATGGAGAGAAGGGGTTCGTTAACTTCTTCGACAAGACTGCTCCCTACTTCACATTATGTGTGAGGCAATGGGATGATCCAGGTAAGATGCATGGTGTAAGTCAATGTAATCTTTTAGTCTATCGAAAAGACTGGGAGAAGGTAAAGAGACTAGATCCACCACCACCTACCGACACATACAAATCACAAGAATATCGTTATTCAGATCCACAATGACACAAACAGTTGATTATAATAAGTACCTAGAGTTTGTCGATGGTACTACAAGCCACCCTTCTAAAAGTACAGATGAGTTCATCAATAGAATTAAAGATTTAGAATCTAAGGGTGTTGATGTTCCTCGTCTTCTTACTGCTGCTGTTGGTATCAGTGCAGAAGGTGGAGAGTTCACAGAGATAGTAAAGAAGATTGCTTTCCAAGGTAAGGAGCTCGATGAGGATACAAAGGTACATCTCTTAAAAGAATTAGGTGATGTGTTCTGGTACATTGCACAAGCTTGCAATGCATTAGATATAGACTTCCAGACTATCGTAGTCACTAACATGATGAAGTTAGCAGCACGATACCCAGATGGTGAGTTTGATATATTCCAATCGGAGAACCGAAAGGAAGGTGATATCTAAGACCATCCCCCTCTAAATAACTAGAGGGGGATTTTTTTATGGCCAAAATAGGTTTCGATATAAGGAATGATTTCTTAGTTTACATTAAGAATCAGACACATAAAAAACAAATGACTGATGTCTTTGCTAAAGCACCAACATGGCTTATTCAGGAAGGTAGTTCAGAGAATCCTAGACCTATGGGATCACAGTGGCCTAGTGGAAGTAAATCAAAATTACCTGCTAAAGGTGGTGCTATTCAAATATGTACTAATGCTGCAGGTGTTACGAAAGTTCAAAGAGAATGTAAGAATCTTCAAGCAAAGAAATGGAACATCAAGCTTAAGAAATGGGAACCAGATTCTAAAAACATAAAGATTTCAGGTTCAGATCCTGTGTTTACTATGGGGTTTGTTCTTGATAAGGATAAGGGGAAACAACAAAAGGTTCAGGTAGTTGCAACGAGGTTACCAGAGGAAAAGGTAAATGCTGCGGCTATGACCAGAGCTCAAGAACTTGGATCGCTGTTTGTTTTTGAGAGAGCAATAAGACATAATGAATCCTGGGCTACTTGGGAAAAATTAAAGGCAGATCCGACAGTAAGTAAGTATATGAAAAAACTGTGGAAAGATGTATGTAAGCTGGATCAGGTTACGGATGATTGGTATGAGAATTTTTGGAAACAGAATCAAGTTTTATTAACGAAGTGTAGTAAAGGAGATTTTAGTGTCTTTGATAGAGAAGGAACTTTTATGCAATGGATTAGTGGATATGTTGCAGGTAAGGGTTGGGCATCTAAAGGTAAGAAAGATAACTGGAACCCTGCTGATATCTGGTTGATTAATAATGAGAAACATTGGATAAAACATCTTGAGGAACATACTGATGAGAAGCATATGACTAATATGAGGGTCAGACTGAGAGATAGAGTTGATCCACAACTCTTACAGTTCAATGCTATCATGAGGGATTTGTGGAGAAAGAAACAGATATGGGGAATATCTTTAAAGAAGGTTAGTGGTGATGAAGCAGTCTGGTCTGAGGTTAATCTTCATTGGAATACTGTTGGTAAATTCCTAGGTCTTAATCAACTGAAGACTACTGAGTATCATTATGTTAGTACGTTATGTGACTGTGGTAAGAAAGAGAAGAAGGGTGTTATAACTCTCTCTACTCAAGACACAACATTGATTGTGAAGGGTGATGGTACAACAAAATATAAGTTCCAGATTAAAGCGAATGATAGTCAAAGGTTTAGTGGTTTAAAATATGAACCATCAGATAAAGCTGCTGGTGCTGCTAGATTAGGTAAAGCAACGGTTGAGTATGTTGAAGATCTTTTTAAACAGTATGGATCTTCGAGGAAATTTGTAGGAGCTAGTGCAGCATATCCTCAAGAAGCTTCTGATTTCTTAGATCATGAGAAGAAGTGGTTGGACAGAATAAAAAGAGTTGCTAATGCAGGAGTATCTTTTGGTGAGAAAATTAGATCATTCCAAGAGGTATATGATAATCTATTGTTTTTATTCTCTGTTCATCCACAGGTTGCTAACTCTAAGTTAATGCAGATTGCTTGGCTTGATGCTTTCTTCTCTCTGTCTAGGAAAGATAGAGATAAGTTTGTTACTGATATGGTCTTCATCGCTCAGAAGATGGGATTGAGATATGGTCCATTCGCTAAGATATACTAATGTCTAAGAACACTCACCTAGAACACTTAGAAGATAGCATTCTCCTTGATGGAAAGGAGGGTGCTCAAGATGCGTTTAAATTTTTAGATTCATTGGCTAGAACCTTTACTGGTAAGGGTACTAGTAATTTTAAGATGACTACTAAGTGGGATGGTGCACCTGCTATATTCTGTGGACAGTATCCAGGAACAGATAACTTCTTTGTTGGTACTAAGTCTATCTTTAATAAGGATGCAAAGATTAATTATACTGATGAAGATATAGAAAACAATCATGGTCATGCTCCTGGTCTTACTGCTAAGTTGAAAGCTGCTTTAAAGTACCTTCCTTCTATAGGAATTGATGGAGTGGTACAGGGAGACTTGTTGTTTACAGATGATAAGAAAATAGAAATGGTGGATGGTAAGAAGTCAATTACATTCAAACCAAATACTATAACATATGCTATACCACAGGAGGACAGTGATTTTGATTTAGCCAATGTTGCAAAGATAGGAGTGGTGTTTCATACCACATATACTGGTAGTAGTATTGAGAGGCTTCATGCTTCTTTTGGATTTGATCCATCTAAACTAAAGAAGGATAAGGATGTATTTGTTATCAGTGCAGAGATAGACACACTAGGAAAAGATATTCTATTAACATCTGAAGAGAAACAGAAGTTGGTTAATTTAAAAAACGCTAGTAGCTCCCTTGTTAATAAATGTGGTCCGTTCTTAAATGGTGTAGCAAAGCAGATAGAAGAAAACGATCAACTTACCATTGGTGTTAAGCTTAAGCAGTATTTCAACAAGTATGTTAGAGAAGGTAAGCAAGTAGGAAATAGTTTTACTTCTGATTTCAAAGATTACTTTAGTAGTGAGTGTAAGAAGGCAGCAGATAAGGTAAAGCAACCAAAAACTAAAGCAGCAAAGCTTGCTAAGTTATACAATGGTTGTGATTTTATAAATGCTCATGGATCTCAGTTTGATAATACTGTGAAGTTATATAAGACTATACAGGATGCTAAAGAAATATTTGTTACTAAGCTTGAGAAGGGTGAGAAGTTTGGTACTTATATAAGGACTGATGAAGGTCTTGAGATGACTGCACAGGAAGGATATGTTGCTGTTAAAAATGGTAAAGCTACTAAATTGATTAAGAGGTTAGTGTTTAGTCAGGCTAACTTTGATGTCTCACTCAAGGGGTGGTCATGAAGAGAGTTTGGATTGTATTTGGTAGGTTGAATCCTCCACATCTAGGACACAAGAAAATGTTGGATCAGCTTAAGAGACTTGCTGGTCATGAAGATTTTATGATTTGGCCTACGTGGACACAGGGTAAAGCTAAGGATCCATTAGACCATGCTACAAAGCTTGGTTGGATAAAGAAGATGTTTCCTGAGTATGTTAATAATATAAAATCTGATCCACAAATAAGAACCCTACCATTTGTTCTACAGTATCTTATGATGGAAGATTATACTGATGTTGTTATAGTATGTGGTAGTGATAGGACAAAGAATTTTGAATTTAATGTTAAGTGGAATAGGAAAGAGACTGGAGACGGTCAGGCATACTATGCTTTTGATACAGTATCAATTGACTCAACTGGTTTAGAAAGAGATCCTGATTCTGATGGTACATCTGGGTTGTCTGCTTCTAAGATGAGGGAGGCTGCTAAAAATTTAAAGACTAGAGATTTTTTAGAAGGTACTGGTGATCTGCTAAATACAAATGATGCTTTGGCTTTACTAGCAGACGTTAGGAAAGGTATGAAACTGTGAAAACATTTAGAGACATAAGAGATCAAGCAGTAAGACAGAACTTCAGACAGAAGGAATGTTTTATTGAGGGACAAACTGTGATGAATGTTAATACTGGTATCAAGGGGAAGATAATCCGCACTGGACCGAACTATGTTATTTGTGTTTCCGAAGCCCACGAAATGTTTAGAGCTTGGGTGAGGGACATAAGAGAAGTCAATGAAAGTATAAATAAACCAAGAAGAACAGCCTTTTTTACTCATGGACAAGCAAGCACCTACAACATCAGTGCAACATAATGATGATTATTCTAAAGCATTAATCGAGTCATATGCACAGTGGATGGATGGAGATACCTTCCAAGGAAGTACCATCTCAGAGGAACCTGCTACTATTGAAACACCAATAGGTACTATACCTAAGCCAGATTTTGATAAGGAAACTATTCCTACTATTAAAGTGGTTAACACTGATAATGGTAGTACAAAAGATCCTAAGGCTAATGCTGGTGCACCTGATAGCACAAAGATTAAGCAGTCACATGGTGCTGAGATAAAGAATAATGCTATTAGTGTTAAAAGAGAAGAAGTAGAGAAGAAGGCAACTAGAGAAGAATTAGAAGCTAAGTTAGAAGAGATCATCACTGAACTTAGTGAGATGACTCAGACTACTTTCACCATAACCAAAGAGAGATGGGAGAAAGCAGTTGCAGAGAAAGAAGGTACAGTAGTTGAAGAAGAAGCAGCATGTGAGTCTAAGAAGCAGAAGACCATTGATAAAATAATGAGTTATTCTAGAAAAAAGTAGAAGGGCTTGCACATGATAGATGGAGTCTAGAAGAAGGCAAGTCTAAAAAGAAGAAGACGGTTGAGGTCATGCCTGTGATTGATGACGGCAAAGATCAAAAGAAACCAAAGAAAGGTCCAGATGTTTATGCACAGGGATCAGATAAATAATATTAATTGAGTTTTTATCATGACTTTAGCAAAAGAGGCAGTACTTGAAGCACTCAGGTGCTGTCGAGATGTGTATCCACATAAGCAAGACTTCCTAGTTAGTAGGAAGGTGGAAGGTCATACCATTCTTGCTGTAGAAGGAACTAATGAGACTACAGACTGGGTAACCAATCTGAAGTTTCTTATTAAACGTGACGATTGTCACAGAGGATTCAAGAACAATGCTAACAGGACACTAGCCGAGCTAGTGGTAGCATATGAAGGATTGGATCCTAAGAGAAAGCTTGTTATCGCAGGTCATTCTCTTGGTGGAGCTACCGCAACATTAATTGCAGACTTGTTATGGGAGTCAGGCAATAAGAATATTGCACTAGTCACTGCTGGTTCACCTAGACCAGGTGGACGTAAGCTTAGAAAGAGAGTTAAAGATCTTGAACATCTTCGGTTTGTGCATGGTGATGACATTGTTCCAGGGACTCCTCCTTGGCTCGCTGGCTATGTACACACTCATCCAGTTATCAAACTAGAAGACGAGAAAGATACTCGTTTTGATGGAGTTGCTGACCATAATATAGGTGACTATTATGAAGCAGCTCTCAAATATTATAAATAACTTCAGGAAATTAATTGTAAATCAATAGGAATTAAGTCATGCCCATACTTGGATCTATAGACAGTGCTGCTTTTACTGCAACAGTTGCAGTTACTCAAAACTCAGCAACTGTTACTAAAGGCTCAGCAGACACCATTGTCGCTGGAGACATCATAGTTCTGGACGGAGTTCAGTACTATACTAAAGTAGTCGATGGTAATACTATTACTCTCGGTAAAGCATATGCTGCTGCTACTAATGCTACGTTAGCAGCAAACAAGGTACAAAGACGTACTGCACCCAAGGCATTGGCTGATTTCCTATTGAGTAATGGAACTTCTACTGCATCTACAACTAGTATTGTTGGTGTAAGTAGAACTGAAGCACAGCTTAGTGAGAACAAAGCACGTGGTCTTTCTAGTCCTGGATGGTGGGCATACAGGACATATACAGATGCTGCTGGTTCCACACGTCATAAGTCAGAATTGATTACATCATATAAGGATGGATCCGCAATAAGTGGAGACTTCACTGATGATACAATTGCTGGTGATATTACTTCCTTGATTACAATTGATACTCAACCTGCTAACCAGAATACATCTAGTGGTGAAGCAACATTTACTGTCGCTGCATCTTCTACAGGTGCTGGAGCATCTCTCACCTATCAGTGGCAACGACTTGATGTTACTGGTGGAGAATGGACAGATGTATCAGGTGCAACTTCTGCAAACCTCGCACTTACTGGCGAAACTGCTAGTGAGACTGGAGATAAGTTCAGAGTTAAAGTCAACAACTCCATTGGTGGTGTTGAAGTAATTACTAATGGTGCTGCTACACTAACCTTTGTTAGCTGATAAATGAATTTTGATGAATTGAACCAGGACAACTGGTTGATGTTTGCTATTAAAAATTATGATAACCCACTCTCTGTAACCTACGAAGACTTTGAAGAAGATTTAAAACGCTTCAAATATATTAAGAGACTTCTGAGGAGATATGAAACGAGTGGAGATTTCAAGGTTCATCTGATCCTAAATCATATTATAATACTATACAATGCGTTTGGTGATGCAGCAACACCGTTGCTGTTCTTTAAAATAGATGCAACGCATTGGTCTATCCTAAAAGCTTTCATGTACTTTTTAGATAGATTACCCTTAAACCTAAATACCGATGTGGATGAAGAATGTCTAAGGCAACTGAGTCTAATTTAACTGAGATGATGGCTGGCGATGGTGCTGCCTTATCAATGCCTCCTGCATTCGTATTCGTTAATACTAAGTCTGCTCGCAAATATAAAAAAGCGAATCAAGACATGGTAGACGGACGCACCAAGGGTGCTAAAACTATGCTCTCTCGTATTACCAAAAGGAAGATGAAGAAAGAAGAACTAGAAACAACTATTTCTGAAGCAGCACCTACTGAAACAGAACGTGCTCAGAAGCAGATTGGTCAAATGAAAAAGTTGAAGAGGCAGAAGCAACTTCAAACTAAGAAAGACCAAGCAAAGAAAGGAATGCAAGACAAGTCTAAGGAGATGGACATCCTTATGAAGGCTCGTCTATCTGACTTTAAGAAGAAAGCTTCTAGTCAAACTAAAAAATTACAAAAGAATGAAGTTGAACATGAAAGTGATAACATTATGACTGAAAATACACAAACAGTAGATGCTTTAGATGTAGCATTACAAGTAGCGACATCAGAACTTAATCCTAGTGGCGAAACAGATTTTGCTAAGATTACATTCTCTGATAAGTCCGAACAGAATTTAGATAACTTCTCTGCTAAGAAGATAGCAGCTGCGTATGCTCAATTGGGTGACGAGCAACAACAGCAGTATAGATTTATGTTGAATAAGGATGCGTCAACCTTCCAGACTGCTCTGGATTTCGCAATAAGAAACACCTAATAAATGGCCGAGAGTATTAACGCTGCTATAATAGAGCGGCTGGAAAAAGTTGTTGATACTCTTCAAGACAATTCTGTCAAGATGGGTAACCTTCTTGCTGTTCACAACGAAAAGTTGGACAAACAGGATAGGATTGATGGTGTCCTCTTCGAGAAGATCGAAAGTGTACATCGTGAAGTAAACCGTCAAGCTTTAGACATCAAAAAGGGGTGTGAACGTGACATACGTAAGGTTGATGATCGTCTTCAGGTCATGGAGAAGAAGATGTGGACTATATTTGGTGCTCTTAGTATTATATCTTTCATCGTTAGTCCAATCGGACAAAAAATAGTTAGACCAGTGTTTGAAGTGTCACCCTCTGAGTTGACGAGATAGAATTTTTCTAGTATAGTAGTGAGTACTATAAAGGTATTGGATGTCCGTACTAGACGAACAGTACATAACACTAGTATCTCACAGGCTTAACCTCTTTTCAAATAAGAAGAGAGGTCTTTATAATTTTAGGTGTCCTTACTGTGGAGACTCTAAGAAACATAAGAATAAAGCTAGGGGATACATTTTTCTGATAAAGAATGATTATGTTTACAAGTGCCACAACTGTGGTGTTGGTAGGACACTATCCAATTTTTTAAAAGATCAAGATCCATTACTCCATGACCGATATATCATGGAGAAATTTCGTAGTGCTGATAAAACTGGGTCACGTACCTTCACACCTGAACCAAAGTTTAAGTTTAAAAATCCTACTTTCAATACAATTGATTTAGAGAAGATTTCTGATCTAAATACATCACATCCAGCACGAGAATATCTCGAAAATAGGAAGATTAAATGTCTAGATTACTTCTATTATTGTCCTAAGTTTAAAGCTTGGACAAACAAACAGAAGAAGACATATGATACAGCAAGACAAGATAGTCCGAGAATAATTATACCATTCAAAGATAGTGATGGTAAGCTCTTTGGGTATCAAGGTAGATCGTTAGCCCCTACGTCAAAGATGAGGTACATCACGATCATGCTTGACGAGAGTAGACCTAAGATCTTTGGATTGGATAGGATTAATAAGGACAAACCCATTTACATTACAGAAGGACCATTCGATGCGACATTTCTTAAAAACTCGGTTGCTATGGCTGGCTCCGATGTTGATCCTCGGACGTATAGTTGGAGCGATTATATTTGGGTTTATGATAATGAACCACGCAACAGAGAAATCGTCAGTAGAATCTCCCGATCCGTGGACAGAGGAGATAAGGTTGTGATATGGCCTAAGAATATACAGGAGAAGGACATCAACGACATGTTCCTAGCTGGACATAATGTACAAACCGTGGTAGAATCAAATGTATACTACGGATTAGAAGCAAACCTTAGACTTAACGACTGGAAAAAAGTATGAGCAACGGAACAGACACAAAAGTACACAAGCGTAACGGTGATATTGAGGGGTTGAACCTCGAAAAGATCCATAGAGTAGTAGCAGACGCTTGTGAAGGTCTTGGTAGTGGTGTTAGTGCATCACAAATAGAAATGAATTCTGGACTACAATTCTATGATGGGATTGAGACCTCTGATATTCAAGAGATCCTTGTTAGATCTGCGAGTGATCTAATTAGTTTAGAGCAACCTAATTATCAATTTGCTGCTGCTAGATTGCTTCTGTATGGACTCAGAAAGCAGGTGTTTGGGTCTCAATGGCCGAAAGGTTACCCCCATCTATTTGAACATGCTACAGGGTGTGTAACAAAAGGTGTATACGATGGTAGCATATTATCTAAATACACCAAAGAAGAGTGGGATAAGATAGATTCATGGATAGATCATGATCGTGATCTGTTGTTTACATACGCTGGTCTTAGACAAGTAGCAGATAAGTATCTGGTACAAGATCGCAGTACAAATGAGGTGTATGAGACACCGCAGTACATGTATATCATGATTGCTACTACCCTCTTTCAAGATTATCCTATAGAAACCCGATTAGATTATGTCCGAAGATACTACAACGCCATCAGCAGACACTACATCAACATCCCAACCCCAGTCATTGCAGGAGTCAGGACACCTATTCGTCAATTTGCATCTTGTGTTCTGGTTGATATTGATGACACCCTCGATTCTATCTTTAGCAGCGACATGGCTATTGGCAAGTACGTTGCACAAAGGGCTGGTATCGGCATTAACGCAGGCCGAATCAGAGGCATCAACTCTAAAATCAGAGGTGGGGAGGTTCAGCACACAGGTGTTGTACCCTTCCTTAAGAAGTTTGAATCAACTGTCCGATGTTGCACTCAAAACGGGATCAGAGGTGGGTCAGCGACTGTCCACTTTCCGATCTGGCATCAAGAAATCGAAGACATCCTCGTCCTCAAAAACAACAAAGGAACAGAAGACAACAGAGTCAGAAAACTCGACTACTCCATCCAGTTAAGTAAATTATTTTATGAGCGATTTATCAAAAATCTACCTATTACTTTGTTCAGCCCTCATGATGTCCCTGGGTTGTATGACGCTTTTGGTAGCGATACCTTTGACGAACTCTATATTAAATACGAGTCCGACTCCACCATCCCAAGAAGTACCGTTGATGCTCAAGAGCTCATCCTCGACCTCTTAAAGGAGAGAGCAGAGACTGGTCGTATCTACTTGATGAATATTGACCATTGTAATAGTCATTCATCATTTAAGGACAAGGTATACATGAGTAATCTCTGTCAGGAGATCACTCTACCTACAGATCCTATCCAACATATAGATGGTAGTGGAGAGATAGCATTGTGTATCTTATCTGCTATTAATGTTGGTAAGCTACGTGGTTTAGATGAGATTGAAGAGCTCTGTGACCTATCTGTGAGAGCTCTAGAAGAGTTGATTGATTATCAGAAGTATCCAGTAGAAGCAGCAAGACGTAGCACACTTGCTAGACGTTCTCTTGGTGTAGGATTCATCGGTTTAGCACATTATCTTGCTAAGAATAATGTTAAGTATGAAGATCCAAAGGCATGGAAATTAGTACATGATCTGACTGAGGCATTCCAATACAATCTACTTAAAGCATCTAATAAGATTGCTGAAGAGAAGGGAGCTTGTGATGCGTTCAACAAAACAAAGTACTTTGATGGATATCTACCCATTGATACTTACAAAAAAGATGTAGATGAGATCGTACCTAACAAACTTAACTATGACTGGGAAGAACTTAGAGAGTCTATCAGAATTCACGGACTCAGACATAGCACTCTATCGGCACAGATGCCCTCAGAGTCCTCATCGGTTGTCTCTAATGCTACAAATGGTATTGAACCACCCAGAGATTATATCTCAACGAAGAAGTCTAAGAAGGGACCTCTCAAACAGATCGTACCTAACATTGCCACCCTTAAGAATAATTACACGCTCCTTTGGGATATGCCTTCTAATGCTGGTTATATTAATATAGTAGCAGTGATGCAGAAGTTCTTTGACCAAGCAATCAGTGGTAACTGGAGTTACAATCCAAATCAATTTGAGAACAATGAGGTTCCTACCTCGGTGATGGCTCAAGATTTATTAACGACTTATAAGTATGGTTGGAAGACATCTTACTACCAGAATACATATGATAGTAAGACAGACGAGGTAGATTTGGATTCCAATAAAGAATCAGTCCAGAATCTTTTAGAAGATATCTTTTCTACCGAGGAGGAGGACTGTGACAGCTGCAAAATCTGATGAGATCACTGGTATGACTGTCTTTAATACAAAGAAGACTGATACCACCAAAGGACAGATGTTCTTTGGTCCTCCACTAGGAGTTCAACGATACGACAAGTTTAAGTATCCTATATTTGATAAGTTAACACAGACACAACTAGGATTTTTCTGGAGACCAGAAGAAGTATCGTTACAGAAAGATAGGGCAGACTATCAGACGTTAAATGCAGCACAGAGACACATATTTACCAGCAACCTTAAGTACCAGATCCTCTTGGACTCTGTACAAGGTCGTGCACCTGGTATGGCTTTCATGCCTTACTGTTCACTACCTGAGCTTGAAGGTTGTATGAATATATGGCAGACTATGGAGATGATTCATAGTAGGTCTTACACTCACATCATTAAGAATGTATACTCAGATCCATCTGAGGTCTTTGATACTATACTAGATGATGAGAAGATACTAGCACGTGCTCAGTCAGTTACTAAAGCATATGATGAGTTCATCAATTATGCACAAGAGTATGGTCAAAGCAGTGCTTGGACAGATGGTATGAGAAATCATCCCAACTCAGAATGGACAATCAAAGATTTAAAAAGACACTTATATAGGGCAGTTGTTAATGTATACATTCTTGAAGGTATTCGCTTTTATGTCTCTTTCGCTTGCTCCTTTGCATTTGGTGAGCTCAAGTTACTCGAAGGATCAGCAAAGATCATCTCCCTTATTGCTCGTGATGAATCACAACACATGGGAGTCACGAATAATATACTAAACAAGTGGAATGAAGGTGATGATCCAGACATGGTAGAAATTGCTAAGGAAGAGGAGGAGAATGTATATCAGATGTTTAGGGATTGTGTA
>Ga0115011_10001682_pt1 | contig 15830 bp, 13 predicted proteins | sample TroAtlMetagenome_2_FD_88705 | JGI IMG/M metagenome (GOLD analysis project Ga0115011, IMG submission 88705) | Marine eukaryotic phytoplankton communities from Atlantic Ocean - Tropical Atlantic ANT8 Metagenome | ecosystem: Environmental > Aquatic > Marine > Oceanic | place: Tropical Atlantic...
AGGATTAACGTTGAATCTAATTCTTACATAATATGTAGTGTTAGCACTAAGGTTAACAGCACCTGGGAGGGTGTATGATGTCAAGTTTGTTGAGTTACCAAGTGATTGGTGAACAATAGTAGCAAAGGTTGCTGCAGGTGAGAACTGCCAATCACTAGATGAATGTTGATATCCAGCTTTCATTGCAATAGCATTTACATTTATTGTTGGGTTAAATGCAGGTGTTATTGTTTGAATATCTGGTTGATCAACAAATGGTGTGGTGAAATTAACAGAAGCAGAGTATGCACTTTCAAGTCCAGCATTATCTCTGAACTTAACTTGTACTGAATATGCAGTATCAAAGTCCAATGTTGCAGCTGGTACAGTAAGGGAAGTTAAGTTACCAGTATCACCATTAGCAAAACTATTAAGTGTATCATATACAGTTACGTTATCTGCAACTCTTCTTATTCTCCAGAAAGTAGAGAAGTGAGTTGACCCTGCATACTCAGAAACAAATGCTGCAGTACTAATAACTGGTCTTCTTGATAATGTCTTAGTAGTGTCTGTATCAATGAATGGGGTAACTGATGCAGGACCAGATACAAACTCAGATTCATTAACAGTAAGAGATACTGCACTTGATGTTACTGAAGTTGCAGCTGGGTTACTAAGAACACAACGGAATTGTTCACTAGGTGAGGTTGGATATGTAGTAGCAGGTGTAGTGTATGATGCAGAACTTGCTCCATTAATATTAGTGAAGCTACTACCTCCATCAACTGATTTCTGCCATTGGTATGTAATTGTATCACTGGTAATTTGTGCAACAATAGTAAAGGTTGCAGTACTTCCTTCAATAACAGCCTGTGGTTGAGGTTGTGTCTGAATAGTAATGACACGTAAAACCGTAAGTAAACCAAACTCAGAAGTTAAGTCACCAGCAGATCCAACAAGAGATGCTACACAACGATAACGATCAGCATTATCATTTGCATATACAAGAGTTGGAGTTGTGTATGATGAAGAAGTTGCTCCAGCTACAGTAGAGTAATTGGAACCACCATCATCTGATCTTTCCCATTGATATGTTGGAGCTCCACTAGATGTTGATGTAGTAATTGCAAATGATCCTGTTCCACCTTCATTTGCGGTCTGGTTAGATGGTTGTGCAGTAATTGAATATGTTCTTAGAACAGTTAATGATACTGCATTTGTAGTTGCTGGAACAGCAGCACCTACTGCACTGATTACACAACGATATTGATCAGCGTTATCAGCAGCATATGTAGTTGCTGAGGTTGTATAACTTGCACTGGTTGCACCAGCAACTTGTGAGAAATTACTTCCACCATCATCTGATCTTTCCCATTGGTATGATACTGAAGGTTCGTGGTGAGACTGTCCTTCTAATCCTCCACCACCACCGCCAGCTGGTGTATCAAATTGTTCTGTATCAAATGATGAAGATGCAGCATTACCACCAACAGGTTGCATAGTAACATCACCCAAACATGTAAATGTTGCTGTTTGAGTTTCATTAACTGTTTGATCTGTTGGTTGAGTTGAAACAACAACGGTTACTGTCTCTACTTGTAAAGTAGCAGCGTTTGAAGGTACAGTTGTTGCACCAATACAAGAAAGTAAACAACGATACTGATATGCATCATATGTTGTAGTTAATGTTGGTGTAGTGTAAGTAGCTGATGTACCACCAGTTCCCTCAGATACATTTGACCATGAAGCACCATCAGTAATAGATACCTGCCACTGGAATGTTATATCTCCTGCATCATTATCAGATGTAGTAGCAGCAACACCGAAACTTTCCGTTCCACCAACTGCACCAGTTGTATTAGTTGGTTGTGATGTAATGTTTATAGTTCTCTGTACAAGGTTTCTAGCTGCATTAGTTGTTACATTAACTGCACCAGGACATGAGAGAACACAACGATAGTAATCTCCATAATCAGTATCGTATGATGTAGATCCTGTAGTATATGTTAAACTTGTTGCTGAACCAATATTATTATAAGTTACACCATCACCATTCTCTGATTTTTCCCACTGATATGAAACACTTGCAGAATCTAGAGTAGTACCACCAGTAATGAAGGTCGCTCCTGCAGGAGCCATTGGCTGCTGATCAGTTGGTTGTGTTTGAATAGTAATTGTACGGTATACAGTTAGTGTAACTGCATTAGTATATGAAGGTGTTACTGCAGTATTAGTATCCATTTTACAACGGAACTGATAACTGTTCAATGTAAAATTATCATCAACTGTTAAAGTATTTGTAGTTACATTTGAATAATTGCTGTCATTAGCACAGTCAGACCAACCAACTCCACCATTACTAGAGAATTGCCACTGATATGTTATGGTAGAACCATCAGAACTAATACCTGCGACTGGTCCGAATGTAGCATTTATATTAGCTCCTGCCTCAACGGAAGTAGCAGATGGTTGTTGAGTAACTGTAACAACAACACCAGTCCCTGTAGTTGTGAAACTGTATGCACGAGCATTCTGAGTAGTGTTCTCAGTTACTGTGAAGTTAAAAGTAGTATCAATATAATCGGAAGTTACTGTACCACTTAGAATACCTGTAGCAGAATCTACTGCTAATCCAGATGCACCAATACTATCTCCACTAAGAGTATATGCTTCTAGGGTTGGTTCATTTGCAAAGGTTACACCATTCAATCCCAAATCAATATTAACACTAGCACCATTAGTAAATGGACTTCCAGTTAATGCACCAGCTGATGTTTGCCATGTTACTGAAGTATCAACATAAGGGAAGAATGCACCACGCTTGGTTGTAATAGTAGATCCAGAGGCAGCATAGTTAAAATCAACACCTGTATCCAATGGATAGTAAATTACATTAGTATATGTACCAGTACCAGCAGCTTCCTGTGCATCAGTTTGAGATCTTAAAGTTGTTGATGTCCCTACAACACCATCAATACTTTCATGAGTTTTTGCTTCTGGTTTAATAAGTGCAAGATAGTTTCCAGTACCACCACCAGTTGTACTAGCAGTAGCGTTGGTCAATGCTGTGACTGTTAATGTATTATTAACAGCACTCTCTGCTTGAACGGTTAACCATCCACTTTGAGATAATGCTGCAATATCAAGACCACCAACTGTCAAACTACCAGTTGATCCAGAAGTTCTTAATTGAATTTTCTTACCAACGTTTCCAATGAAGTGTGCGGAATCAGCTGGGTCAAAGCTTATAATAAGGAAATTAGATCCATTAGAAGTTTCAAAAGGATTATCAATTAATCTCTTATCTTCAATACTATTAACAGGATATGTATCAACAGCACCTTTTGTTATATCTCCAGTGGATCCACCAGTTCTGATAAAGCTTTTAGCAAGTCCACAAATATTATTTGTAAGTAAAGTATATCCATTACTACCAGCCCATGCAGCAACTATTCCAGTTACTAGAGGACCAGAGAATGATGTACCATTAATAGTGTTGTAATTAGCTACACTAGTGTATGGTGTGTTAGCAGTCCAATCATATGCAGGGGTAAGAATCTTAGCACCTGGAGCAACTGTAGTTACACCATTACCATAATTGGAGAAGTCTGCCCATCTATCATTATATTCTGTAGCACCAACAGATATCTTATTCTGATTAGCATCAACATTATTAATACCACCAACTGCGTTATCATCATATCCAGCAGTTCTTGTACCAGCAATACATTTACCTGTAATTGGACCAGCAAACTGATCACTTGCATTTTTAAAACCATTACCAGCAGATCTTACTACAATAATATTTTTAGTACTAGCTATAGTACCTTCAATATCATCTAGCATTTCTTCATCAGTTCCAGAATCAGAACCCGAATCATTCAACTCAACATATGGATATGTTTGCGTTGGTATAGTAGGACCAAAGGATGAATTTATAATTGCTGGTCTAGTATTACCTTTGTAGTTACCATTAGTGCTATCGTTATGATCAATAACTGCCTGATATGCACCTAGTATATCAGTATAAGATCCTGACAAACTAGAATTAAAACACTTAAGTGCATAGATCTTGGCGTTCCTACTTATACCAGCTGTCCTTCCAGCTGACATAATTGCACAGTAAGTACCGTGTCCGTTGTCATCTTCGTTAGTACTGTAGGGACTTGTATATCCAGTGACCTCATATACCCTGTAGTTCTGTTGCTCTGAAGTACCGTTTAGATCAGATACAAAGTCAGGGTCATATAATTCTGGGTGTAACGCAGCGTTGTTACCAGTTGGTCTACTTGCTCCACGAACACCTGTGTCAAGAATATAGATGTCAACACCATCACCTGACTGGTTGTAACTAAACTGTCTATTCAAATATTGACGATCTTGTTTTGAAAGCCTGTCTAAGTGCCAATAGTCATGAACATTTATTGTACCAAATCTTGATGGGGTATTAATGGAATACCTACCCATGTTGGGATGAGCACCACAATAGAAATATAGAATAGATGGTGTAGTAGAACCAATGACTATTTCTGTTGTTCCATTTGTACCTGGAGTTCCACTTAAAGTTACACCAGTTGTATATTCTGTTCCACCTGTAGTATTAGGACCATCAGGAGTTTCAGAGAACTTGAAAGGGTGTCCAGTATTTGAACTATCTGATTGATCAAATGTATAAGTACCGCCTTGTATAAATCCAGCTTGGTTTGTATACAAAGAATACGTACCCCCAGGACTATTGGAGAATACGTATAAGTTGTTTCCGCTAAAGCTTTGTACCTTTACATATATGGTACCAGTTACACTACCAGTTAAATTTCTTGTGTTGGCAGAAACATTTGTTTCACCACTTGAGTTTAAAGATATATCTCCATCACTACCTACATTTAATGTCGCTCCTTCCTCTACTGGATCACATGAATATTTTTCCTCATCCCAACTTGCCCTCTTTACTACGTTAAGAGCTCTGAGTTGATCAAGAATAACACTTTGATATGTCTCAGGACAATCAAAAGAAACTATCCCAAAACTTCTATAAGATTTTACGAAGGTGAGATAACCGTATAATTTTAGAATTGCTGCAGCAGCGGAATCCAAACTATAATTATCAGATACCCTTACGACTACCCTCTTCATTCTAATTCCAATTAGTCTTCAGGATTATTTATACTGCTTATGCAGTCTGGTTAATCTCTGCTTTCTCTAAATACTTGCTTATATCTGGTGCAGGGCCAGTCATCCTTTCAACTGGTTTGCTGAATTTTAAATCATGACTCTCATCAAATTGGAACTTCATTCTTAAGTGAGCACGTCCTCTCTCAACAATAAGGTGATAATAATGTCCATAGACATTCTCAGTAAACCCTATAGATACAATCTCCCTACCCTCATAGAGTTCACCAACTTTGTACGGACATGTATCTGGTGATCCATTAAAGGGAACGGTGAACTGCCTAGATTCTACGTGCTCTTTACGTCTCTCTTCACTACTTCCCAGTGACTTCCTCTTCATCTTCTTTCTTAAGTGTCATGTTTAATGCTTCAACCGCACCTTCCAATCTCAACACTTGCTCTTTACGAGTGCTAAGTTGCTTTTCCAATTCAACGATTGTTGCTTTCTGGTCTTTCAATTGATCAGTGAATTCCTTCACCATTGTTTCAGCGTCCATGGTTTAAAATAATAAATTGTATACTATATATCTTGGTTTTCTATCCAACTAGTAGCGATATATTTATCGGTTTCTAGGGGTGGGTTGCCTCTATGAGCATGTGTCCAATGAGCAGGCCATATTAAAAACCTACCCTTTTGTGGTGTAACTCTAAGACTTTGATGTAAGAACTCAGTCTCACCACCGTTTTCAACATCATTCAAATATAGCATAGTAGCAAACATTCTTCTATTTGTACCATGCTGACCATCCTCCCAATGCCATACATGATATCCTTGTCCTGGTGAAGTCTTTTGAATATTCATATAAGCTTGTTGTAAATCAAAGTTAGCAACACTACTCCATTTATTAACATAGATATCCATACAGGTTTTGGTTAAAGCATTATACTCTTCCAAAAATCTTACTGGTCTATTGAAGGATACCATGTGACTTTCAATAGTCAGCATGGAATCATCAACTTTAAATACCCGTGCACCTCTGTCACTTTTATCATCCATAACTTTTCTACGGATAACAGTTGCTTGTGATTTTTCAAAATGATCAATAAACTGCTGGCAGTTTATATTGGTATCAAAAATACCAATGAAGTCTTCTCTTAAATCAACGTCTTTAATGTTATTCATCAGTAACCTTAACAAAATAAATCAAAAATTATATGATACCTATCCTCATTACTATAGTTAACAACTTGATGTTGTGAGCCACAGTTATCAATTTCATAGGCTTTTCCTTCTTCCATATGGAAAGATGGTAAATCCCCAATCTGGAATAGAACTTGTGAGTTCGTCTTTATTGGGATGTGAATTCTATGAGACTTATCGAAGTAAGGTCCAGAATCAATGTGGGGTGGGATAGATCCACCAGGCTTTAAATTTGCAATTATAGCACAATAATCAGAAAATTCATAGTGCTCTCTTAAAAACTCAAGATAATACCATACAGCATTGCAATAATTTTCAAAGAGAGGATAGTCAATTATATTAAAGTCTACCCAAGAATCCATTGTCTCTCTAAATCTAAGGAAGATAGTTTCAGTACACCTATGTTGCTCGAATGAATCTTGTCGTATAGTATTATCTTTAAAGTGTTCTGGATTAATTTCTGGAGAGCATTGTACATCACATGTAGGACAAACAGCAGTACCAATATATTTGAATGGTTGATCTATCCTCATCTCCAAAACTCCATTCCTTTATATTTCTGAATTACTTCATTAGATAGTACCTCCGTCCAAGGATTAATCCTCTTCTCTATAGTCGGTCTAACATGATGTAAATCTGGTAGACCTAACATTACATCTTTAGATTCAAACTGATACTCAATATCCTCATATGTATGTTGGAAATGTGGGATCTCTAAGAACTCATACAAATTATAGAGAACACTATCAGTATCATTAATCAGATCTTCATACTCTATTAAAAATACCTCATTATCTACATAGGTCTCTTCTAAAGTTTTTAGAGACATACCAATAAGACCATCTTCTTTCATTAACCAATGACATCTATTATCATCATTAATTTCCTGTCCTAAGAATTGAAGATTTTGATCAACGAATGTTAGTAGTTTTGAATCATTAATTATAGAAACGTATGATGCTAGAACTTCCAAGACATCTCTTACTGGTGCAATGATCTTAACATTAGAAGTTAAATCCCACAAAAGTCTTCTATTAAAATCTGAAGCCCATACCCTACACTTGTCAATAATATACTTCTCATCAACATCAGCATAATAAGAATCGATAATAGACCTACTGAGTAATGGTGGGAACTTGGGTTTGGGATACAATACTTGTTGTTCATTACCATGTAAGAAACGCAAACTATTATCAATTAATCCACATACAGGAGATTCTGGTCCAGTGTGTATATCTGGATTTTGATTTAATATTGCTTGCAGTAAAGTAGCACCTGCCCTAGGCAGACCTGCCATAAAAAAATATGTTTTCATTTTACTTCAAGACCACGAATAGCAACTTCCAATTCAGCTGACGATAAATTGTGCCCATCATCATAATTAATCTTCCCAGAAGGCATTGTATTAAAAGCAATAGACCATCTTTCACTATCTAAAGTATTGATAGATCCATGTTCCAACCACCAAGGAAACATAACTGCTCTTCCTGGAATTGGTTCCAGTTCAAATTGAGGTCTATCCAATCTTGAAATTGGTATAGTGGAATGATTTGTTCTCCATATATTTGGATCTTTAAGTACCAAAGGAGCACCACCAGTTAAAAAGAATACTCCACTGAAAGCAGCCAAAGGATGTCTATGGTAATGTATGAATTGTTTTGGTTGGTATCTATTAATCCATGCAGTAGTTAATGATAACTTATCACAATGAAGTTGATAGTGTGTTCTAATCTCTTCAGAACATTCATCAATCCAAGTAAACAATTCCTTATACCCATCTAACAGATGAATGTATGGTTTTGATTGATCTGCTACACCAGATAAAGGTAATAGATTTTGCTTCTTAGTGTGTTCTAAGAGAGCTTCAACATCTCCACCCCAATCAAACCAAAACACTTCAGTAGGAAATATATCAAGTTTATTCATACAAAATTAAAATTAAATGACATAGTAATTCTGAATTCATCACTGGTCTGCTTCAATACACAATGCTCAAAGAAAGCTGGAAATACAATAAGATCACCTTCTTCTACTGGGAAGAAAGATCTTTGTGCCCACATGGGAGGACATTTTGTGGTATCTAAATTTCTTCTAGGTGGTGCAGATGCTTGAGATACTTGTCTATATGGATTTAAAAATACTGTTGGTGTATGAACCTCTGGATCATACTTTATATAATGTATAGCAGAAAACTGACCAGGCAAATGATCATGTAGATCATGAGACTGACCAGTCTTGTATGCATTAAACCATGCGTGATTTATACCAATCCTATCATGTAAACCTTCTTCGCCATAACATCCATATTCTATCCCCATCTCTTGAAGGGGTTGAATATAATTAGGCATTATCTCAGGCCATGGAAAACCAATATCTTGACCATAAGTGGTAAAGACATTCTGGGTTTCTACTGGTGCGTCACCGAAAGTATTTGGATTTTTTGGATATTGCTCCTCAACAAACTGAAGTGCTAATTCTTTTATCTGCTCATGCTCTGCTATTTTTGTCTTCCAGATCAAGACAGGAAACAATTCATTCACAATATCATATCAACTATAGTATATATTATAGCACGGTTTCTGTTATTTCAGCATTGTCTATGTCAAATGGTTTTCCTTGGCCATATAGTTGACTTAAAACACCAGTTTTAATAGCCTCCCATTCAGTTTCATCTGGTTGATTATACTTTGTAGCTGGTATCTTTTGCTCATATTCAGCAAACTCTACACCTGCATCATCAACAACCTTTATGAAATAGGAGAACTTCCCATTAACATCCGTTACGTTTTTATTTTTATTGATAATTAGTTTCATCGTACAAACACCGCTATGTTGTAATTTACTACTCCATTATATCTACCCATACAGTTAGGGTAATAGTTGCTAAGACCACTGGTATAATTCGTACCATCAGAACTTGATCCATAAATTTCGGTACCACCACAATATGCTGAGATCTTATCGTATGCAGCATATCCACCCCAACCATTATGACGGTGCTTAATACCACATCCACCAGCAGTGTAACCATAGTTACCATTACCAGCACCACCACTTGTTGATATTCTTGCTAAAGCATATTGATTTGAGTTAAAGTTATTGGTAACATTAAACATCAAATTATATGATCCATTATCATATCCATGTGCTGAAGTAGATCCTGAAGTACTAATGAACATATCTCCACCAAGGATCTGTGGTCTTTGGTTGTTCCAGTTTAGAAGGTTAGAATAATCTTGACCAGTCTTTCTTCCACCACTACTAACAGTAAGGTTGTTACCAGTAGTCATCATACTGTAAAGAGTTTGTCCAGAATAGTTATTATTTACATATACACCATATCCATTTAACTGTGCACTATTGTTATTGAAACCTTGTTTCTTATGGCACATCATTAATATCTCAGCAACTGGATAATTATCATATGCTCTGGTCTTTACATTAGTGCTCCATGGAGATGAATTAGTTTGAGACTGCTCATTTCTTGTCAACCAAAAAGTTGTATTATCCCAGTGAGGTTGCCCACCTAGGTGACTATTAGCAGCATCAGTATTAATAGTGAAAGCAAGAACCCAAGGATTACCATCAATAGGACTATTGATCTTTGCGTATGCTTGATACTTAGTGTTACCAGTGGAATCTTTAAACCAATAAACCCCATCAGTAGTTGCACCAGCGTTCACAATCTCGGTGACATTGTTTGCAGCAGTATCCTGTGTCAATCCATTAGATGCTCTACCACCACCAACAGCAACCCATTGAGTTCCATCAGCAACATAGATCTTACCATCATCAGGATCATATATTGTTTGTCCAGCAGTCGTAGCAGCAGGTCTAGAGTTAGCTGCGTAATTTGGGAGGTTTAGCCCGACAGTACTATTAACTATACCTACATTAATCTGAGACATTGATAACTTCGCTTATACTATCCACGATTCTATTTAGCCAGTACGGTTACATACAATCCGTTCCACCACATATCAGGATCTTCACTATCGTTAAGTAATTCTCTCTCATATAAAACTTTGAGATTATTTTCCTCAACAAACCTTTTAGTAATAGCAACATTTGCTTCTATATTTGCATCATCTACTACTAAGGTAAATACACTCTCTGTAAAATTCAACATGTTAGTAAAGAACTCAGTCATTTTGACTGGACTATTATCCCCATCATAGAAGATGATATTGACATTATGTTTAAAATCTTTCTTACCTAGTCCTGATGAATCACCATTCAATACTTGAACATCAAAATCTAGACTATCAGTTGTTATATTAGTTTGTAAGTTTTTAACAAAGGTACTAACATTAACTTCTTCTAGTGGTAAATTAATGTCTTCTCTAGCTGGTTGAAGGTTTGGTTGTGACCAATTATCATTAGCATATGCAGCAGTCATATCATTATTTTGTATAGCTGCACAGAATGTAGAACCAGCATATACTCCAACCTCAAGATAGACCGCACCTTCCTGGGAGCACAGGTTGTTTAAGAAATGTCTTACTCTAGGTGATGATAAACCAGGTACATTATAATATGCACTTGGGTCATCAGGATCATATGTTCTATGATTAGATAGGTACTTACCAGAATTGTGGAATGCTTCAATACATGTTTCTACCTGTGGGTGTACTTTCAAATCTGCTTTCTTCATATGAGATTCCACAACTGATTCACAATAATTGCAGTCCCAACAATCAAACTTACATGTTTTTATTTTCTGCCTCCAAAGATTAATAGGAGCATCCTTCATCTTAAGTTCTGCCTGATACTTCTTATACTCAGGGAACATATACTCTTCTTCATCAGCCCACCTCTTGATGATATCCATACTCTCTTGAAGACGCATAGCATTTTCTCTACCATGCAACTTGAATACATCAATACCCAAATTGAGCATCTCAATCCAATCCTCTCTCCATGGTGGTAAGTTTGCTGCTTTCAAATCATATTCTGGATGTTGTACATCCCAAGTAGAACAAGATACTCTACTAATAGAACTTGCAAAATATATTGGATCCTTACCTTTTCTAGTATTATTGTAGTGATAATGCTCTGGCATGATAGGGCAACCACCCCAACATGTCTCATTAACAAGCATTGAAATCATTACTGGTTTACCAAGATAAGCACAATAATCCTTTGCTTTTCTTATCTCAAGTAACTGATCATGATCTCTCATTAGATCACGATCCAAATTTATATAATGGAAACCTGCTTCTGCGAGAGCAACAATTTCATTTGCTTTGGTTACTTCTCTTAGAATAGTATTCTTTATAAACAGATCTGGAAATGCTGCTTGTATTTGTCCAGTAGATACCCATGATGTATGTGGAAGGGTTACTACTCTAGCTCCTGCATTGTAGATAGGAGCAAAGTTTTTAATCCACTCATCTAAATTCTTTTGATCTGGTCTTACCCATATATTATTAAAGGTAGCAGATAATGGTATATCAGATTGATTAGAGATATAACACGCAGAAGAAATTAAAGCTTCTGGGTTCATAAAAACATCCCCCATCGCATCCTGATCGAATGGGGGAATTCTACAAGTGAAATACAAGTCTAGTATATAATCCTTATACTCCTTAAGAAAAGGAATAAGAGTATTAACTACAAAGTCTTCACTTAGTTTCGGGTTTATCGGGAGACTGAAGACTCTTCTGCTCATAATTAGATCCTGTCAATTCTTTAAAGAGTTCGAGATTAAGATTATCTTCGATGTTATCAAACGTTGGGAGTCTTGGTGAAGTACCATCTGCCATCAATTTATCCAAGTGTGGTTTCAATTGATTTTGTATCTTAGCAATACCAGCATTAAGTAGACCAGAATATTGATATGCAACACTAAGAGCATAAACCTGATCTTCTTCTTTCATCATAGCAATAGAATCTATATTGCCAATACCTACTCTACCTGTACAGTAAATATCCATTGCAGCTTGCTTACCCATACGAGCAATCCAATACTTACGTTCTTCCTCCTCGTCGTAATATGCTTCCTTTTGAATGTCTTCTATACTTCCATAGTTTTTATTAACCCACTCCATGAAAGCTGCCATCTCATTATCGTTCTGATGAAGAGTGACTTTAAACTTTCCCAAGTCCAAATAGAATTCTTGGATATCCAACTCTAGAAGTTGTCTATCATATGGATCTTCAATTGTTGCTAATCTATCTTCTAATCTATCAATTTCTATTTGTTTTCTTTGAAGATCAAGTTGGACTTTCTTTCTATCGTGGTTTCTTCTTTCAACTTCAATTAGAACTTGACGAAGTTGTCTCTTTCCAGTTACGTGGGAATTGATTACAAAGTTTTTAATTTGTTCATGAGACATCCCATAGTCCATTTCGCTCTCGACGAGAGCCTCAATCTGATCAGATGTTACGGTCATAATTAATAATTAATTAAAATTTCAGTCCAGGTATTACGTCTATGGAGGTTGGTTGGGCATTGCCGTCTTGTTCAACATCAACGGTTAATCCCATTTCAATTGCCTGAGACTCAGGCACTGGGACACCCATATAATTTTGATAAAGTACGTTTAATTCTTTTATTGTAGCACAGTCTTTGAATTTTTTCTTCAAAGCTAGCATTCCTTCATAAAGCGTAATTACTTTTGCTTTAAAAGCATTTTGCCCTTGAAGAACATTTTCTGCTACTTCCTTAACTTCTAACCCTGTAGACTTGGCAACACTATTTAGTACTGGTGTTTCACCGTCCAAATTACGTGCTTCCCGTACTTGAGATTCCCATAAGTATTGTTCGATCTTGGATTCCTCAGCCTTCAAAGATAAGAATTTGCGATCATATTCATCTTCAATAATTAGTTTTGCTACTAGTTTCATCATTTTAATAGCAGCATCAATTCTTTCTTGTGGTAATTCTACCTTAGTTCTGCCACCATCAACTGTTTCCAGAGCATACATTTCATCAGTAGATATGGGGTCTTCATCTACGACCTTAACTACTGCACGAACTTCACCAAAATGCTGAACACCATACAATCCAGTTAATTCATCTACTTCTTCATATGACTTAGAGAGTTTATATAAATCTCTAGTCCATATATCTTCAACTTTAAATACACATACACCGTACATGTTAAAGAAAATTTCTGCTGTTGTTATCTCAGTGATCTGAGGACAAGTTCTTGCTACGTAATACTTCATCTTACATTCCTGTGTATCCATACATCAATGTTCCATACTCAAGACCTGCACCCGATGCCCTTCCACTTGTTCCTAGACTATCCATTCTAGAATCTCGTTGGAAACTGTGACTTGCATAAGTGAATAAGTAACCATTGTTGTTCTGGTTTCCATCATATTGCCCAACAATGAAACCATGCTCATTACCTGTAAACATTGTTTCTTCACCAGTTGTTATACCACCTTTACTAATACTTGCTCTACGTCCACCATTATAAGAATCTCTTAAATGCCAATCATTAGATGTACGATAACCACCACCAGTGTTCCAATATGAGAAACCATTTCTACTTGAAAGAGTTTTGTTAGTACCATCAGTACCTGGGTTATCTGTCCAATAATGGAAAACTTCTGTTGAGAAGTTGAATGATCTTGCATCACCTTGCTTAATCCACCCTACTGTAGCACCTTGTCCACCTGCAGGGTTGTTTTGATCACCACCTGGATGAGAAGTACTATGACCATTTGATTCAGTAGATAGATTATATTTACATAATCTACTCTCTCCACCACCTCCATGTACATATGCATAAACAAAGTCTCTGCACATAACAGTTGCTCTGTTTCTATTAGATACCATAGAAGTAGCAAACCCAGTATTGGATTCTGTGGCCATACTGAATGATGAAACTACGTTAGTAGTTGCGTTCCAACTATTACCAGTTGCAAACACAAAACCTTTCATTGCAGTATTTGGTTTAGCGTCAAGATATCCTCCAGAGTAGGATAACAAATCTCCTAGATTAGTATTGGAGTATGTTGCCATCACAAGACGATTAACATTCCTCCAAGAAGATCCACCACGATATCCAGCAGCTGCAAATCCTCTAGTGATATCAAATCCCGCTTTATACTTGGCTTGAGAGAAACCATCAGCAGTACCTTCTTGGGATAAGTCCCAATAAGCAGTACCAGATGTTCCACCTGATCTTAAAGTAGCACCAAGGTTTGATGCATCCTGTGTAGGTAAAGTAACAAATGGTTGTCCATTCTGCAGTAGAGTTCCAGTGAAATCAATGTTACCTGTTACAGCAACATTACCACTAAAGTTTGCACCACCAGTGGGAAACGCAACCGATCCTGATTGCGCTAAATTTGTTACTTCATCAACTTTTATTCTAGAAGCCATATTCTTAAACTACGCTCCATGACCCACCATTGGCCACAGTTATCGTGGTACCATTATTTATGCCTATCGGTCCAGCGGTCATACAGTTGTCTCCATTTGCCACCGTAATATTTTCAGCACAACTATTTCTATTACGTTTGAATACTCCGTAAGTATCAATCCACTGTTTGTCACCCGATGCTCTAAGAACTGTGCTCTTCTGTCCAGATGATAAACCCTCAGATGCATTTAAGTTAATACCATTTAACTGGTTAACTTGTAAACCATATGTTGATTGTGTTGTATCACCACCTGAGTAGAATGTCCAACAACCATTATCATTAAGTGAACCAATACCATTATCACCATCACTTCTAAAGAAGAAGTCACTACCAGTCCTGAAATATGTATGAGAGTTATTGGAGAAGTAGAATCTTGGTTGTCCACCAGCATCTTGGATCCAAGTGTTAACTGTACCTTGTAGATAAGGTAAGTTAAGTGCACTATATCCATCAAGTAAGTCTGCGTTCAGGTTAGGACATACAGTTGTCGATGCAACAGAAATTGGTGCAGTACCAGTTGCGATACTAGATTGAATTTGTCCAGTATTTCTAACTGTCTTCTGGAATTGTGTTCCACCATCACCTCTGATGTAGAATGCTTCCTTAGGTGTAGAGTTTGTCTCAACTCTGAAACGAATAGCAGCAGCACTATCACTAAGACCAGTATATACTTGATCAAAGTAGAAGTCTCCAACGCTATTGTCATAACGCATTAAGAAACCTTCAGTTGTGCCATCTGCTTGACCAGTAAATCTGATCTGAGGATCAGCATCACTGTTAGTTCCAGATGTTCCTGCAGAAATTCTAAGTTCAGCAGTTGATCCACTATTACTATAAAGATGAAGTAGTGCAGATGGATTTTGTGCTTCATTACCAATACCTACCTTCTCACCTCTCCATACCATTGTGGTATTACTTGTTGAAGTTCCATAGTATAGATAAGTTCCTTCATAACCAAAGTATTTGGAATCATTACCAAATCGTGCAAAACCAACATTTGAATTACCTTTACCCTTAATTGCTAATGTATCTGTGGTACTCTTACCAAGAGTAATACCATTAGCATCAGCAAGACTTAATGTTGAAGTACCCGTGTTAGTAAAGATACCTTGGTCACCAGTTAAATCGTTAACTGTAAGGTGTCCAGAAGCGTCCCTAC
>Ga0115011_10001683_pt1 | contig 15827 bp, 22 predicted proteins | sample TroAtlMetagenome_2_FD_88705 | JGI IMG/M metagenome (GOLD analysis project Ga0115011, IMG submission 88705) | Marine eukaryotic phytoplankton communities from Atlantic Ocean - Tropical Atlantic ANT8 Metagenome | ecosystem: Environmental > Aquatic > Marine > Oceanic | place: Tropical Atlantic...
CAAATTGCGACGGGATGGGCTCACGGTGCTTTCTGAAGTGAAGGTGAGTTATCTACAGGCCATTCTTGGAGACAGCATCGAAGTGGATACGGTTGATGGTGTCTCGAGTCTTGAGATCCCTCCTGGCACCCAACCCAATGCTGTGCTCACTTTGGAGAACATGGGCATTCCAAAATTGGGGAATCCAGTTGCTCGAGGTAACCAACGAATTTCAGTCAATGTCCAGTTACCAAAACGCCTTTCTGATGCGGAACGTGGATTGCTTGAGGATTTAGCTGGTCATCATTCAGCAAGGGGAAAACAGCATCACCATCACAACAGCGGTTTGTTTGCTCGACTTTTTGGCCAGAAGTGATGATCACAGGGCCAGACCCTGATCAGCAGATTGATTTGCGTGGCACTCCTTGCCCGGTGAATTTCATTCGTTGTCGTTTGGCTCTAGAGGGTTTGCAGCCCAATGCTTGCCTGCAGGTGGATCTTGATCGCGGAGAACCTGAGCAGATGGTGGTTTCTGGCTTGCGCGATGCTGGCCATCGTGTTGAGATCATTTCTCAACAGGACACTTGGTTGCGGTTGATGGTGATTTGTGGCGGTGGTTGAGAGCTCGCGATCTGTCGGGATGGTGGTCGCTTTGCAGGCCAACTATCTCGAAGTTGAGCTTGAGGGCTCTGATTCCATTGCGATGACGAATTTGTCTCGCTCTCAAGAGCTTCGACCCTGCCGTTTGCTTTGCACTCGACGCACGCGTCTTCATCATCGGGAGCAGTCAGTCCACGTTGGTGACCGCGTGGTGGTCGAAGCGATTGATTGGCAGGCCTGTCGCGCTGTGGTTAGTCAAGTGGAACCAAGGAGCAGTTGGTTGAGTCGACCTCCTGTCGCGAATATCACTTCCGTGGCTGTTGTTTTGTCTTTGAAAGAACCTTTATTTGACCCTGATCAAGCGACTCGCTTTTTGCTATCTGCAGAGCAGACGGGACTTGATGTGCATCTGGTGCTGTCTAAACAGGATTTAATTAATAGCGATCAGTTAGCGCAGCAGTTGGAAAGATTGCGGAAATGGGGCTATCGACCTTTGACTATTTCAGTGAAGAAAGGAGATGGATTGATACAGCTCAAAGATGAACTGAAAAATAGTCGGCTGGCAGTGTTGTGTGGCCCTTCTGGGGTCGGTAAAAGCAGTCTGCTGAATTGTTTATTGCCTTCTTTGTCTTTGCGAGTAGGGGAAGTGTCAGGGCGTTTGCAGAGAGGCCGTCATACCACTCGGCATGTTGAGCTTTTTCGTTTAGGCGAAGGATCTTTTGTTGCTGATACGCCAGGTTTTAATAGGCCAGAACTTCCAGCAGATCCTAGAGATCTTGCTGCATTGTTTCCTGAATTGAGAAGTCAGCTTGAACCTTTCCCCTGTCGATTTCGTGATTGCTTGCATCACGATGAGCCGGGTTGTGGCATGAATAAGGATTGGGAACGTTATCCTCTTTACAAGCGTTGTTTGGATGAGATGCAGCGGCTTAGTCGCTCATTCCGGGGAGATTGAGATTCAAGCCACCCGTGAGTTCTTCCATGCGCTCTTTCATCGTTGTGGTTGAGTTCTCATAGGCGGATTGAAGAGCAGCAAGGGTGGCGGCTTCGCAGGCGTCCTTGCCTTCGGCGATCAGCGAGGGGTCGAGATGGACGCGCAGCGGCTGTTGGTTGCCAGTCAGCCAGATGCTGGCTTTTCCGTCTGAACTGCTTCCCTCGATTTCCATGGCGTCGAGTTCTTCCTGAAGCTTCTGGGCGTCTTGTTGGATTTGTTGGGCCTTGCGGAAGGCTTCGGTGAGCTGACCGAAATTGGGAAGTCCGAACCCTGCCATGGTGCTTGTTGATGAAAGAGCAGGTTAAACGGATGGTTTGAAACCCAGTCGCTTGACTTCTGGATGCAGCATCACACCATGCACTTTTTGCACCTTCTGCTGAACAAAGTTGATGAGTTGATTGATCTCGGAGGCTGTAGCACCGCCGGCGTTGACAATGAAGTTGGCGTGAATAGTCGAGATCTCAGCTCCGCCGATGCGGTGGCCTTTAAGGCCTAGTTCTTCGATCAGACGCCCAGCTTTAAGAGGTTCTGGGTTGCGAAAAACACTGCCGCAGCTCGGCCATTGATAGGGCTGAGTGGACGTTCGGTGATTGAGATTTTGATTGGTAATCATGCTGAGCTCTGTTCGGTCATGACCGGGCTCCAGTTGGAACTTTGCGGAGATCACCACCAGGCCTTCTTCTTGTAAGCGACTGTGGCGGTAGGCATAGTCGAGTTCGCTGCAGCTCAGTTCAAATGGTTCATGGCCGTCCATGGCAATCACTTGCACAGATTCCAACCAGTCCGCTGTGCAGCTGCCCTGAGCTCCAGCATTCATAACGGCAGCACCACCGACTGTTCCAGGGATACCAACAGCCCATTCCAGTCCATGGAGTCCGGCTTTTGCAGCTCGTCGAGCCAAGGTCGGGATCGGCTCCCCCGCCCAGGCTTCCACCTTTCCACTATCTGGGTCGAGGCTGCTGCCTTGGAGCTTGCGCATGCAAAGACTTAAACCAGGCAATCCGTCGTCGTGGATCAGCAAATTGGACCCTGCACCAATGATCCGACATTCCATGTTTTGGTTATTGGCCCAGCGGATTAAGGCCAAGAGTTCTGTTTGATCGCTTGGCGATGCCAGCCATTCGGCAGGACCGCCGACTCTCCAGGTCGTGAAGTTGGCCAGGGGAATCAGTGATTGTGGTTTGATTCCTGGCAAGGTATTTAGGCAGCCAGGGTCGACAGCCATCGGTTGTTGTTCTGGTTCATTAGACGCCCCCAGAGGCTGTTGACATCGCCTGCACCCATGGCGAGAACCAGGTCACCTTTGCGACTGTAGGTTTCCAGCAAAATGCATAGTTGATCAATACTTTCAGCTACAGCGATCGGTAGGTTTGTGTCCAGTTTTCTGATCTCTGCGGCCAGGCTTTCACTATTCGTCCCCTCGATGGGTTGTTCGCCGGCGCTGTAAACAGGAGCAAGCAAGACCACATCGGATGTTTTCAGTGCGATAGCAAAGTCGCTGAGAAACTCTGCTGTGCGGCTGTATCGATGGGGTTGAAATACCGTCACAAGACGTCGAGGCGGGCTGGGGAGTGGGCTGCGACCACTGCTGATCATCAGACGAGCCATGGAGAGAGTGGCGCGCACTTCGCTTGGATGATGGGCATAGTCATCAACGACATGACGCCCTTTCCAGCTACCCCTGAAATCAAAGCGGCGGCCTGGAGTTTGAAGATCAGTGAGACCTTTTTCAATTTGATGAAAGGTCAGTCCTTCGAGGCGACAGGCGGCGATGGCAGCCATGGCGTTGCTCAGGTTGTGCAGTCCTGGCATCGGCAGGGTGATCCGACCAATCAGTTCATTCTTTTCATAGAGATCAGCAATGGTTTGATCGCCATCGAGGCGAACTGGTAAAGCTGCAAAATCAACAGCTTCTGATGTGGTGATCGACCACCAGGCTGAGGCGTTGACATGCTCCCTGAGGACTGGGCAGTCGTGGTTCGCGAGTAAGCGTCGGCAACCGTTGCCGAAGACCTTCATGGTGTTGATGAGATCGTCAAGATCGGCGTAATGATCGGTGTGATCTAACTCCAGGTTTGTGATCACTCCAAGTTCTGCCTTGAATTTCACAAGCGATCCATCTGATTCATCGGCCTCTGCGACCAGTAATCGCCCTGCTCCTGCATGCCCATTGGTTCCGTAATAAGGCACAACCCCGCCAACAACAGCTGTTGGGTCTTGATTTGTGACCGCCAGCAGCGTCGTCAGCAAGGTGCTTGTTGTGGTTTTCCCGTGGCTGCCGGCGACGGCGATTGAGGGCTGCATTTCAATCAGTGCAGCCAGAAGATCTGAGCGATGCCAGATCTTGAGGTTGCTTTGCCGCGCTGCCAGGAGTTCGGGATTGTTCTCCGGGATTGCCGTGCTGATGACGATCAATGGAGGCAGTGTCGCCTCATTGGATATGGCATCAATATTTGCGGCGCTCTGTTTAAGGAAAATATTGACGCCTTGTGCTCTAAGACTCTGAACGGAAGGCTTTTTGCCTTGGTCGGAACCTGAGACGACATGACCTCGTTTCACAAGAATCATCGCTAAGGCAGACATCCCAATGCCACCAATGCCGATGAAGTGAATAGGTTGTTGACGGCTAGGAAGGCTGGTCAAAGAGCGAAACCAGAGGCTTGAAAGATACGCCAGTCTCCCGCTTAAGAGCTGTGATTGCCATCTTTTGGAGCGGTTCAACCATTGTTGCGTTGGCCAGTAGCTTTAGCCGCCTTCTCATCTGGAACAACTGAAAAGTCTTCCTATTTCTGTATGATCGGCGGCCAACTTCTTTTGCGGCTTGTCCGCTTTTGTTATGACTCTGCGCGTTGCGATCAATGGATTCGGCCGAATCGGTCGCAACTTCATGCGCTGTTGGTTGAGCCGTGGAGCCAATACTGGAATTGAAGTTGTCGGCATCAATGTCACCTCAGACCCCAAGACCAACGCCCATCTCCTTAAGTATGACTCAATTTTGGGTCAGATAAAGGATGCAGAAATTGCCTACACAGACGACACATTTGTGATTAATGGCAAAACCATTAAGTGTTTCTCTGATCGCAATCCGTTGAATCTCCCTTGGAAAGAGTGGGGAATTGATGTTGTTATCGAGTCAACAGGTGTTTTCAATAGTGATGTTGGAGCAAGCAAGCATATTCAAGCTGGTGCAAAGAAGGTGATCTTGACAGCACCTGGTAAAGGCGACGGTGTCGGTACTTATGTCGTTGGTGTTAATGCAGATGAATATCGCCACGACTCTTTTGATGTTCTAAGTAATGCAAGTTGTACAACCAATTGCCTGGCGCCGATTGTGAAGGTTCTTGATCAGACCTTTGGAATCAATAAGGGTCTGATGACCACGATTCACAGCTACACAGGTGATCAGAGGATTCTTGATAACAGTCACCGTGACCTGCGTCGTGCTCGTGCAGCAGCGATGAACCTTGTACCGACCTCCACTGGTGCTGCAAAGGCCGTGGCTTTGGTTTATCCCCAGATGAAGGGCAAGCTCACAGGTATTGCGATGCGTGTTCCAACTCCTAATGTTTCTGCGGTGGACCTTGTTTTTGAGGCAGGTCGTGCAACCACAGCTGAAGAGGTTAATGCTGCCTTGAAGAGCGCTTCTGAAGGCTCCATGAAGGGAATCATCAAATATGGTGATTTGCCTTTGGTCTCAAGTGATTATGCAGGAACCAATGAATCAACCATTGTTGATGAAGCGCTTACGATGACTATTGGCGACAACATGGTGAAGGTTGTGGCTTGGTACGACAATGAGTGGGGCTATAGCCAAAGGGTTGTTGACCTTGCAGAAATCGTTGCCAAGAAATGGCAGTAATTGTTGATTAGACGAAGTTAACTAGATGAACATATTGTTCTTTACTTGAACGCCTTTAGATTATCAACTTTTTTACCCCTCCTTGATTGGAGGGGTTTTTTGTGGCGAGTTCTCAGTTTTGTTTGAAATGTTGGAACTCTGAGCTACCGATTACTTCACCACTGCCATCAGCCCAAATCACTTTGGGGGCACCAACTTCCATATAGCCAATTGATTGACTTTTTGGCATAACTTTGAGCCATGCACGTGCCCAGGAGGTAGGCAGGCTGAGAACCAGTTCGAAGTCTTCGCCGCCGTTGAGACACCACGGGTCCCATGACGAGTCTTCTGGCCATTCTTGGGCTCGAGGAAGATCGTTTGAATGGAGCACAGCTCGACAACCACTGCTTTGGCAGAGGCCTTGAACAGCCATTAAGAGGCCGTCACTGCTGTCTGTACCCCCTGCTCGCCAGGGAAGCTCTGCTGGTTTGCAAGTTTCAAGTGCTCTTAGTGCTTCTAGAGCTGGCTGCGGACGTTGATGGGCCATGACGGCGGCATTCTTGAGCTGTTGAGGCAGGGCTAGGCATTCGAGAATTGGATCACGTTGAAGTAAGGCCAGCCCAAGACGACTAAGTCCATGAGGACCACTGACGACCAAGACGTCTCCTGGGCGGGCATGACCGCGATGAAGTCTTAAAGGTCCAAGGGTGCCCAGAGCTGTGATCGCCAAGAGCTTTTGTTGGCCGTTCGAGCAATCTCCGCCAAGAATCACGCCGCCAAATTCGTTCAGTGCGGCTTCCATCCCTTTGTAGACCGCTTCGATCCAGTCCCAAGGGGTATGAGCTGGGGCGACCAGGCCAACGTTGATGCCGATGATTTGATCGACTCCACTAGCGGCTAGGTCTGAGAGGTTGGCTGCAACGGCTCGCCAGCCCACATCTTCAGCAGTCGTTGTGTCATCGCTGAAATGAATGCCATCGACAAACATGTCGGTATTGATCAGCAGGTCTTGGCTGTTTTGATTGATTTGTGCCGTGTCGTCGTCAAGTTGACCAGGCGGAGCAAACTTTTTCAGTCGCTTGAGCAGCTCGCTCTCACCAAGTTCACCAAGGGTTTCGGCCACCCAAAAATCCTCAGGCGTGGGCTTGTAGTCGATCGGCGCCATCAATCACTTTGATGGTTTCGATTCGATCTTCAACGCCTAATTTCTCGAGTAATTCATTGCCTTCAACGACATAACCGAAGGCGGCATTGCGTCCGTCAACAAGGTTGAGTCCGGCGGGCGTCAGTTCGGCATCGTAGAGAAACATGAAGAACTGCGAGGAGCCATCATCCAGTGCTTTGTCTGAGTGGGCCCAACCAAGGGTGCCAAGTGTCGCGAAAGGAAGCACCGGTGTTGCCTTATAGATCCCTAAGTCTTCAAAGGTTTCGTTGTAAAAGGGCACGGTTTCTCCTGGTACTCGGATTTCCAGAGGGACGTGGCGCTCTTGGCCGCTCTTTCGATCGATATAGCCAACTTCTGGTCCTTTGGGATCACCGCTCTGAAGAACAAAGAAATCTTCTGCTCGAGTGAATGGCAGGCCGTTATAGAACCCTTTGAGTGCAAGATCCACAAAGGCACCTGAGGTAAGCGGAGCATTGAAGCCATCAATGATCGCGGTCATGTTGCCTTGCGTGGTCTTGATTAATACCGTGGCCCTGCCTAAAAGTCGCGGCAAGTCGTTGTATTCAGAAGGGATTTCAAAGGGGAAATCAGTCAGCAGTAACGCCTGAACATTGCCGACTTGATTAAGGGTTTCTTGGCGAAGGACGAGGAAGTCATTTTTGTTTTTTTCGCCTGCTTTTTCTTGCAGAGCTTCAAGACCTTCTTTCACAGAATTAAGCAGCCCGTCAGCCTCCGATCGGTTGGATTCTGGAATGGCATCAAGGATGCGATCTTTCCGGCTGCTTAGCAGGAATTGACTGCTGCTCATGGTTTTGCTGAGAGCACTCCAGCGGTTGGCTCTTAGGTCGTTACTGGTGCCTTCAATACGGTGTTGCAGTTGTTCGAGATCTGGTTGATCGACAGGCAGGGCATCTCTGAGGATGCTGGCCGGGTCGGTCACAGCATTTCCATTGGGCAGGCTTGCCAATACAGGTTGATTCCAGGCCAGCCCTAGTGCCAAGAGCAGTGAAATAAGGGTGATGGAAAGACGCCGATCTGCCATGGGTAGCCAGGTGGTGTCTGGACTTTGGCACAGCCGTATGATCAATTGATCTGTTCAGTGGGGATGATCTCAAGCAACGACTTTCGAACCGGCACGACGATTGAACTCGACGGTGCCGTATGGCGCGTCGTGGAGTTTTTGCATGTCAAACCAGGAAAGGGTTCTGCCTTTGTCCGCACCAAGTTGAAGGCAGTAGTGAGCGGCAGTGTTGTGGAGAAAACCTTTCGTGCTGGCGAGATGCTCCCTCAGGCCATCCTTGAAAAGTCCACTCTTCAGCACACGTATATGGAAACAGGCGACTATGTCTTTATGGACATGTCGACGTATGAGGAGACACGCCTGACTGCCAAGCAGATTGGCGATAGTCGGAAATACCTCAAGGAAGGTATGGAGGTCAATGTCGTCTCCTGGAACGACAAACCGCTTGAGGTGGAATTGCCAAATTCTGTGGTTTTGGAAATTACTGAGACCGATCCTGGCTTAAAGGGTGATACTGCCACTGGTGGTACAAAGCCTGCCATCCTTGAAACTGGTGCTCAGGTGATGGTTCCTTTGTTTATTTCTGTTGGCGAGAAGATCAAGGTGGATACGCGCAATGACAGTTATCTCGGTCGAGAGAACTGATGGCCATGCAGCTTGACCATGATCAATTGCATCGTTTGCTGGCTGCCCTAGCAGAGAGCGACATTCAGGAATTTCGCTTGGAGGGTGATGATTTTCGCCTTGAGGTCAGGCGAAATTTGCCTACTCCTGCTGCCACGGTTGCACCACTGATGCCTGTTGCGGCAGTTGCTGAGGCTCCCACATCCGTTCCAGAGACACGAATTGATGTGTCGATTCCTGGAACGCCGCCGCCGCCAGTGCCTGGTTCCCGGGGTGATCTGTTGGAGATAACAGCTCCAATGGTGGGAACCTTCTATCGATCTCCTGCGCCAGGTGAATCAGCTTTTGTGGAAGTTGGCAGTCGAATTGGCGTTGGCCAAACTGTTTGCATTCTTGAGGCGATGAAGCTGATGAATGAGCTGGAAGCAGAAGTGAGTGGTGAGATTGTTGAAATCCTCGTTGATAACGGCACTCCGGTTGAATTTGGTCAGGCCTTGATGAGAGTCAAGCCGAGTTAGTTGATCCTGGGGATGTTGTGAGTTCCCAGGCGGCATTGATCGCAGCCACCATGCTGTTTGCTCTTGCACGACCATGGCCAGCGATGTCGAAGCCAGTTCCATGATCTGGTGAGGTGCGAAGAAAGGGGAGTCCGAGGGTGGTATTGACGGCTTCATCAAAGGCAAGCATTTTGACGGGTATCAGTCCTTGATCGTGATACAGGGCTAAAATCCCGTCTGGGACAGGGCTCTCATTGGTGAGGCCGTGCCAAGCGCGGGCTGCTGAAAGCCAACAGGTGTCGGGAGCTAAAGGGCCTTGTAGATGAACGTTGGGATGGTTTTTTTTCCATTTATTCAGCACTGGAATCAGCCATTCGATCTCTTCGTTGCCGAGTTTGCCTTGTTCACCTGCGTGAGGATTCAGCCCTGCTACTGCAAGATGTGGATGAGAGGAGAAGCGCTGACAGAAGACTTTCAGCTCGTTTAATTTGTCGATTAATAGTTCAGGTGTGATCTCAGTGGGCACTGAGGCGAGAGGGATGTGGGTGGTTGCGAGCAAGGTGTTTAGGCGCCACTTGCTATGTGGTGAGATAGCCGTAAACAGCATTGAGGCTTTCCAGTTTGCTCCTGCGAGTTCGGATAGGCGTTCGGTTTGGCCAGGATAATGATGGCCGGCTGCATGCCAGGCATGTTTGGCGATCGGAGCGGTCACAAGAGCTCTCGCTTGATTGCGCATAACGAGTTCAGTGGCTTGCGTTAACCACTTGAAGCTGATGGCCCCTGTTTGGGCTGTTGGCTGGCCTGGCTCCGGTATCTCCTGAACGGGTATATCTTCAATATCTAGATTTTTAGGATTGGCTAGCTCGATTACTCCTTTAGCTTTTAACTGAGCATGAGTGTGTTCAAGAGAGTTGCGGCAGCCAATAAGTTTTGGATTCAGATCTGCAGGTAAATCCGATGATGCCAGGGCTTTGAGGGTGACCTCCATGCCAATGCCAGCTGGGTCACCAAGTGTGATGACGATGCGTTGATTAGCTTCTGAACATTGAGGAGGTATGGCCATGCTGCGCTGGTTAATGCTTGGTTTGATTGGTTTTGCTTTGGTGACTGGATTCCGTCATGGTTGGTTGGTCGTGCAATGGAATCAGCTCTTGCAGGATGCAGGTTTGACGCTGGTTGATCCTGATCAGTCTTTCGACTTGCATGAATTCATTTTTGGTGGTTCAGATCAGAATCGGAGCCCTGAATCACCTGATCAGGACTCCGATTCCCGACGCTGAATTCATCTTGCAAGAAGCAGTCTCTTAACCCGGAGTGATAGTCAGGATGCATGAGGGTATAGCCGAGATCTTGGCAAAGCAATCGATTACTAACTCTGCGATTTTCTTCCCAGAACGAGCGAGCCATGGGACTCATCCCTTCAGCGGCCATGGCAAAGGGTTGCAAAGCTGGAAGTGATCGTCCAAGTAGTTGCGCCCCATAGCTGAGTAAGTCTTTGCTTGCTGTTGGCAGGTCATCAGCCACGTTGACAACTTTTGGCCATTGACCTGCGGCAGCGCGTGCGATCAGATGCAGTGTTGCGCCTGCAATGTCGTCGATATGGATTCTTGAAAAGACTTGCCCTGGCTTATCAATCAATTTGCTTTTGCCGCTTTTGATGTTTTGCAGCACCGATCGTCCAGGACCGTAGATGCCAGGTAGCCGCAGTATCTGAATGGGTAGTCCCGAAGCTTGCCAAGCTTGTTCACAAGCGAGACGACGTTGGCTTCGTGGTTGCTCGGGATGAGGTTGATCCTCTTCTGTCACCCAATTTCCGCCACAGTCGCCATAGATACCGGTTGTGGAGAGATAGCCAACCCATTGCAGCGGCAATGCGTTGAGTTGTTCAAGCAAGCAGCTGAGGACAGGATCGTCTCCGCTTCCTGTCGGTGGGATGCAGTTGAGGACATGCGTGACTCCGTCCAGGCTCTCCAGTGTTGGGAGTATCTGAGTTGAACTATCAAAAACCAGGTTGCTTCCGAGACTGTCGATTGTGCGTCGACTGCAAAGGACTGGTGTGCCAAGGGCTCTGGCTAGAGAGGCGACATGTTGGCCAGAGAAACCAGCTCCCAGAACAAGCAGCTTCGAATTTGCAGGCAACGGCAGGCATTGCTTGACAAGGTCTTTCAGCATGAGTACAAGTGTATTACTGCTTTGGTTTTGTCATGGCTTGTTCTTGCCTGCGGCTTTCCGCGATCTCCCGTCCCATGTTGCCTCGTCAGGCCTCTTGCCGGCCTGTTGTTGGCCAGCAGGTTGGCTGGGCTGTTCGTGCTGTGGTTGCCGTCATTGTTTTGATGAGTGCCATGGTTTTGGCGCCGGAGCGACCAGAGTTGCAGGCCTCGATCTGTGAACGCCACAATCCGGTGTCAGCCTGTCAGGTTTGGTGAACCTACTTAGGCGGCCTGCAGGCGCCAGTCTTCGTCTTGCTGGATGTTGGAATTGTGCCGATATGGGACTGTTTTGTTTGATTGAGTGCATTCATTGGGTTGGGCCCATTGCAGCAACCTCAGAGCAAGGCGTAGATCAGAATCCATCCAAGCTCTGATGGCCATGGCTCGCCTTGGGTCGTAGAAACGCTGTTGCCGATACCAGTCAAATGCATCTGCATCAGATTTGGCTCCGTTGCAGGCCAGGCATGCAGGAACACAGTTTTCGGTAATACTTAACCCACCACGACTAAGTGGTAAGACATGATCAATTGATTCAGAAATATTGCCGCAATAAATGCATCTTTGCTTGGTGTAATTGTGTAGTGATTTTCGCCATTGTCGTATGCGCAATTTGGGACAGAGGTCTTCGAGGAAAACCGCGTCCTTGGTGTGCATGTGACTACCTTGGTTTTCAGTAGTTTGCCGTGACTATCAAAGCCGTCAATGTATTAAAGATTGCACTTTTGGACATTTTGGAGCGCTTTATCTAGTGGTTACTGATGTTCTTGTCATTCAGCTCTATACTCGTAAATTGAATGTTTGTTGAGCAGTGAGCTCACGTCCATCGCATCTGCAAGCTGTTATTTGGGATTGACCCCTGCAGGGTTGGTGAAGGTCATCTTCCCGTTTGATGCTGTAACTCAGGCTCAACTTCGCAAAGTGAGGCCCCGTGGAATTTGGCGTGGTGCCAGCTATGGCTGGGAATTCCCTTTGGCTGCTGCTCAACACTTGCAGCTTCAGTTCGGCTCTCGTTTCCCAGTTCAGGAGGATTTAGCCAAGTGGTTGCACTGGTTTGATCATCCTTTGCCACCGTTGCCGTCTCATCGGGATCTGGTTAGTCATGCAGATCTTGCCCAAGCGTTGAGCGATGGTCGGAGCCCTCTTCCGCATCAGCGCTTTGGCGCTCGATGGCTATTGGCGCGGCGGGGCGCGGTACTTGCCGATGAAATGGGCCTTGGCAAAACTCTTACAACCCTTTTGGCCGCTCGTGCCATGCGTCGTTGCGCCGACGTGCGGGTGATGGTCGTGGCACCCGTTGGTCTCCATAGCCATTGGCACTTCGAGGCTGCTGCTTTGGACTTATCGATCAGTGTGCATAGCTGGGCTCGCTTGCCCAAAGAATTGCCCCCTGCAGGGACTTTGCTGGTTGTTGATGAGGCTCATTTTGCGCAGTCGATGGTGGCTCGGCGAACTCAGGGACTGCTGCGACTTGCACGTCATCCGCGGCTGCGAGCGATTTGGATGTTGACAGGGACACCGATGAAGAATGGCCGACCTGATCAGCTTTATCCCTTACTCGCTGCCATTGATCACCCTTTGGCGCGTGATCAGCGTGCATTTGAACAATATTTTTGCAATGGTCACTGGCGTGACCAAGGAGGCCGGCAGCGTTGGGATGCCTCTGGTGCGAGTCACTTAGAAGAATTACGCCGGCTGACGCGCCCCTTGGTACTGCATCGGCGCAAGCAAAAGTTGTTGGGCCTGCCGCCAAAACGTCGGCAACATCATTTGGTCTCCTTGGCAGACTCGGAGGCGCGTGGTTTTGATCATCGCCTTGCTGTGGTGGTTGATGACTATCGCCATCGGATCCGCCATGGTCTCGTGCGATCCGATGCCGAATCGTTAGCCGTGCTGACGGCCATTCGTCAGATCGCTGCTGAGTTCAAACTTCCTGCGGTGGAGCAACTATTGCTCGAAATACGCAGTCAGGACAAAGCTGTCGTTGTCTTTAGTAGCTTTGTTCAGCCATTGGTCTTGCTGCAGCAACGTTTAGGCGGGGAGTTGCTGACTGGTCGTCAGCGGCCGAATCAACGTCAAGAAGCTGTTGATCGTTTTCAGGCTGGTGACAGCAGCTTGCTTTTTGCTAGTTACGGAGCTGGTGGGTTGGGATTCACCCTTCACCGCGCTCGGCATGTGGTTCTAATCGAACGACCTTGGACTCCAGGAGATGTTGAACAGGCCGAGGACCGATGCCACCGCTTGGGTATGGATGGTGGTTTGACCAGCCATTGGTTCCAATTGGGTGTTGCTGATCAGTTGGTCGATGGCTTGGTGGCTTCCAAGGCGGAGCGGATCGAGGTTTTATTGGGTCCTCGTCGGATTGGTTTGGAGCGTCAGCCGTTGCCGGCCATGTTGAGGCGTTGCTTGCAGGAGCTCTGACGTGCATTGAGTTCGTGAAGCACCATCTGATCGGCTGCTTGCCCTTGAGTTTTAAGCAGCGCTAAAGCTTTGGAAACATCCTGGCAAGCAAGGTTGGTTTGGCCCATCAGGGTGTAGATCAGGGAGCGATCGTTCAGTGGTTCGGGATTGTTTTGATGTTGCTGAACAACTTTGTTGCAGTGCTTTAGGGCATGCTCTAATCCTTCAAGATCCAGATTATCGAGACAGGCTTGAGAAGAGATATTGGCTTCAGAAGCCTGCTTGCTTGGTGCTGATCGGCTCGTGCAGCCAAAGCTTGATAGCAAGAGAACGCACACCAAAAGATTGGTGATTTTTTTTAGATAATCAATAGCTATAACGCTCTTCACTATCTGTGGTTGAGGGTGTGTTGGTATTGCTGGCGTCGTCTGAATAGCTATCTGAGCTTTGCTCGGTTGCTGTTTGATTTGTGTTGATTGCGCTCGCAGAGGCACCAAACAGATCACCCAGATAACGACCACATTCCGGGAAATTGCCTGGCTCCTCAACCACAGCCTCTGTAATCATCACTGCAGCATGCTCTGGCGAGCTTTTGAATAGGCCACCGCTCTGTCGCTTGATGACGGCATAGGAGGCCTTCCAGCTCACCTCATGGTTATTGCCATTGCTGCGCATGTAGCAATAGATCTGTGCACCCTTGTCACCACTTTCGTTTGGTGCCGCTTCTAGTGGTTCACTGGCAAGGCTTAGCCCTGCGAGGCTCATTAACGAAAGACAAAGAGCGATCCGATGTCGATTCCTAGCCATGGCTGGATAGAGAATTCAGCATTAGTAAACGTATCGATTGAGCTTGTGATGTCCAGAGCTGAGTGGAAATTGCTTAGTCCACTGGGGCGATGAACTTCACTAACACCGGCATGACCAGTAGCACGGTGATCAATCTCACGGAATGAATTGCAGCAACTGCTGCTCCAACTCCGAAATCTGCACCCACAAGGCTCATGCCGCTAATGCCTCCCGGTGCTGCACCAAGAATTGAGGTGACGAGGTCTAGTCCCAGCAAGCGGCTGCTCCAAAGCCCCACCAGTAAGCCAGTCAGTACGAGAGTGATTGTGATCAGCAGCGCAGGTCGCCAAAGGTTTTGTAAGGCTTCTAGGGAATGTTTGGTCAGGCCAGTTCCAATCACAGTGCCGATACATATTTCAATGGTGGTGCGTGTTCCAACGGGCCATTCAGCAATCTCCAGACGACCGCTCATGCTGACGATTCCCGCACCGATAAGCGCTCCGGCAAGAGGTGCCGATGGAATACCTGTGCGCAATGTCAGTAGGCCCATCCCTGTTCCTGCGATGAGATAGATCATCAAGGTCGCCATAGAGGGCATGGTCGGTACACATCAACAACAGTTAGAACCAGTTTGCTTGCCAAGCCATTTGTTCATTCTTTGGCTTTTGACTTGAGCCTCTTTCATTGATGTGTTGTTATCGGAATGGATTCATTTAGCTAGTGGTTATGTCCTCGCCCGTTTCTTTTCGGATTAGCCGTGCGGCAGAAGATCTTGCCCAGGCCATTTCGGCTCTATCTCAGCGTTTGGTCAAGCTGGAGCAGCGGCAAGAGTCGTTGGAGTTGCAGTGGCGTCAATATCAGCAAGATTCTGAGTTGATTCCTGCCGATGAAATGGCGATGCTTGATGGTGTCGATCGTCTCTTGTTGGAGTGTCAGGAGTTGCTTGATGGCTCGGATTTATCTTCTGAACACTTGTCAGCGGATGAACAGGTGACATCTGAAGAACAAACTTCATCTGATGATTTTGATCAATCTGATGAGTCCTCCGAGTCTTGGTCCGAGGACTCGACCCCACTCGCTGCTTGAGAATGGGGTGTGCGGTGGCAAAATAAAAAAAACTTAGGCAACCATGGCTTCAACCATTTCTGCCTCTCGCGTCTCTTTAGTTTCACTTTCATGTAGCCAGCAGGCTTTTCATGAGGGGGGCCATCAGCTTGAAAAGCTTGAATTTGCTTTGGCTGTTGCCGAAACCCGTGGCGATCAATGCCGCTCTGAGCAACTGAGAGCCCAGATTGCAGATCTGGGAGGCAATATTGAAGAGCCTGGCACCTGACACCGCTTGAATCGATACATTGATCTGATTGGTGCCTAAGAGCCAACTATCAGCAAGCATTGATACTTATTTGAGCAGGTATTCGCATAATTTGCGTTAAACTTCAATCAAAAGGCTTCACAGAGCAATCTTGAGATCAACACTACTAAGAACGCCGCCCACGATGAATAACGCTGCTAATCAGCGTGAGGTGTATATGAAGGCCGCGGCCAATTTTTTTGATCGTGCTTCTGCTCAGGCAGAAGAAGGAGATCTGTTAGCGGCTGGAAGCTTCATTCTCAAGGGTTTAGATCAAGAGCGACGAGCAGGAATTGTTGGGCCTCAAGTTCTGCAATTAATCAAACCGAGGGGCTGAACAACACTCCAAGCGCAGCCCCTCGTTA
>Ga0115011_10001686_pt1 | contig 15822 bp, 8 predicted proteins | sample TroAtlMetagenome_2_FD_88705 | JGI IMG/M metagenome (GOLD analysis project Ga0115011, IMG submission 88705) | Marine eukaryotic phytoplankton communities from Atlantic Ocean - Tropical Atlantic ANT8 Metagenome | ecosystem: Environmental > Aquatic > Marine > Oceanic | place: Tropical Atlantic...
ACGACGACAACGACGGTTGGAGCGACTCCGACGAGAGCTCTTGCACGACAGACCCGCTGAATGGCTCTGACTCGCCGACGGACGCTGACGGGGACGGCTTGTGCGACCTCAATGACGGGATCGGGGACTCGCCAATCGGGCTGACCTACCCGCAACCTTACGTGAATCTGACAGTGAATGTAACCCAATCCTCAATTTGGCCCACTACACTCGGCGGGGACGTCAGAACATGGGAAATCGATCCTTCACTTCCTAATGGACTCTCTTTCGATGATTCGACGGGTCGGATTTTCGGCATAGCGACCGAGGAGTTCGGGCCCTCCGAATTCACGGTCTGGGCCAACAACAGCCAGCACAACTCTAGCTTCGTGATCAACATGTCCGCGACCCTGCTGGATACTGATGGTGATGGATTGCCTGACGAGATCGACCCTGACGACGACGGTGACGGGTGGAACGATACGGCAGAGATTACTTGCGCCACATTACCTCTTGATCCGCTCTCTTACCCCGAAGACTACGACGGTGACGGCTTGTGCGACGGGATAGACGATATCGATGACTCGCCCATATTCCTGACCTACAGCAGCAATAGTCAACTGATGTTAGTCAATCAGTCAATGGAACCACTAGTCGCAACAGTCTACGGCGGAGACTACAGGACTTGGGAGGTCTGGCCGCCTTTGCCGCCCGGACTTTTCCTGAGTGGCGATACATCCGCCCGGACTAGCTTTTCAGCTGGCACAATTTACGGGGTACCTTCTGTGACCTTCGAACTACAGGCATTTTCCATCTGGGCAAACAACTCTCAACATTCAAGCCTGGTCGAAGTCACACTTCAGTCCAATCTGCCAGACTCCAACGACACTGACTTTGATATGGTTTACCTAGAAGGGAACCTAGTTCTAACGGTGCACGTCGACGAAATATACCTGGCCCCAATTATTTTCGGAGGGAACGTATCGTCATGGTCGGTCACCCCTGAAATGCCGGAAGGGTTGGATTTCAACAACTCAAGTGGACTTATCAGCGGAATTATAGGAGAAGAGGTGGAAACGGTTGTCTTCACCGTAGTCGCGTCCAACAGCCTATTCCTTCATTCTTTCGACATCACAATTACTGCCAGTCTTCTGGATACGGATGGAGACGGGGTTCCAGATGAATTCGACCCGGACGACGACGGTGACGGTTGGCTGGATGTACTGGAGGAGGAGTGCGGGACGGACCCTCTTGACTCATTGGACTATCCTGCGGACGGCGATGGGGATGGGGTTTGCAACGAATTTGATGATTTTGATGACGTGCCAATTCTTTTCTTCTACCCGAACGACAAGATCTCTCTAACTGTCGGGGAGGAGATGGAGCCGCTTTCACCACTTGTCGCACCGACTAGTGGGGACATATACAACTTCACAGTCATTCCAGAGCTTCCGCCTGGCCTATCCATGAATAACACCACTGGTGAGATTTCTGGAGTGCCTACCGAGGCATACGAGCACCTAGTGCTCGAATACTCTCACACGTTCACCGCTGTAAACGGTCAGTGGGAATTCAGCTACAGTGTGGATTTCGACGTAGTGCCTGTTGTTGATCCCGACCCTGATGCTGACGGAGACGGTTGGAGCGACAGGAACGAGCTGGAGTGTAACACCAATCCCGAGGACAGGTCCGAGTATCCGGATGACATGGATTCCGATACTATTTGCAGCTACATTGACGAGGATGACGACGGAGACAATATCGGAGATTTAATTGATGCATTCCCCCGGGATGCTACAGCCTGGGATGATACTGACAACGACTCAATGCCCGACGAAATGACGTGCAAGTTCCTCATCGACTCTGCGAACTGTACATTCGAGCTCACTGAAGACATAGACGACGATGGCGACATGTGGAACGATACGGCAGAGGTAGCCTGCGGCACTGACCCGAAAGACAACCTTTCTGTCCCACTAGACGACGACAGTGACGGGATTTGCAACCTATTGGAGGAGTTCGTCCCACCTACTGTCAAGATACTCTGGATATGCTGCTTCCCTCTTCTTCTGCTACTCCTCCTCCTCCTATGGCTTCTGAACCCATTCGAGGTTGAGGAGGAAGAGATTCTCAATCCAGAACCTGAGTTCACATACACTGAGGACGACTGGGAAGGTGGAACGGGGGAGATTGACGACCCCTACCTACTCAGGAAGGTGTATGGGGTGCGGCCCGGTTCATTCGCGGAGAGTCATGAAGTGATCAAGGTGGACAATATTACCCCTCGCTTGAAATGCGAATTCGAGGACATGAACTCCGAGGCAAATGCCAACAGGTTCGGAATGAGGGCAATCAAATCCAACTCCAGGGGTGAGATTGAATTCGCCCTGCAATTCAGGGATCAACCGGAAACGAAGAGGACCACCACATATGACGGCCTGATTAGGCTAGGCAGGTCCACTGTTTACTTCCTCTGGCCCGTAGAGGTAGAGGTAACCAAAGACCTACCAGAAGAGGAGATAGCCAAGAGGAGAGCTGCAAGGATAGAAAGAGAGGCGAAAAAGAAGGTAGCTGAACTAGAAAGGGAAGCACAAAAGAAGGCCGATCTGCTAGAAAGAGAGGCCAATCAAAAGGCCGCTCAAATTGCAAAGAAAGCCAAGGATAACCTGCAAGAGAGAACGAAAGGTGCAGAAGCCGAGGCCAAGAAAGCGGAGGAGAAGGCAAAAGAGGCCAAGAAGAAGGCAAAAGAGCTCGAGAATGAGGCCATTGCGCTAGAAGTAGAAAGGGAGATGAGGATCGCCGAAGAGGAGGAGGAGGCGGAGCGCTTAGCTGCTGAAGAGAAAGCGAAGAGGCTGGCGGAAATAGAGGAGCGGTCAAACAGAGAGCAGGCAGCTAAGAATGAGGAATTCGAAGAGAAGAGAAAGGCCAAGGAAGCAGAGAAGGAGAAGGCCAAAAAGAAGCTGAAGGAGAAGGCGGAGCAGCGTAGGATCGAAGAGGAAGAGAAGAAAGAGGCAGAGGAAAGGTCCCGAATAGAGGAGGCTGAGAAGGAGGCCGCCCTGGAGAGGGAGGCCGCTGAGAAGGAGGCCGCCCTGGAGAGGGAGGCCGCTGAGAAGGAGGCCGCCCTGGAGAGGGAGGCCGCTGAGAAGGAGGCCGCCCTGGAGAGGGAGTCAGAGAAGAAGAGGAGTGAGGCGAAGGAGAAGCTGCGTCTAAAGGCAGAAGAGGCCGCCCTAGCGAAGAAGGAGAAAAAGAGCGAGGAGGACGTCATCAGAACTGAAGCCATTGCAATAGAAGAAACAAGGGAAAGGGAAAGAGATGAGAGGAGGGCGAGATTGAGTGAGCTTGACGAGGACTCACGAAGAAAGGAGATGGCTTTGCTCAGAGTCTCAGAAAGATCGTCGGGCATTGACTTTGGAGTCATTGGGACTGCACAGGTGACTGGTTCGACGTCAGACGTATACGAGGGCTCGTCCTATTTGGAAGTGGAGGACTCTGCCAATTTCCCCGATAGGGGGAGCGCTTATCTTTACCACGTAGAGGGATACGTCCCAATAACATGGAAGGGGAAGTCGGGCAATAAACTGACTGAAGTTTCCGGAATTGACCGAAACGTCCCCGCTGGAGCGAGGGTTACCCGCAAGGACGATCTAAAGATGATTAATGGGCTTGGACCTTTCATCGAGGAGAAGTTGAATGCGCTTGGCATATACACATTCGAGCAGATAGCAAAGATGACCACGGAAATGGAGGACGAGGTGAACGAGTCCATAGAATTCTTCCCAGGCAGAATAAAGAGGGACCAGTGGGTAAATCAGGCCAAGTTACTGATTGGATCGGAAGACCCCTCCCTTGCCGATGGTAAAAAGACCCCCGAAGAGATGAGGAGGGCGGGCGAGCTAGTCAGAAAGTCAGAAGAAAGGAAGAGAGCCCGGGAGGCGTCTGAAATGGCGGAAAAGCAGGCAATGAAGGCCCAAGAAGCTGAGAAGCTTGCACGGAAGAAGGCAAGAGAGCGAGCAGCCAAGAGAGCTGAAGAAATGCGAAAGGAGATAGAAGATAGAAGGGCTAAGCTCCAGGACCTCAGCAAGAAGGAAAGGGAGAAAGAGGAAGCATTGCTAAGGGTGGCTGAACGCTCCGAGGGTATTGACTTCGGAATTATCGGATTCGCGACAAAGGAGGAGGGGGATGATCTTCAGAAGGTTAGCGGAATAGGCCCTTTCATCGAGGAGAAGCTGAATGCGCTTGGGATATTCAAGTTCTCTCAAATCGCAAGACTGACGCCAGAAATGGAGGATGACGTGAACCAAGCCATAGAGTTCTTCATTGGAAGAGTCAAGAGGGACGAGTGGGTCAAACAAGCAAAATTACTCACAGGAAATGACTGGTGATGCGATAATGATTTTTATTAGTTGTAAATCGGGAGGACGAGTGAAATGGCCGGACCCGTGACTGAAGCACTATCAGCTGTCTTCGAGATTATCGATATGGTAGAGGAAAATGGAGCCATAGCTCAGATTGGCGTTTCCATAGTTCTGATACTATTTGGCCTCCTTTTCACCCGCTACTTCGTACTTAAGTTAGCTTGGAATCTTGTCAAGAGGACTGAAGCTGAGTGGGATAACGACATGCTAGATCCGATATTCCTTAGATTGTACACTTTCATCCTACTAGCCGGCGTGGAACTGGCTATGATGTGGACCTTAGGTAGGAATGACTCAATTTACTCGGGGGTCGCATCGTACTTTTCTGCGATTTACATAATCCTATCAGTATCGATAATCAGCATTGGCATCAAGAACATCGTTCCAGCTGCCATGGAACGATACAACACAAATCGTTCAGTTACCGTCACTGGCGGAAGCCCTCTGGTCGTTTACTCGTCAAGGAGCATAGTCTGGTTCCTTGGAATTTACCTTGCATTCAACGAAATAGGAGTAGAATTATTTGGAATACTTGCTTCGTTGGCTGTTTTCTCACTGATAATCGGATTAGCAGTACAGCAGACCCTTGGAAATATGATCAACTCGTTCATGCTAGCCATAGACCAGCCGTTCGAAACCGGCGACAGGATAGAAGTAGATGGGGTTGTGGGAACAGTGATGTCAGTGGGCATCCTATCTACAAAGATTCTGACCCTAAACGAGCAACTAGTAGTCATCCCCAATAACAGATTGGTAGATTCCACGATTACCAACTTCGCCAGAGGAGGGGGCGATGGGGTCGGTTCAAGGGTCCTCCTTAACGTCGACATAGGGGTCGATTACGAAGAGAGCTCGGCACATGTAAAGCAAGTCGTCCTAGATGTCGCTCTAAAGTGCCCTCATATTGAGGAAGACCCCGGCCCAAGGGTACTACTGAGGGAGCTAGGCGACTACGCAAAGATCTACAGACTGTACGTTTGGATTTCCGACTATGGTGAGGAGTTCATTGCAAATGACTGGATCCTCAGGGAAGTGGATGAAGCATTCAATCGCGAAGGGATCAGCATACCTTACCCGGTGGCAGTAGAGCTTCCAAAGAAGCCAGATCCGTTCCCCGAAGGAGAAAGAGGGGAGAAAATGCGGAGATTCAAGGCGACTCGTCAACACGTTTCCAGAATTAAGATGCTTAGAGATGAAGCTGAGATGGAGGAGGAAAGGGAGTCTGCACGTACGGAGCTTGACCTTTTGCAGGCCAGATTGGCCGAAGGAAACCTGAAGAGGGCAGAGAGGGACATACTAGAAAATGACGTCAGGGCACTTGAAGGTCTAATCAGCAGGTTCTCTGAGTGATTGCGAAACCTCTTCAAACCTCTTGCACGCCCTATTGAGCATGAAGACTGACTCAGCGACCGCTGCAAAGCTAGCTGGTTTGAAAATCAGCGATAGAGAAAAGGCAGGCATCACCAGAAAGAAGATCGAAATCCCTGCGAAGAAAGATGAGGAAAAGGCGACCTTCGAGTGGGAATACTTCCTACCCGATGGTCAAAAACTAGAGGATGAAGACAGGGTAGGGATGATGAATTCCCTAGCAGTTCCCCCTGCGTGGGACGGAGTATGGTTCTGCCCTGACGAAAAAGGGCACATTCAGGCGACTGGAAAGGATGACAAAGGACGCCTCCAATACAGGTACCACCCAAAATGGAACGAGATAAAGGCCGATCTGAAATATGCAAATGTAGACGAGTTCGCATTGGCTTTACCCGACCTTAGGGATCGAGTTGACGCAGATCTGAAAATGGACGGGATGCCTATGGAAAAGGCCGTAGCCATTATCATCAGACTAATGGATGAGTACCACATCAGGGTGGGTTCCGATCAGTATGCCCAAGAAAACGAGTCCTATGGGCTTACGACCCTCAGAGAAGGGCATGTTTCATTCCTGAGGGATGATGATGCAGAGGGAGAGATTGATGCTGTTTTCGATTTCATCGGAAAGTCTGGAAAGCATTGGAGGTTGGTTATTGAGGATGATTTTCTAGCAACTCTTATTGAGGACTCACGAAAGATAGGTGGGAAGAAGAAGGACCAAGACCTATTCAGGTACGAAGATGAGGGCGGCAAGGACTTCGATATCAAAGCCGACCATATCAACAAATACATCTCCGAAGTTTTCGAAGGATTGGGCTTTACCGCCAAGGATTTCAGGACGTGGGCCGCTTCTTGGAAGACCGGTGCGAGGCTGGCGTTAATCTCTGAAGCTAAAGAAGACGAGTTGGACAAACTCCCTAAGCTGATGAAAAAGGAGATTGAAAGGACAGAGGGGATGGAGGAACAACCGATCATCAAGTGGAAAGGGACTTTCCTAAAGAGGGCAGAGAGTCTTTCAAAGCTAGCAGAGAACGGAAAGATCCCGGGAGAAAGTGAGAAAGAGAGGCAGGCGACCCTACTCGCGGTAATTGATACAGTTGCTGGGGACCTTGGGAATACACGCGCGGTGTGCAGATCGTCCTACATTCGCCCGATGTTCATGGAAGACTGGGAGAATGGGAGATTTGAAGAAAGATGGGGCAAAGCAGGAAAGGTGACCAGAGTGCCTGGTCTGAGCAGGGATGAGTCCACTGCGGTTCACTACATGAGAGCTCACGAGTGATGAAATAGAAGTGTCTAGGCCCAAATTGACAAATGACCACCAAGACCCTTGATTTGCGCGGCTTCATGTGCCCAATACCGGTGCATGAAACTCGGAGGGCAATGCTAGGAGAGGGCTTTGGAGTGGAAATAGAAGTAATTTGTGACGATCCAGAAACTCTGCACGATATTCCTGCTCTTTGTGATAGGATTGGGGCCATTATCATTTCAGTTAAGGAAGAAGACGGCGAGTTCACATTCAAAATTATCAGAGAAAGGCGATGATGTGGGTTCAAAGCAGTCCCACTATTCGAAGAGCCATGAGTGTCCCGGGAGTGAGGGAAAATATCGACGTACCGGCGGATGCTAGACTACCGACTGCTCATGGGGAGTTCAGAATCAGAGTCTACAAAGACGAGGAGACTGGGTTGGATCACGTCGCACTACTGCTGGGGGAAATGGATGGACCTGATCCGACTTTGGTAAGGGTCCATTCTGAATGCCTGACCGGAGATGCATTTGGAAGTCAGAGATGCGATTGTGGATCTCAACTCGGCACGGCAATGAAGAAAATCCAAGAGACTGGGTGGGGGTGCCTGATTTACCTCAGGCAGGAAGGCCGGGGAATTGGACTGCATGCCAAGATCCAGGCATACAACTTGCAGGACAGGGGTTTGGACACATTGGAAGCAAATCTGGTACTTGGCCATCCCGCTGATGCTAGAGACTACAGAATAGCCTCAGAGATACTAGAAGCAGTTGGGGCCTCGAAAGTCTGCCTGATGACCAACAATCCAGACAAGGTCGATCAACTTAGGGAATTAGGGATTGATGTGGTTGAAAGAATGCCCCTAGTAGTTGGAGTAGTTGAAGAAAACAAAGGCTACCTATCGACCAAGGCGACTAAGATGGGTCACGAAATAGACGAAGCCCAGCTGAATGGTTAGAAAATGGGGCCGTGACCGGGACTCGAACCCGGGCCGGCGGGACCACAACCCACCGTGCTAACCGCTACACCATCACAGCCAATAATGACCGGGTGCAACGCCCCATATTTCAAAAGTTATGCATTTTTCGGAGATATGACCAACTACTTCAAGCGGAATGGGGGTTATTGGATAACATGAAGGATGCGAAGCGATCAAAGTACGCCCTGATCATCATACTCATTGCCCCCCTTCTAAGTAATGTCGCAATTTCTGATTCTGTTATTTCAACAAAAGATGTGGAATTGCTACCGTCTGGGTTCTTCGAAGATAGTACAAAATGGGAGATTAGCACCACTAAAGGTTTCACAGATGACATAGCCGAGTACACTCATGGGATTGTCGCAGATGGAAAGCTTTCATTCACCCATTCACGTCCAGATAATTTCGCTGAACAAATCTCTTGGGCAACTATTAGCGACACTGGTTCCGAATTCACATTAGGTGCGCCTGATGGATCTTTCACTTGGTCAAAGGGACCTGATATTTCATCAAGTGGTTATGATTTCGCAAGTCTGCACGATTACGAAATTGAGAATGCATCTCTTATACTTCACTTCTCTATCCCTGATGCACTACATCAGGATGAAGTCAATGTTTTGATGAGAAACCATGGCCCTGACAGGCTACTGGCGACCTTCGCCAATACTCTTGGCCCGGTTCATAGCATGGAAAACCCCCTTGTTGTTCCTCTCGATGATTACTTGGACTGGAACTGGAGCGATCTAGAGGATACCAAGTTTACCGTGGACTATGTTTCAGACAATATTGGACAAGATGATTCCGAGGTCAGGGTCGACGCAGTCGGACTTTGGGTCAAGTTTCATCAGCCATGGTTCTCATTCGAGAATGCTAGGGCGACGCGCATTGTAGATGGTTTTGCATCCCCTATTATGGAATTTGGCCCTTATGATGGCGAAATAGAAGGATTGGCCCAACTTAGCTGTGGCCTTTCCCCTGTAGGAGAGGTTAACGGTACATGGACGTTTGAAGTGGTCGCCCCCCCTGGGCAGGCCCTTGGAAGGATTCACACTTATGGCACGGGAATGCACTCAATTTCAGTTTCCGGACCAGAAGTAGAAAGTGAATGGAAGACCCTCGAAACGGGTGATCTTCTTGTTCAGGACTTAGAAAGGCAGACAATTAGAATAATTATCGAAAAAGGTTGCATTAGTGGTGCAAGAGTAGATGTTAATGATCCAAAAATACAAATTTCGGGCAGCGTGAATGGAAATATTGCCGGACTTGATACGGAGTTTAGCTCAATTAGATTTGCAGTTGGGAAATACCTGGTGCACTCGGAGAAAATGGAAATTGGATCTTTCTCAGTCTCAATTCCAATAGGGCATGCCCTACCCGAGGAGGGAGGTATCTTGGATTTGGGAATTGCTTCTAGATTCCAATGGAGCTCGCCGGGAAATGCTGAGACAACTGTTGTGCAAATAGATTCCATCTCAATAACTGGTGGTTTTGAAATTGAATGGGACAGGGATCCCGAATGCATCGCATTTGATGATTTGCAAATCTCGGAAGATAGCGGTGGCACCATGATTTCCCTGGCTTCTATGTGCAATGATGACATCACCCCTGTTGACCTACTCGTAGTTAATTCCAGCAGTAGCGACTCCACGGTAATTGAATCATACGGCGAGGGGGGGAATCTGGTAATTTCTCCTGTCAAGAATGCATTTGGCAGCGCATCAATTTCATTGGAGGTTTTAGATCAAAGTGGCAACAGTTGGTTCGGTGGATTCTCAGTAATTGTTGATTCGGTGCCGGACCCCCCCGTAATTGGTGGTCTACCTCCAGCAATATACATAGAATTGGGAGAGAATGCAACTTTCCCTCTCTCCATTTCCGACCCTGATACAGAAATCACGGAAATCCATACAAGCAAGTCATGGGCTATTTTCAAGAATGGCACGCTGATCATTGAGCCGGTTGCTACTGGCATGCACCAACTACATATCACTGCTAGTGATGGAACGCATAACACCTCAATTTCAACTCAGGTTCAAGTGACTGCGAAACCAGATCTTATCGTTGATTCTCTTGAAGTCAGGAAGGATGGAGTGGTACCTGATTCTTTCGTAATAGGGGACGTGGTGGAGATTGTGGGCTTTATTCGAAATGAAGGAAGAGGAGATGCCTACAATGTTGTTTTCCACTGCATGGTTGATGGGGTTTTGATTGGGGAAGAAAGGCTGGATTCAATTGGCCCTGGTGAGCTAAAGATGGTGATATGCGACTTCCAACTAGACAGGATTGGAGAGCAATTAGCGATATCTTCAGAGATTGATGCAACCGACTCTGTGGAAGAGACGGTGGAAGGCAACAACGTTATTTCAGTTTCAATACGCGTGGAAGGCAGGGATTTAGCCCCATCCAGTGGTACTTTGGATACTGCGGTAACGATATCGTCAATTTTGGTAATCTTCGGCTCAATTTTTCTCATTCAAATGGGCCCAATGCGTTTGAAAAGGGATTTTGGCGATGGGGAATAGTGGAATAGGCGGTACTGAGGCGCACGTTTGGCTGATAATCACTGAAAACTAAGCAATCATTAAACCATGATCGTATCGGAGTACTAATGCTGCGCTTGGCTACTTCGGTGGCTCTGCCAGCGGTGTGTGTTGGAAATGATGGTATTGAAGATCCGATTGGAAACAGATGAGTGGATATACGAAGAACATGAGTAGAAAATCCTCTTTAGGGTTTTTCTACCAAGTCTGAGGGTAAGTACCACTAGGCATTAGAACTCTGATCGCTGTGGCTACTTCTCCGGAACTAATCGATTCGAGCTGGTCGGAATCCATGCTGAGCTCGGCGATTGCGACAGCTTCGCCCTTGATACTCGATGCCAACACCTTGGTGCCACCTTTGATGCCTCGTGGTACGCTGACCAATCCGGGCCTCGTCAATGGGGCTCCATGTGACATCGCTGCTACAGCTCCATCCTTGATTACAAGATTTGGAAGATCATACAATAGCCCTTCAATTGGTGAAATGAGCTTCTTTAGTCCCCTTTCATCGTCATGCTCTCGCCACAAGAAAACCGCGTCAGCTAGTTGCTGCATTGAGCAGGCCATCGATTCATCGAACCTCCCGCTCCCCTCTCTGTGCAATTCTAACAGTTCGCACTTAGAACCAAGAATTAGCCCTATGTCCTTGGAAAGAGTTCGGATATATGTGCCAGCGTCGCAATTTATTGAAACTACGTGCAATTTTTGATCCGAGCTTGAATCTAACAAGGACGCTTTTGTTATCTTTCTCGACCTGACTTGGACCTTGACGGCTGACTCTTTTGGTGGAACATTGTACACATCAGTGGAAAGCTTGGCTAGTAAATCTGCGATTTCTTCTCTGGCTAGCCCCTCCCTAAATCGTAAGACTACAATGTATCGCTTTGGTTTGTTTAGGATCTCACTGGTTACCTTTGTCGCTCTTCCACAAAGCAGAGTTAGTAGTCCAGTCGCAAATGGGTCTAATGTCCCGCCATGGCCTATTTTTTTCAAACCTAGTAGATTTCTGGACCATGCGGCGAGTTGGTGGCTTGTGGGGCCGGGGGTCTTATTCACCAGGATAAATCCGCAATCCAATAGCTGTTGTAATGATCTTTTGCTTGGGGGGCAGCCACAGGATTTTCCCGTTCGGGGATCTTTGTCGAAAATCCAGAGGTCGGAGTCTTCCATCGAATCAACCACCCAAATGTGAGGCCACGATCGAGAATACCTCATCCTCATCTTTTTCATCGGCATCAATTACCAGATTATACGGTTGCAAGTCGTCGAGATCGATCTCGTACAGGTTCGCATAACGGTCCTTGTCATCCTGCTGTCTATTTTGAGATCTAGCCAAGCAGTCTCCAAAGTCGCCGCCCTCTCTTTTTTGAATCCTACGTGCCCTTTCCTCGTTCGAAACAACTACCCAAACCCTAAGGCAATCAAGACCCAAATTATGTGCCCACCAACCGCTAAGTCTACTTTCGACGATTTCTGGTGCATCGATTGATGACATCCTTGCTTTCAACAAGGCGTCGAGATTCCTGTCCACTTCTAAGTCTCCTTTTGCTTCTGAGCTTAGTTCCTCCACGCTGATGCCCCTATTCCTTGCCTCTTCCCGGAAGATGTCGCCACCATTTATTGATCTCCATCCCAAGGAATTTTCTAGATTGCTAACCAGTGTTGATGTACCACTTCCAGGCGGTCCACTAATTGTAACCTTAAGCAATGAGCTACCTCCATTCATTACGGCAGACTTCGCACCTAAGTGCGCCCTTTGCTGTTCTAGAAATCATATCTGATTCACAGGATAGGCATATTTCGCCGATTTTTGGAGGGGCTGAATGCAAATTGCCTGATTTTGGCGCTCTCTGCTTCCCTGTTTTCCTTGGTCCGGCCCTCCTCTGGTTTCTTCGTGACCTGTTTGAAGAACGATTGGATGTTTCATCGTCCAGAATATGCAGAAGTGGTTCCTCTATTGTTGCACCAGATAGCACTAGAGGGTGCCTGGAGTACCTAAACATCTTGATGTGACGATCCAGAATCCTTCCCAAAGGTGCACTCATTGCGATATATGTGGCAATCCAAGCAGGAAATATCCACAATATCTTGGATTTGAAGCTCCACATTGGAAGCCATGGAAGGCTGACGAAGCCCACCCTGAAGTTTTCCACGGAGTTGCCCATCCATGAAAAAATTGCCATAATAAACACGATCGAGAATGTCATTTGCTTCATCATTGATGATTGCATCTTGAAGGTTTCAGGCATCAAGCTGATTTGCATTCTCTCCATCTTGTCAATCATTGCAGTGTCCCGATTCATCCTTGCCTCTCGAAGAACTCTGCCAATCTGTCGGCCACGATGGCCATGATGGGCTTGCCAGAGTGGATCGAAGAAAACAGACCTGAGGATAGTGCTGAACACCATTATTGAGGAACCCACTAAGAAAACAGTAGGTACGATGTATACTCTATGGAAAGGCACAGCTGGTTCAATGACTGATCCGGCGCCATCGGCTAAAAGAATCCTGAGCCATGAATTAGTAGAAATCAGAATCATCATCAACAGCAATACCAACATTGGCATTAGCATTGATGACATTGCCTCTATCTGTGCATCGGCGTCTGACTCAGCTTGGGCCATAATGTTCCGGGAGAAAGTATCGCCAATAACGCTTCGCAGTTAGATGAGTGATATCCTATGGCTTGAAAGTGAATCCGCACAGTGGGCAAGAAGAAGTTCCAATGCCAACATCACCGCCACATGCAGGACAGGAACGTGCTTCATTTTCTTCTGAAGTTTCTGAGTCTTTTTGTTCGGCCCTCATGCCTTCATCCTCTGGAGTTTCATCCTGTTCGCCCTCGATCTCGATTCCGAATGATTCGGATGGGTCTACTAGGGGGTCTTCGTAGTCTGTTTCTGGCTCTGGCTCATTTTCGACGAACTCTTCGTGGACGGGGGGAGTTTCAATTATTGGCGCTTCCCTTTCCAGCCACTCAGGCATATTTGGTTCTTCGTCGACCTCATCACCAAATGTTGCTCCATGGAAATCTTGGGCGTCGGTGACCTTGTATTCTGCCTCCGGGTCGCCCTGAATCGTATACAGTACTTCGATCCTCTCGTCCTGCTGGATCCTCCCTACATCCCATGTAACCTGAGTACCATCCCTTGCTGACTCTTTTGAAACCGAAGCTTCCCGCTCCCCTTCCTTATCGGATCGCACAGAAGAGCCCTCTATAGTGAATGTTCCCGGCACGATATCATTCATGGTCAGGTCTTCCAAAGCGCTATCGGAGTTATTGTGAAACATAAGTCTAATTTCATATTGCCCAGATAAAGCACCAGGGAATACCTCCTTTCCAGTACTAATGTTCCTCCTTTTATGCTCAACCTTGACCATTGGGGGCTTCTCAACCTCCCTAGTTGCCACCGGTCCGAACCTATCCGAACTGAAATCGACCCTGATAGGCGCTGCAAGGATCTTATTCTTTGGAGATGGATCGGGGGCGAAAAGAGGGTACCTAACGATTAGGGTTTTTCCTGGTTGGAGCCCCAGTGGTGCAGAAGTTCCAACGGCGATTCTTAGACCGTGTCCTTTGCTATCTGGAGAAACATGAACCTCCTCTATCTGAGTACCATTAACCACCTCAACCCGGTACTGATCTTCAGCTAGTTCTACACCATCTACCTCTATCGAGACATTTTCCGATGCGGGGGTTTCAAAGATTCCTGGAATGTCATCGAGCATCCGAATTACATTGATTGGGGAAGAACCTGAATTTTCCAGGGTAATTACTGCCTCAATTTCCGATGGCATGTAAGATTTGATTCTGGATTTGTCGTATCTCTTCTGCAGTATCGCCTCCAAGATTGTTAGTTGCTGCTCCTTAAGCTCAACCTTACCACTAGACTTTACAGAAACCCGAGGCAGGATTGAGAATCTGATTTCCTGAGTGAAGCTTGGCTGATTATCGGACTCAACTCTCTTTGAAATTGAGTCCCACCTCCCCTCAGGTGGGACGTCTTGACGAATATCAGCGACTTCTAGAATTGGCTCAGGCCTACCTACTAATTTTACAGTAGCACCCGACAAATCGACAACGAACGAAGATTTATTCTCAAAAACACAGGTACAATGCCAAACACCTGGGCGATCGTCTTCTACCGCATTAACATAAGAAAACTGTCTGCCCGATGCCCTGACCCTATCAAATCGGACCCTAGAAACAGTGGACTCGGCTGAGTAAGTCGCTTCGGTAATGCCGGACTTGATCTTATCTACCGAATCGACAGAGATATTCACTGGCAAAGAGAGGTTTTTTCTTTCCCCAACATTTAGTCGGCCTATTTCCCAAACAATTGAGTTGCCATCAGAAATAAAGAAGCGATCGTCCGTTAGCTGAAACGATTGGGGTATTGACCTTCTTACTTCGACGTCGAACAAAGGAACAGGCGAGGAGTTTTCCACCTCTATGTTTAGTCCTATTTCCTGAGGCCTATCAGAGTGAACCAATGAGAGGCTTGGTTCCTTCCCATTGCTTGGATCCGTATCTATTGTCTCCCTAATTATGAGCATTTTTGATCCAGAAGCGGTGTATTTGATTACTTCCTCCTGTATTGGGTCTAGCTCCTTGACAGTGCTTATTTTGTCAGCAAAGTCAGTAGATTCGATTGAGTCTAGATGAACTTCTATGTCCCATGCCCGATGCTTCTTGCTCGTATTTTTTAGGATCAATTCCCCATCAATACTCTGTTTCCTAATTGAACCATCGGGATTGAGAACTGCAAATTCGACCTCATTTAGCGTAGCGTGAAGCTTGTCACCGGGTATTGAGTCGACCTCTGATGGTGATCGAAGGAATGGGGATGGTTTTGAAGGGGCAGATGGAGCAATCTGTTGATTCGAAGATTCCGATACCAACTCGAATGATGCTATTGCATCATCAACCTCACTGGACTTTTCTGTAGTCTCCTCGCCTACTTCTGGCCAGGAAATCTCAGTTTCACTTCCTTGTGTGAAGGGTGCAGCAGGAGTATCTTCTTCATCCCATGAGCCACTTAGTAAAGAAAGTGAGTCGGCCAATGAGTCTATTGATAATTCAGTATCAGATGATTCAGTTGATAATTCTTGGAAATCAGAAGAGTCCTTTTCTTCTGCCGAGAAATCTTGATTTTCGCCATTGAGTAAATCGAATATCTCCGGGAGAGGGGGCGGTTGGTCGAATCCCTCCGGGAGAGGGGGCGGTTGGTCGAATCCCTCCGGGGGAGGGGGCGGTTGGTCGAATCCCTCCGGGGGAGGGGGCGGTTGGTC
>Ga0115011_10001688_pt1 | contig 15814 bp, 16 predicted proteins | sample TroAtlMetagenome_2_FD_88705 | JGI IMG/M metagenome (GOLD analysis project Ga0115011, IMG submission 88705) | Marine eukaryotic phytoplankton communities from Atlantic Ocean - Tropical Atlantic ANT8 Metagenome | ecosystem: Environmental > Aquatic > Marine > Oceanic | place: Tropical Atlantic...
CACGCCCGTTTGGCCAAGAGGAAAACTGTATCGACCGATGAGTGAATCCAAAAAAATTGTACTCGGTGTGAGTGGTTCGATCGCCGCTCACAAGGCGATCGATCTTGCCAGTTTGTTGACTAAGGCCGGGTGCGTGGTGGATGTGGTGCTGACACGGGACGCGCAGGAATTTGTAAAGCCGCTTCCGTTCCAGACGCTCACGCGCAGGCGAGTGATCACAAGCCTGTACGTTGAGGAGGGAGCCGGTGTCGCGCACATCCGCGCCGCCGATCAGGCGGACTTGCTGCTGATCGCTCCGGCGACAGCCAACACTCTGGCGAAGCTGGCTCACGGCTTAGCCGATGATCCTCTTAGCTGTGTGGCACTGGCTTTGCGGCCTGAAGCCAAGGTTTTGGTTGCCGCAGCGATGAACGGCAACATGTGGCGCCACCCCGCCACCGTGGCCAATGTGGAGACGCTGACGGCTTGGGGCGCTGAGTTTGTCGGGCCGGACGAGGGGCTTTTGTCCTGCGGTTATGAGGGGATCGGGCGGCTCTGGCCCGTGGATGGAATTGCCAGCCGCGCCCTTGAACTACTTGGCCTGGAGCGGGCAAACGATTGATCAAATGGCCTTCCCCAGGGGCAACAAGAATTGGATAGACTGGTGGCGCCTCTCGCAGTTGTTCCGTTCCGTTGCGCCCGATGATGGCTCGCAGCGTTCGCGAATCAGATTCATGGAGCGAAGCACTGTTCTGCCTGTCAAGGCGGTTTATTTCTTAGTCCTCATTTTTTATCTCTACTTTGGTGAGTGGCCAGAGATGGACTCTGACAGGGTGCGCTGGACATTGCTGCGGACGATCCAGTGGTTCTTCATTTTTTGCCTTATCGTTAATGTGTCGATCGGCGTGATGCTAATTCGGATGGAGGAGTTTTCCACACGGGTGCTTCGGGAGGTGGTGTTTTCCATTTGCCTGTTTGACGCGCTCTTGCTCGCGATGATGACCGAGTTGACTGGTGGCTTTGAGAGCTTCTTGTTTTGGATGTTCCTTGGGCTACAGATTCGCAACGCAATCAGCATGCCGATTGCATCGACACAAATCGTGGCTAACCTTTCGGTCAGCGTGATTTATCTGTGTGCCGGTGCGTTCGATATTATTGTTTCCCGCTCGGAGGAGGAACTTGAAACCATCACGGGCGAGCCGGTTGTGCTGCGGGCGCTGCTATTGGTGCTGATGACGGCTTGTGGTTATGGGTTGCAGGTGTTGATCGACAAACAGCGTCGTATGGATGCCGAGGAGGACGAGTACGATCGACGTCAAAGCCAGCTCCAAGCCTCGGGCCGTTTGGCAGCGGAGATTGCACATCAGGTTAAGAACCCGCTGGGCATCATCAACAACGCGGCGTTCGCCCTTGACCAAACGACGAATGAAAACGAAACGGCGAAACGCCAGGTCGCATTGATCAGGGAGGAAGTCAACAAGGCAGATCAGATCATCACCAAGTTGATGGGCTACGCTCAGTTAGTGGAAGGCCGTTTGGCCAAGCTTGACGTGAACGAAACTCTTGAGGCGGCACTGTTGCAGGTGTTCCCGAAGGGGAGCAAGTTCGGCACACGAATCCGTCGCGATTACGGGATCGCGCTCCCGCCGTTATTGGCCCAGCCTGAGCACATTAGCGAAGTATTCGTCAATATAATCCAAAACGCCCGGGAAGTGATGGGTAGCGCGGGCGAAATATGGATAAAAACAAGCTACGAAGGAGATTACACCTTCCGGGTGACCATTGAAGACAACGGCCCGGGGATACCGGCTGACAGGTTAGAGACCGTATTTGAGCCATACCACACTACGAAGGAGAAAGGTACCGGGCTGGGCTTGGCGATCGTCAAGCACAATACGGAGCTGTATGGAGGAACGGTAAAAATCGAATCTAAACTTGAAAAGTACACCCGCTTCAATCTAATATTCCCAGGGCGGACTGTCCTTCGGCTACTGTCTTCATGAACAGAAATCTCAGGCTATTGGTCGTGGACGACGAGCGTAACATGCGCGAGTCGCTGAAGACGGTGCTTGAGTCGCGTGGCACGCTCGTGGACACCGTCGAGTCGGCGGAGCAGGGATTGACAGCTATTGAGGCGTCCGATTATTTCATGGTCATCACAGACGCGCGCCTCGAGGGGATGAGCGGCTATGATTTTCTGCGTGAAGTTCATGAACGATGGCCGGAGTTGCCTGTGCTGATGATGACCGCCTACGCCACCCCAAAACTTGCGGTGGAGGCGATACAGACCGGCGCTATTGATTATCTGTCCAAGCCGTTCGAGCCGGAGGAACTGCTGCACTCCGTCAACAGATGCGCCGAGCGGCATCATCTCATCCAGCAAAACGAGAAACTCAAGTCGCACCTACCGTATGGCTATCAACTGGATGACATAATTGGCAACTGCAAAAGCCTGAAGGACTTGCGGGAGATGGTCCGGACGGTTGGGCCGACCGAAGCGACCATCCTGATTCTCGGCGAGAGCGGCACCGGCAAGGAATTAATCGCGGGATCAATCCACCATTCCAGTCAACGCCGCGAAGAGACCTACGTGCGGCTGAATTGCGCGGCAATTCCCGAGACACTGCTCGAAAGTGAACTGTTCGGGCACGAGAAAGGTTCCTTCACCGGAGCGGTGAAACAAAAGATAGGGCAAGTGGAGGAGGCCAACAACGGAACACTGTTCCTTGACGAAATCGGCGAGATGTCCCGCTCCCTGCAGGCAAAGTTGCTACGTTTTCTCGAGGACGGTACGTTCGTACGAGTCGGTGGGACGGAGGAGAAGCGGGTGGACGTCAGGATTCTAGCAGCGACCAATCGGGATATTATTGATGCTATCGCGAACGGCGATTTTAGGGAGGACCTGTACCATCGGTTGAACGTCGTTCAGTTACGGGTGGCCCCGTTGCGTGAGCGAGACGTGGACGTGACATTATTGGCGGAACATTTCCTCTCAGGGTTTGGCCGGAAGATGAACAAGCAATTCCAGCCACTCTCCAACGAGGTGCAACACATACTCAATACACACCATTGGCCGGGCAACGTCCGCGAGTTGCGAAACACTATTGAGAGGGCAGTTATCTTGGCTACATCCGACGTGATCCATCCTGTCAACCTTCCCGATTTCCGACTCGAGACCCGTCTTCGCAAGGAGGACGGCTTAGGCATATCGTACGAGGGTCTTGCTCTGGAAGAGGCACTCACCTCGTTTGAGCGTAACATGATCCGAGGGGAGCTGGCCCGCAACAATTCCAACCTCAGTAAAACCGCTCAGAAACTGGGCATCAGCCGTCATGCCTTGCGCTACCGCATGACGCGACTGCAACTTACCAGTGAGGGCAGCGCGGGCAATGATGATAAACCAAGCGGCGAATGAATTATTCAATGGAACTCACCACACAAATACTGGCGCTTCTCAACCCAGGAGACCCGCGCGCTGGAGGCAGTTTTTTGTTTTCGATCAAGGGGCCATTGCTGATTCTGGCAATCGCACTTGCCTTAGCTCTTGTCATTGCGATTTTCATCCTGACAATGCATCGGGATGGCGGGGGTAAGCAATCCCGACACGGAAGTTCCGCGAGATTGACGACGGCCAAGCCAACGGCTCCGGGCGAGGAAGGCGATCACCGGAAGAAGCGCCGACGCCATAAACGTCGGCGACGGGATCATCGGAAGCGAAACCCGACTCTGTCCGAAACCGGCGGCTTGCCCTCAAAAAAAAAGGACAACGCGGAGGAGTTTGAAACGGAATCGGATCTGTGACTCAAGTACCTCAAAGCCAGTTGATAATGGCGAAAAGCGGCTCCAATTTGGCTGCCGCATTTTTCTTGCTCAGCAAGTCAAGGCGGAAGGGTATGGTCGCGCTTTACGCCTTTTGCCGTGAGGTGGATGATGTCGCGGACGATGATGCCGTGCCATTGGCCAAGCGTGCTGAAAAGCTACATCAATGGAGGGATGACATCCGGCGCGCGTGCGAGTGGGGTGAGCCTCAATTTGAAGTTTGCCGCGAGTTGAGACCGTTTATCCGGGAATACAATTTACCGTTCAGCTTGTTTGACGAGTTGCTCATTGGCATGGAGTCCGACTTGCAAAAAATGCGGTATCGTGACTTCGACGAATTGAAACTTTACTGCCATCGTGCGGCCTCGGTAGTGGGGCTTTTGAGCATTCGTATTTTTGGTTGCGATGGCAAAGCGGCACAGCGCTACGCGGAAAACCTTGGCCAAGCGCTGCAGTTGACCAACATACTGCGTGACGTCGCCGAGGATGCTGCGCGAGGTAGGATTTATCTGCCACAATCGATGCTCGAAAAACACTCGGTCGACGAGAGTGATATTTTGGAGAATCGCTTCTCTGTTGGTTACGAAAATGCCGCTCAGGAAATCGCCGAACGCGCCTGGGCTCATTACCGGCTGGCTCGCGAATTATTCCCGCTCGAGCAGAAACACCAACTTGTCGCCTCGGAGGCTATGGGGGCGACCTATTGGCGATTACTGATGAAGCTCCGTGCTGTGCGGTACAATGCCTTTCAGTCGAATCGGCGTAGATTAAAAACCGGTCGCTTGGTCAAGCTGGCCATAGGGTTGAAAACCTGGCTTTCGGTGAGGGGCAAGGCCTACCGGCCGGTTTACGGTTAATCGGCCCGTGCAGCCAATCGCTCGAGAGACGCTTCGAGTTGATTGCGGAAGACATACCGGTTTTGCGGTGTGATAAGGACCGGTCGCTTGCCATTTTTGCGGTACAAAACCAGCATGCGGTGGTCCGCCCTCAGCGTGTTGCGCCAAACTTCCGGCTTGCCCTTGAGGCGTTTTGAAATGCGGTCAATATCTGACATTGGTATTCTTCGCAGGGTAAATCCCATCCACTCCACCACCACTGACTTTGATCCGACGCGAAAATCAATTTTGGGCATCGCCCAAAAGATCATCAGGACCATGAGCCCCCAAGCCCCGGGAACGGCCCAGATAATTAGATCCCAGTTCTCTGACAAAAATTTCAATTGTACGTTTGCTTGTTTGCCGTGCGCTACCTCGGGTCAGGAATAAACAGTGTTTGGCCTATTCGCATAGTTCGCGGATTCAAATTCGGGTTTGCGTCAAGAACCGACTTGAGGGTAACTCGATTTTTTGCGCCCTGATTTTTTAAATCAGTATTGTAGGCTGCGATGATGGCAGAGATGGTTTCGTTTTTCTGCACCTCATGCTTAAAACTTTTTTTGGAATCGGGAGAATTCTTCGTCACTTTTCCAGTACTCGAGCCGGATCGAAGCAGGGTTTTCATTTCCTTGAGAATCAAATCCTTGTCCTGCACGCGTTTTCGATCGACTTCGCGGATGGATTTGGCCAAACCCTCGAGGTCGTCACGGGTGGCGGTAGCGCTATCTTTTGTCGCAGTTTTGGCTCGTAGAAGTCGCATTTCGACTTGGAGTTTTGAGAGTTCGCTTTTAAGAGAGTTATGGGCCATGAGTAGGTCTTCAAGTTGGCTATGCAGTCGGCGATAATCTTCCCGGATAGCACGTGCATCGAGTGAAGGGCCCTGGGCCATGCCGGGGGAGGTTTCCAAGAGGTAAATTGTTGCAAAAAACGAGGTCAATAAAAACAAACGCTTCATAAAAGAAACTTAAGTCCGTACTCCCGAAAACACAAGTCGAAGCCGAATGTTTTGTGGGTTTTAGATTGCCGTTGCTTGAGCAAGGCGGTTCAATCCGCGCTATGGAAACCTGTTTTCGCTGGCTGACCAACCTTTTCCCGCTCTGGTCTATTCTTGTGGCGGTATTGGCTCTGGCTTGGCCGGGCGCTTTCGACTGGTACTCCGCCACGATGATCCGAGTTGGTCTTGGCGTCATTATGCTGGGAATGGGGCTCACCCTTACTCTCGACGATTTCCGGCGGGTGTTCGTGATTCCGTTTGCTCTGCTTGGCGGCGTTGGCCTCCAATTCGCTGTGATGCCTTTCCTGGGTTGGGGTATCGGTCACATCATTGAACTGCCGAGAGACATGGCCGTTGGCTTGGTGCTGGTTTCTTGCTGCCCGGGCGGGACCGCCTCGAATGTTGTCGCCTTTCTCGCCCGGGCAAACGTTGCCTTGTCCGTCAGTATGACCGCCATCTCAACGATGCTGGCTGTGGTGCTGACACCATTGCTTACGATATTGTACGTGGGCCAACGGGTGCCGGTGGATGCGCTCGGCCTGTTGCAGAGCATTTTGATCATCGTAATTTTTCCGGTCGCTGTCGGCGTTGGGATCAATCATTTGTTTGGTAAAGCAGCAAGTCAAATCGCGGTAGTGTCGCCGTTTGTATCGGTGGTTTTCATCATCATGATCGTTGGGTATATTTTAGCACAAAACCGAGACTCCATACTAGAGAATTGGCTCATGCTTGTCGCCTCGGTATTGATGTTACATGTCGGTGGCTTTGGAATGGGTTACGGCCTGTCTAAGTTAATGCGATTCGACGAGCAGTCGAGTCGCACGGTATCGATCGAGGTGGGGATGCAAAACAGTGGCTTAGGTACGGCCTTAGCGATAAAGCATTTCGCAGCTTTACCGTTAGCCGCCGTTCCGTGTGCTGTGAGCGCCGTGACCCACTGTATTCTCGGAAGCATCGCCGCTGGGGTCTGGCGAATGATGAATGCTCGGAAGAGCGACGGTCAGCAATAGATTGCCAACAAGGCGGTTCGGGTGTTTATTTCCTTCCTTTACGCAGAAACATGACTGACCGAAAAAAAATACTCGACCTGTACTTTTTGGATGCCCGGGCGCGGTTGATCGATATTGCGGCGTTCATGGATCGTGTTGACAGGGCTGATGGCGGTGACGATTTCCGCTACACAGCCTTTTGCGCTGCTCTTAAGGCGCTAGAGAGCGAAAAACAGGATCGCGCCCGGAAGGTGCTGCTGGTGTTCAGTGACCCCACAGAGGAGCCGATTCCCGCTGCAACTACCAAAGCGGCCTGCGGTGCCTGGCCCGGAGTAGAGAACGCTTAACGGGCGAAGACGATGCGTTATATTGAGCCACACGGGCATATGGTCAGCCGCACGACCGACGACTATCAGGCGATGGCGATCGCTGGTTGTCAGGCGGTCAGCGAACCCGCGTTCTGGGCCGGTTTCGACCGCAGCTCGGCGCAGGGTTTTTACGATTACTTTTGCCAACTCACCCAGCACGAGCCGCGCCGCGCCGCGATGTTTGGCCTCCCTCACTACACCTGGCTTTGTATCAATCCGAAGGAGTCGGAGGATATAAAACTCGCCGAAGAGGTTCTGTCGATCATACCTGAGTTCATGGACTGCCCCAATGTCCTTGGTATCGGCGAGATCGGCCTGAACAAAAACAGCCGAAACGAGATGCTTGTCCTCGAGAAACATATCGACTTGGCTGCCAGCAACGACCAGTTGATCCTAGTCCACACGCCGCACCTTGAGGACAAGCGCAAGGGCACTCGGCTCATTCTCGACGTGCTCAAGAGCGACAGTCGCATCAGCCCGGAGCGCTGCATCATTGACCACGTCGAGGAGCACACAGTCGGCATGGTGCTCGACGAGGGCTTTTGGGCGGGCATGACTCTGTACCCAGAAACAAAGTGCACCTCCAACCGCGCGATAGATATTCTCGAGTTGTACGGCAACGAGCAAATCTGGATGAACAGCGCGTGCGACTGGGGCATCAGCGTGCCATTGGCCGTGCCAAGGGCGGCACAGGAAATGAAACGCCGAGGTTGCGGCTCCAGGCATATCGACAAGGTAATTTACCAAAATCCGATCGAGTTCATGAATCAAAGCCCGCGCTTTAATACTCCCGAAGGGCTATGAGCTTGCTCAATCACAAATGAGGCTGAGCCACGGTATCCATCTCGCATACTGCACAAACATCCATCGCGGCGGCGATTGGCCTGAGACTTTTCGCTCGCTCAACGAGCACACGCTCCGGGTTCGCGACCGTGTGAGCAAAGGCAAACCGTACGCGATTGGTTTGCGGCTTGGCGATACTGCCTCCCGCCAGCTAGCGCAAGCGGACGAGCTAGAAAAATTCCGCACATGGCTTGAGAGGAACGACTGTTATGTTTTCACCATCAACGGGTTTCCGTATGGCGACTTTCACGGTAAAAGGGTCAAGGAACAGGTTTACAAGCCGGATTGGACCACTGTCGAACGCGTTGAGTATACCAAGCGCTTGTTCGATATTTTGGCAGTCATTGCTCCGGTGGAATCGGGTGGCAGCGTCAGCACTGTACCTTGTTCGTTCAAGGAATTTATCAATACGGGCGAGCAGGTTGAGGCCATACGCCGAAATGTTTGGAGCGTGGTCGAGCACATCGACTCGCTCAGCGAAAAGACTGGCAGGGATTTGCATCTCGGACTTGAGCCGGAGCCGTTGTGTTATCTCGAGACCACCGACGAGATGATCCGGTTCTACCGACAACTACGCGATGACCGTCCCGGTGATGACCGGTTATCCAGGCGCTTGGGCATCAACTACGACGCCTGTCACTTGGCTGTCGAGTTCGAGGAGGCCGCTGATGCGCTTGGTTCTCTCATTGTCGAGGGAGTCCGGATCAGCAAGTTGCACTTCAGTTCAGCGCTCAAGGTGAACCCAAGCGCCGAGAGACTCGACGGCTTGGCCGGCTTTGCGGAGGATATTTACTTTCACCAGGTTGTGGCTAATGGCGCGGATGGTTTGCTAACACGTTACCGCGACTTGCCGGATGCTTTGGCCGCTGCCGATCGAGGTGAAACAAGTGGAGATACTGAGTGGAGAATTCACTTTCACGTTCCTCTACATTGCCCGCCGACTTCGTTGTTCAACACGACAGTTGATCAACTGCACCGCGTCATCGAGACGCTTGCCGCCAATCCGGCGATTTGTTCACACATTGAGATGGAAACTTATACATGGGAAGTGTTGCCCGGTAAGTTGAAGCAGCGCGACGTTGTTGATCAATTAGCAGGGGAATACGACTGGACATTGGCCAAGCTGGCAGAGCGGGGGATACACCCCGCTGATTGATATGCGCTCCAAGCGCGATTCATACTACGGTTCCGTGAAGGCTCTGCTGTTGCTCGGGCGAGTCTCCAACCTGCCCACCGTCTGGTCAAACTGTCTCGGTGCCTGGTTGCTGGCCGGAGGCGCGTTGCTTGAGTCGGCGGATGTGCAGCGCTTTGCCTGGCTTATCGCCGGTTCGACACTACTTTTTCTTGCTGGCATGTTTCTAAATGACGCCTTTGACGTTCAATTTGACCGTGAGCATCGCCCCGAGCGGCCGATCCCGAGCGGCGACATAACCGCCAAGGCGGTTTGGGCGCTGGGTATTGTTCAACTACTACTCGGCCTTGGTTGCCTTGTATATGTGAACACCTTGGCTACGCTTTGTGCGCTTGGCTTGGCCGGGAGCATTCTGGTGTACGACTGGCTGCACAAACGCACGGCTTGGTCGCCACTAATCATGGGGCTGTGCCGTTTGCTCCTGTATCTACTGGCCGGGGCAACCGCCACGGGGTCGCTTGGGCTTACGGTTGTTTTAAGCGCTTTAGCGCTGTGGTCATATATCGTCGGGTTAAGCAACATTGCCCGGCGCGAATCCACCGGCGGCCGTCTTAACTCGTGGCCGTGTTGGCTGCTTAGCTTGCCGTTGGCGCTCGTTCTTGCACTGCCATATTACCAGGAGGGGGCTGATCTGTTGTCGAGTGGAGTGGTGATTGCGGGTGGCTTGTATGCCTTGTGGACGGTTCGAAGTTTGCTGTTCACATTCAAGTCGATGATCCCGCAACATGGACGAACCGTCTCCGGTTTGCTTGCCGGTATTGTGCTTTTTGACTTCCTACTCGCGGCTAACCAGAATATGGAGATGGGTATCGTCTTTTTTGGGCTGTTCGGTTTGGCCCTTTTGTTTCAGCGCTACATCCCTGCCACATGAAACCAGCTTCCAATGAGCTCTTGGCTCGCTTTTTTGTTGTAGAGTAACAATTCTCATGTCTGTAACGTATTGTACTTTATCTGAGCTAACCATTTGTTAATGCGAGACCGTTGAAAATCAGGACACAAAAAATTGTTTTTTTAATACTGGCTGCAATCCTGCTGGCTACGGCGGCCGTGGCCCAGTGGACTCGTGATCCAGGCGGCCGCGGCGGGTTTGGAAGAGGGGGGAGAGGAGGTGTGCCGGAATGGGAAAACGATGCCGAGATGCCCCATGATAAGTTCACATTTACTCGCATTCAGTACTCAGGATATGGGCGGAGATTTGGTGGATGGCGAGTGGATTATCCCAACGCAGACCTAAACTTTTCTCACCGCATCGAGCAACTCACTGCTATCAAGGCCGATCCCGAAGGTGCCGTTGTTCAGTTCACGGAGAAAAAGCTCTATGAATATCCTTTCGTTTACATTACCGACCCTCGCTCAATTTCACTTGATGAGGATGAGGTTAAGGGTTTTAGGAAATACCTGCGTAGCGGCGGCTTTTTCATGGCGGACGACTTTTGGAGTGAGCCGGAGTGGGAAGCCTTTTACCGGGAAATGAAGCGAGTGTTACCCGATGTAGAGCCTGTGGACTTACCGGCAGAACACCCGCTGTTCAGGCACGTGTTCCCACTCGACAGTAAGCCTCAGGTGCCCAGTGAAGACTGGTACGTAGATCGGTTCTCCACGGCGCAACAGGCACTGGACAACGGTGTGACCTGGGAGACAAAGCGGTACGATGTCATGCCCCCCGAGCCACATTTCTACGCCTACTTCGACAAGAAAGGCCGGATGATGGGTGTCGCCTGCCATAACACCGACATTGGCGACGGCTGGGAGGAGGAAGGTGTGAGCGAATGGTATTTTAAAAACTTCTCCGAGGCCAAGTCATACCCGATGGGAATCAACATCCTCATCTATGCCATGACACACTGAAGCCACGCATGACGGCTTTGGTTATGCCGGAAAATGATACCCGGGGCTAATTTGAATCCACAACATTCCGCTTAGAAGTGTCTTACTGTCAAAAACCGCCAAGAAACTGTACAGCATTTTACGCTGGCAAAGAAAGCCTGAAACAGGGGTGGTGTGTCCGCTTGTAAAATCGGAAAAGGGTTGAGCACACAAAGTTTCAGCCTAATCATTTTTGTCTTTGGCCCCTTGTGGTGACCCGCTGTCTTGCGCGAACCACTTACGCTCTTTAATTAACCATTGCCGCATCGATTCATAGCGCCGGTGCGTGCCTCCTTCGATAAACTTCAAGGACTGTGGATCATCATCCCCCCAGTGCATGTGCTCCAAGCGAGTGGCGAGTTCAATGGTGAAACGGGAAACGCCCCTTGACGCAATGTGGTTCGACAAAATGACATCATCGCTGAAGCGAAATTCTTTGGGTTGTGAGGCCAGGCTAAGGTGCAGGCCATCGATGTCGAAATGCCGCCGCCTGTAAGCGCAGGCTCCGTAGCCTTGCAAAATGTGGCAGGACGCATGGTTGCCTCGTACCGGTTCCAGATGTTGGCTGATATTTGTAAAGTTAAATCCCTTGCTGCCAAAAGCAGATTGCGGATTTGACTGAGCTGCGGTTTGCAATGCCGAAATCGTATCCGGAGGGTATCGAACATCATCGTCAACAGTGATCAAGATCGTATCGGGATCCGTTTCGACTTCGAGTGCCGGTAGAATTTTCATCACCGGTCCTAGGTCATCTACCCGGTGCAGGAGAGTTACCTGCGATGAATCACTTAGCCAACTGGGGATTCTATAAAAATCACGATTGCGATAGCTCTCCGGCAGGTTGAGGTACACAGCGTCGGGGGAAGTTAGCTGGTTAAACAGTGCATCCAGCACCAGCGGCAGATACTTTATCCGCTGGGGTGATGTTGTCAGGGTTAGAACCGTGCGTGACATGGGAGATTCGTATCACGGATAACAAGAGAGCGCAGTCTTCCAGTTCTCCTCTCTGCCTTATAATATGGATTAAGCATGTATGCAGGCCGAAGTTGACAGGGCTGTAATTATCTGGCAGTCGAAGATCAGCCTTTGGTCAGATCGGTATTCCCCGCTGCTTCTTCAGCACGCGGCTTAAGGAAGTTGTTATGCTTCTCGACAAGTCGTAGGATGAAATCCTCCTTGATACTCCGGCGGATTGGTACACCGTACTTCAAGCAGGGAGCGATGAGATCAAGGATACACTCCCTATCCTGTCAGTTGCCTTTGGGGTACTCAAGGATTTGTCACAGGAAGCTGTGGGGAGTCAGTGAGGCGAGGGTCATTAAAGGCCCTCAGGGATCGTTGGGAGGATTTATCGAGTCTCAGCCGTGTCTGCACCTAAATGGACATACACTGAGGCCAACTCACCCCCTAGCGTCACCTCTTCGACGATCTCATCGGGGGCCTCCGACCCTTGAAGTACCCCTCGAGGGCAACGGTAAGAGCCTCAGCTCCCTGCGCATCCGCATCTCTGACGCCCTCGAGTGGCACATGACACCAGTTCCGGACAGGCGACGCCGACATGGAGCCTTACGCCCTCCTCAAGACCGCATCCGCAACACTGCCAGCGACTCCGCCCTTCGCCTGCACATCAAACGGCCCCATCCCCTACCGCCCCATCCCGCACCTTGACCCAGCGCTCCGTGACCGTCTAGTATCGCCTCTGCTGCTATACAACCTAAAGCCCACTACCCGGGCCAAAATCGGGGCAGTCCTAGGCAGAAAAAATGAACCTCAAGAAACATTGTGCCAGAAATAAAGTTCATTTTGCCCTAATCCTCTGCTGCACTGTGGTGCAACTTGCCATTGCTCAGACCGATGTTTCTAGAATTATACCCGTAGAAGAAACCAAAAAACTTAAGGCGATTAGAAACGAGATCGGGTCGATCAAGAGCCTCGATACGCTTTACGAAGATCGGAAACACAAAAACGGGCTGCCTTATCACTTCTATGTCCCGAAAAATCTCAAGGCCGGTGTGAAGTATCCGGTGGTGACTTTTCTTCACGGCTATACTGACCTTACGATCGATACGCACAAAGGTTTCCCAAAGGGTGTGTGGTCGCTGCCAAAGGTTCAAAAAGCCCACCCGCACATTCTTTTCGTGCCTCGTAATCGGAAGAAAGAGGACAACTGGTCGAGCGACAAATATCGAACGATGACTATCAATGCCCTTGATGACTTGGTCGCTGAACTGAATGATAATCCAAATACCGCTAGCGTAGACTTGGATCGGCTCTACCTAACCGGTTTTTCTCGAGGAGGCCAGGGTACGTGGAATTTTATCCGCACATTTCCAAACAAGTTTGCAGCCGCTGCCCCACTATCTGGCTACTTCCACGGGCCGCAAAATGCTGAAGAGGCAAAAGCCATCAAGCAAATCCCCATTTGGATCTTCAACGGTGATGGCGATAAAGGGGTCAAAGGCTCACGCATCAGCTTCAAAGCCCTAAAGGGTGCAGGTGCCGCCGACGTCAGGTATCACGAATACAAATCACAAGGTCATGTTATTGACGACTTCGCGTACTTCACAGATGGGTTTATGGAGTGGATGTTCTCTCAGAGGCGAAAGAAATGAAACACCTCCTAATCACAGCAATCGCAGCCGTGGTGCTGGTGGGGTGTGCTACGACTCCAATTGCCACAATTCACACAGCTACACAAACTGGAAACGTTGAATCCGTGAAACAGTTTCTGGCTAATGGTGCAGACGTGAATGTGAAGGATGTTTCTAAGTGGACACCTTTGCACGTTGCAGCTCAGTTTGGTCATGAGGAGATGGCTGAGCTCCTTCTTTCCAAAGGTGCAAACGTGAATGCAAAAGATTTGTGGGGGAAAACCCCTTTGAGCCGTGCAGCCGAGTTTGGCTACAAGGCCATTGTTGAACTGCTTATTGCAAAGGGTGCCGATGTAAATAAAAAGGATATGCAGGGAGTAACTCCTTTGCAATATGCGGTTTTAGGTGGTCGCAGAGAGATTGCTGAACTGCTCATCGCAAAGGGTGGGGATACTAATACGAATGAGAGCGGGCCGACTCCGTTGGATATATCAATTTTAATAGGACGCACGGAAATTGCCGAGTTGTTGATTAAAAATGATGCGGATGTGAACGTGAAGAATATAAACGGTAGAACGCCGTTAGATTTGGCCAACGAATGGAAACAAGAAAAAACGGCCGACTTCCTCCGCAAATACGGCGGTAAGACGGGTGCAGAATTGAAAGCTGAAGGGAAATGAAAAAGCATAAAGTTGAAGACGTTATTTAGGTTCAGGCTGAAGTTTTTACAGGATGATCGAGACAATGGAAAAAAAGAGTCTTGTTGATATATTGGCTTTGTGTGTGTCGTTTCTTTGTCTGAATGCAAGTCATTCGGAAGCGAAGCCGAATATTATTGTGATTCTGGCGGATGATGTCGGGTATGAGGCTCTCGGCTGTTACGGAGGTGAATCTTATCCAACCGTGCATTTAGATGCTTTGGCAAAGAGTGGCATGCAAGCAATGCATTGTTACAGCATGCCGGTCTGCCATCCGAGTCGAGTTGCTTTGTTATCCGGCAAATACCCGACGAATGTTGGAAGGCCAAAATGGGGGTCGTTCCCGGCCGAACTAGAGAAGCAAACGGTGGCACACGCCATGAAAGCGGCAGGGTACAAGACGGTGGTCACCGGAAAGTGGCAACTGGCTTTACTGAAAGATGACCCTCAGCAGCCTCATCGCATGGGGTTTGATGAATACTGCGTGTTTGGCTGGCATGAAGGACCTCGCTATCACGCTCCGATGATCTATGAAAATGGGGCAGTGAACTGTGAAGCTGAGAAGGAGTTTGGCCCGGACGTTTATCGCGTATATCTGGAGTCGTTTATTTCGGAAAGTGTAAAGGTGGAAAAACCGTTTTTCGCATTTTATTCGATGGCGTTGTGTCACGACGTCACAGATGACCTGAAGCAAGCTGTCCCAGTTTCCTCGAGCGGAAAATACCTAACTTATGCTGAAATGGTCGCGGAGATGGACCGTCAGGTCGGGCTACTGGTGCAGTTTCTTGAAAAGAACGGCCTGCGTGACAATACGATGCTGGTGTTTACGGCTGATAACGGTACGCCTGTGCGGGTTATTTCGCACCCTGAGGACGGCAGGCTTGTTCGCTTACCAGTGGTTTCCAGGCTCTACGGAAAGAATATTCAGGGTGGCAAAGGGCGACTGGATGATGCCGGCACTCGCGTTCCTCTGATTGTGAGTTGGCCCTCGATGATAAAGCCTGGGAGCCAAACAGATGCGCTGGTCGATATGACCGATTTCTTTGCCACAAGTGTACAACTGGCAGAAGTGAAATCGAGTTATTCGATTGACGGAATAAGTTTTCTGCCGGTGCTTCAAGGCAAGGAGCCTCTGCGAACCTGGGCGTACAGCGAGCACAAGGGAAAGTGGTGGGTTCGAGATCAGCATTTCAAGCTTTACGACGACGGGAAATTCGTGGAGGTCAGTGATTCAGCGGTCAGTAAAGAGGTTGAAATTAAGGGAAACTGGACTCCTGACAAGCGTCTTGCTCTCGAGAATCTAAAAAAAGCGAGGCCTCATCGGATTACTCCTTGATCTTGCGCAGATTCTGATTTTTTTGTTCGGCTATAACGATCATGGCGATTGCATGATCAGCAGGTTTAGTAGCTATTTTGAAAGCTCCATTGTACGCCGCTATTAATGATATTGCCATTTGGTTGGCAAAACAGATAAGTGGGAAGGAGTATGAATCGCCGACCTCCTCCGCCAACACGGCGGCAAGACGGGTGAAGAATTGAAAGCTGAAGGGAAATAAGGAAATTCATTCTACTTCGGCTTAGTTATTAAAATGGAGAAAAA
>Ga0115011_10001689_pt1 | contig 15807 bp, 9 predicted proteins | sample TroAtlMetagenome_2_FD_88705 | JGI IMG/M metagenome (GOLD analysis project Ga0115011, IMG submission 88705) | Marine eukaryotic phytoplankton communities from Atlantic Ocean - Tropical Atlantic ANT8 Metagenome | ecosystem: Environmental > Aquatic > Marine > Oceanic | place: Tropical Atlantic...
GAGACCGGCAACGAGACCACGTTTGGCCTCAACGAAGCGGCCCGGGCAACTGTCCGCTGGAAGAGCGCCGGGAGGGAGCAGTCACTTGAAGTGGGTGCCCCGGCGCTGTTCGGGCGACAAACGTACGTCCGCCTGCCCGGTTCACGGGACGCGGTCCTCGTCGACAGCGACTTGGCCAACTGGGTGCCGCGCAACGCCGACGACTGGCGTGACCTGCGACTCGTCCCAGAGAATCTCGACTTTGACTCGCTGCGTTTCTGGGGCCAGAGCCGCACGATCCAACTTAATCGTGATGGCAACGGTACATGGCGGATGAAGGAGCCAATCGACACCGGGACCGACCAGTCGGTCATCCTGCAACTCATCAAGCGCATGCAACTGGCGCGCATCGTGCAAATCGCCCCGGACGACGCCGCAACCGCAACCGAGCCGGACGCGACTGTGCGCTTGGCCAAGGGCGATGAGACGTTGATCCAGTTGGCCTTCCGCAAGCCGGACGATGAGGAGGATTCCAACATCTGGGTGACGCACTCCAACCGAGGGCGCGTGGCGATACAGGACGACGGCCTGTTGACCCTGCTCCGGCTGCCTCACAATCAGTTCCGCAACCACGCCATATTCCGGAGGCCACTGGACGAGGTCACCTCCGTCACCGTCGATACGGTAAACAAATTCACCGTGAGCCGGCAGGCGGACGATTCGTGGCAGGTCAGCGGACAGCGGACATTCCCGGCCGACACGCTGTTGGTCAACACCATGCTGGACACCATCCGCAGCGGTCAGGTGATCGACTTCGTGAAGGACAACGCCACTGCGACCGATTTCAAAAAGGAGGGTTTGGACAACCCGTGGATGAACCTGAAAATAGATGGAGCCTCTTCGACAACCGGCTCGTGGAGTGAGTCGGTAGCGTTCGGCACGTTTGATACCAGCCGCGTGCTCGCCCGACTGAACACCGAGCCGACCATCGTCGCCCTGCCCCGCGCGCAGGCAATCCTGCTGCCGAAGGAGGATTTCAAATTACGCGACCGCCGGCTCTGGTCGTTCGCGACGAACCAGGTTGCCGCCGTCACCATCACGCTGAAAAACAAACCGACACGCCTCCTGCGTCTGCCCAACGCAACCTGGCGTGATGCGCAAAACAAGGCACTTAACCAGATTCAGTCTGCCATGCTCGAGGAATCCATTTACCGGTTGGGCGTCATGACCGCTGTTGAGTGGATCGGCGAGGGCGATGCCGCCGTCAAGGCCGCAGGCATCAAGCCCGGCAATGACCAGATCGTGGCCGAGGTGGATACTGCCGATGGGGCGAAAAAATTCACGCTCGCAATCGGCAATAAGGATCCGCTTGGCCGCACCCGCGTGATGACTCAGCACTACGGCCGCCCCACCCTCTTCACCGCTCCCAACGAGTTCAGCAACATTTACACCGCCACCCTCCAGACCCTCGGTCTAACCAGACCCTAGCGACGGTTAGGCGGAAACCCGTTGACAGTCCGCCGGTGTTTGTTACGGTGCGCCGCCGTGAGTTTTCAAGTCGCACAGTTTTTTGGATATTTTAGCCGCTGGTATCGGTTTACCAGCCGGTACTGCCTGCGAGCCTTGGAAATCTAGAGTACCAAAAAAAGAATTTACCAAGCCGCAGGCAGAAAACGCCTGCGGTTTTTTTGTTTTACAGGGACAACAAAATTTAAACCAATATGATAGTCGTACTTAAAAACAGCGTCTCCCCCGAGGAGGAACAGGCCGTGGTCGAGGAAATCAAAAAACTCGGGTACCAACCCCATGTCATGCACGGCGTGGCACGAACCGTGATCGGTGCGATCGGCGACGAGCATTCGCACTGCGATCTCGATGTGCTAAACGCCTGGCCGCAGGTTGAGTCCGTCACGCCGATTCAGCAGCGCCACAAACTCGTCAGCCGCGAGGCGCACCCAGAGGACTCCACCGTCAACGCCGGCGGCGTCATCGTGGGCGGCAAAAAAATCCAGGTGATGGCCGGCCCCTGCTCCGTCGAGAATGAAGAGCAGCTCATGAAAACCGCGCATGCCGTCAAGGCAGCCGGCGCCACCATGCTCCGGGGCGGGGCGTACAAGCCGCGCACCTCGCCCTACGAGTTTCAGGGACTGGGCGAGGACGGCCTCAAGTTACTGGCCAAGGCACGGGAGGAAACCGGCCTGCCAATCGTCACCGAGCTGCTCTCACAGGATCACGCCGAACTGGTAGCCGAGTACGCCGACATGCTGCAGATCGGCACGCGCAACGCGCAAAACTTTCAACTGCTCATCGCGGCAGCCGAGACCGGCAAGCCGGTGCTGCTCAAGCGGGGCATGTCAATGCGCATCATGGAATGGCTGCTGGCCGGTGAGTACGTGTTGGCGAATCAGAATCCCAACCTGCTTTTCTGCGAGCGCGGTGTGCGCACATTTGAGGATTACACCCGTAACACGCTCGACCTCTCGGCGGTGGCAGTCGTGAAAAACGAGTCCCACTGCCCGGTGGTGGTCGATCCGAGCCAGGGCTGCGGCAAGGCAGCGCTCGTTCGCGCGATGTGCAAGGGTGCGGTGGCCATGGGAGACGACGCGCTACTCATTGAGGTTCACCCCGACCCAGCGCACGCCATCAGCGACGCCGCCCAACAGATCGACCTCGAGGGGTTTGGAGAACTGATGCAGGATCTGAAGCCAATCGCGGAATCGGTCGGGCGAGAGATTTAGTTTCAACCGAGCCGCTTGGCCAAGCACGCTACTTCACGCTAGCGATTCGTTCGCGCAGGCGGCTGTGCAGCCGCGTTTTGACCCCGGCGTACTTCGGATTGGAGGCAAGGTTGGTGAACTGGCCGGGATCCGACTTCATATCGTACAGCATGAACGCCTCCTGCCGGTTGCGCTTGGCCGGATACCACATGAACGCCCAGCGCTCGGTACGCAGGCCGTGGCCGCGGCCGGTGTAGATCCAAGCATCGTTCCTCGCGAGCTTGGCCTTGGGATTCTCGAGCAACGGCACGAGGCTTTGGCCTTGAGTGCCCGGCTCCGGTGGGAGGCCAGCCAGCTCGGCGAGGGTGGGATAAAGATCGACGAGTTCAACGACACGATTGCAACGCACTCCGCGCGCCCTGCCCGGGGTGGAAATGATAAGTGGCGTACGAATGGCTTCCTCCCAGAGCCGGGTTTTCTTCCACATACGATGCTCGCCAAGCAGGTAGCCGTGGTCTGAGACGAACACAACGATGGTGTTGTCGCGCAGCTTGAGCCGATCCAGTTCAGCCATCAGCCGCCCGAATTTTTCATCCATAAAACTCACCGCCCCGTAGTAGCCACGGCGCAGTTGACGCACGGCATCGTCGGCAAGATTCATGTCCTTGGCAATGGCCTGCGCCGGTATGTCGGCCTGGTCGTCCGATGGAAACTTGGGCAGCGCGGTGGTCTCAGGATCGTACGGACGCAAGCTGCTTTCAGTGGAGATGAACGGGAAATGCGGTCGAACAAAACCGACAGCGAGGAAGAACGGCTGCTTCTGCCCGGCCCGTTGGCGGAGCAGTCCGATGGCCTTGTCGGCGGCTAGGGTGTCGGGCAGCAGGGAAGCGTCCCGGTCGGCCACCTCTACCACGGCAAAATCACCGCGAACAGATCGCGGCATACTGTAGTTTTTATCCCCCGGCTTCACCGCATGCCATTGCTCTCGCAGTCTGGGATATTCGGCGACGACCTCCGGTTCGGTGAAGTTTGCCACCTTGCCGGGGGTCAACGTTTCCAGCGCACGGATGTTGTGAGCCTCGGCCCAGGACGGCGCGTGGTCGCGGCCGGGGGTTCCCTGCACAATATCAATCGGGATGCCCATGTGAAAAATCTTGCTCACGCGAGCATTCCAATAGCCGCGACTGCCGAAATACCGAGGTAACGTCATACGCTGCGGATTCAAGTGTCCACCGTTGCCGGTGACGCCGTTCACGATCGGGTACTGCCCGGACATGATCGACGCACGCGACGGTCCGCACAAAGGAAACTGACAAAACGCGCGCGTGAAGGTGACCCCGGTCTCCGCAAATGTGTCGAGGTATGGCGTCTTGCACTCCGGATGCCCCAAACCGCTGAGCGCGGTGTTCAGGTCGTCTGATATGACAAAAAGCACATTGGGCTTGGCAGCATGAGCGATGGCCGTCGAGGTCAGGCTGAACAGAAAAAGAAGCAGTCGCATGGGTTATTTCCCTGAGGGGTATCCGTGCCAGACCCATTCCAGTGCGTGCGGCAGGAACTGAGCCCTGGCGTTTCGGACACTGTGGCCGGAGTTTTGGCAGAACAGGTACTGGTAATCGTAGCCCTTGGCCTTGAGAACCTTGGCCATGCGATGGTTGGCCTCAACCCAATCGTGCATGCCGTCGCGCATGACATTCGGGTTGAAATTGTCCCGGTCGCCCACGGCAAGAAAAATGCGAAGCGGTTTCCGAGGGCTGTTGGGGATAAGGTTCTCGTGAAAATCCCAGGCGCCACCGGGTGTCTTCGGGTCGAACGGCCACTGCTGGTTCACGAACGTGCCGGAGGTGGTAAGCACGCGTTGGTACAGGTCCGTGCGATACCACGCCATGATCAGGGCGGCGGAACCGCCGGAGCTGTTGCCCATCACCGCGCGGCCATCGGGATCCTTGGTGAGTTGCACGCGGCAGTTTTTTTCCACCAAGGGCAGCACTTCTGTCTCGATGTACTCGGCGAAGAGTCCGGACATGGTGTCGTACTCTTTGCCTCGTTGATGCCCCTGCGCATCGCCACCGCCGTTGGCCACCATGATGGCGATCTGGACGGGGACACGTTTCCGAGCAATCAAGTTGTCGAGAATCCGAGGGACGGTCAGGTTGGGTTTCCCCTTGGAGCCGTCGTGACAAACAATGAACGGAGCCTCGGTTCCGGGGCGATACTGGGCAGGAACATAAACCGTGATCTGGCGGACGTAATCGATCTCGTGCGTGTCCACGATCAGCGTCCGGGGATTGTTCGGATCGACCTTTCCGAATTCCTTCCGGGCGATGCCGGGGTTGAGGAGCTTGGTCGTCCGCGAGTCGATCGTGAATTGGTGGATCTTGCCCTGTGGAACATCCGTCGCGGACTTGAGTTCGGGCGCGTGCTGGTACTCAGGGCCGATGAGATAGTTGCCGTTGGCCTCGACGGGTGGGTAGAGTCCCGGCTTGGCATCGAGCCGGATGAACTTGGGCGCGCCCGGCCCATCGAACTTTCGAATTGGTGGCGACTGCCGCTTGGCTCCAAGCACGGGGAGCGCAACAAAAACGAAAGCCAGCAACGCGGAGTACAAAGAAGCGAGTTTCATTGCAGAGAAAAAATACGAAAAGCTTCTGCTAACGGTTATTTTTGTTCTTCAGCCCCTGGATGCGCCCTTCTTCGCTCACGGTGGAGAGGCGCGCCTTGGCCAAGCGGGCGATCGTAGCCTCGAACTGTTTCTTAAGGGCACTATCCGTTTTCGTGAGCGCGGAGTCTTTCAGTTTCGTTCCATTGAACGAGCCTTCATAGCGAGTCAAAGCAGCGTTGCTGCCATCCTGCTTGGCCACAAAAGAGTACTGCTTATTACGAACCATCACCTGCTTGCGATACCAGATGTAAACCCAGTCCTTCTTGCGTGCGCCCGCTTGGTTTCGCAGCACGGGGACGATGCTGGCGCCGTCGCCGGGATGATTTTTCGGAAGCTTGGCAGTGGTGACTTCGCAGATTGTCGGGAACACGTCAGTAAACTCGACAAGGTCATCCACCACGCGCCCGGCCTTTCGGATGCCGGCAGGCCAGTTGACGATGAGCGGAACACGCGTACCGGTGTCGCTCATCGTGCCCTTGCCTCCCACGACCTTTTTACCGTTCCAAGGGGTGACGATCGGTGTGTCCGTGCCGTTGTCGCCGGTGAAGATGATCAGCGTGTTGTCCCGCACGCCGGACTTTCCGAGTTGAGACACGATTTGCCCGACCGCCTTGTCGGCATAGGCCACCATGTCGCGGAAGTGGCGCTGCGGGTCGTTGCGGTCGCCCTTGTAAGTGGTGGAGCCAAGCCGCTTGGGATCCCAGTCGGTGGAGTCGGGCGTAGGATCGAAGGGGCAGTGCGTGAGGATCATCGGATAGTATACGAGGAACGGTTTCTTTTTGTTTTTATCGATGAAATCGCAGATGAAATCGGTGCAGACCTGCGGACCGTATTCGCCGTTGGTGAAATCCTTCTCCACACCATTGAACTCCAGCTGCGGATTGACGAAGCGGCGGTCGATATTTTTACCGTCCTCATTCGATCGGCCGCTGCGGGTGTGTTGCCAGAGGCAGGATTGCTCGAAGCCAAAGTGCTGTGGCGAATCCTTGTCGCGCCCGAGCTGCCATTTGCCAGCAATGGCGGTGGCGTATCCGGCCGCCTTGAGCTGATGGGCGAAGGTGGTCTGCTCGCGATCCAGCCAGCCGAACTTCACGTAATTGCGGACGTTGTACTGGCCGGTCATAAGCTTGACCCGTGACGGCGTGCAGATGGGATTGGAGAAACAGTTGGTGAAGCGCACGCCCTTCGCGGCCAGCTTGTCGAGGTTGGGCGACTTGCAGGATTCACTACCGTTGGACGACAGTGCCTCATAGCCCATGTCGTCGGCCATGATGAGAATGATATTGGGCTGGTCATTGGCCTGCGCGGTGAACGCACCCAACAGGAGGCCCGCGAGGATGGTGAGAGTGGATGTAAATTTCATGGTAGAATGGGCGGATTATTTGAACTGCAGTTCGCTGCGCTTAACGGTGAGGGAGTTGATCTCTTTGCCGTCGATATTGATGATGGTGTACTTGAAAGTGGGATCGCCCGCCTTGAGGTCGAAGTCCACTCGGCCAAACGATTGCTTTCTGTTGTAGCCGAAAAGCGAGTGCTTGATGAGGCCGTGCACGTGCTGATTGGTGAGGCGCGAGGACTGGCACTCGTAAAGCGGATACATGCCGTCGATGCCGGTATCTATTTTGTACGCGTCGGAACGATGCCGATCCGCCGAGAGAATGATGACTCCGGGAATCTTTTGCTTGGCGATGAACTGGAAAATCTTCTCCCGCTCGGCTGAAAAGCCGTCCCACGTATCCTTCGAGCCCGGCTTCACCTTGGGAGTCATTGGCACATTGGTGCAAAACACCGTGAACGTAGCCGGCTTCTTGAGTGTTTTCTTCAGCCACTTCAGCTGCGCCGGGCCAAGCATGGAGGGGTTATCCCCCTTGGGCGATTCGCGATAGTAACGGCCATCGATCAGCACGAAGTGCACCTTGCCGATCCAAAAATCGAACCAGCATCCGGGCTGCTTGTCGCCGCCACCGTAGTAGGGGTTGTCGTAGTTTTCCTTGAAAATCTTCCAGACCTCGCGCTTCCACTTGGGCTCGTCGATGGCGGGGCCGCCCCAGCCGTCGTTGGTGGTGAAATCGTGGTCATCCCAGATGCCGTAGATCGGCACGCGCTTGGCCAAGTGCATCCACTCCGGCTGGCTTTGGCGTCGGTAGTAATGAAACCGCTGCATCTCGGGCGTCTCAGGATCGTCGATGTACACGTTGTCACCCAGCAACAACACCGCGCGTGGTTCAAGGGCGCCGATGGTGTTCCAAACGCGCTCGTTCTCGGGCACGTAGCCGGAGCCACCTCCGAAGGCGATGGTGAATTTGTCCGTCGGCGCATCCTTTTTCAGTGATGTATTGGGCAGTACGCGTTCCCACGGCCAGGACTTAGCATCGTACTTCCACGTGTCGGATTTGCCGTTGGCGATATCGAGCAGCATCTGGGTGTGCTCAGGGTTCACGGCGAATTCTGCCGTCTCCTTCAGGTAAGCAATCGCCTCCTCCTTCTTGCCCTGCAGGATTAACTTGAGCGCATGCGGATGCACACGCTTTACCTGCCCACGATTGCCGGGCTTTTCATTGTTCACCTTCGGCTTGTTCGCTTGGCCAAACAATTGAGGTGCGCTCAGGCCAGACGCCAGAATGCCCAGCGAGCACAGGGCCTTGAGGGATGTAAAACGTGCAGTAATGCTCATAAAAAAGTTTTATTCGAAAGTCAGCTCCAAACTCTCGATGATCGGCTTGGATTTGTTGTCTGTTGAGTCGGCGATTTTCAGTTCAACCTGAAATGCATAGCCGTCGGGAAATTTTGAGAGATCGAGCGCGGCGGGGACGCGCTTGATCTGCTTGGAGAATCCCTTGATGTAATCGTAACTCTCTTTGACCATGATCCAGTTCGTCCATAGATCGATCTTCCCATCGTTCGAGGTGTCCACGCCTACACGGGCGGTCACCGTCTCAACCCACGGGCCGGGGCTCACGTAGTCGGTCTGCTGCTGTGTGGCGAGGTAGAATCGTCCCTCGGCAAATGAAATATCGGGATCAGGATGACCGTTGCCAATTTTGTCGCACCAGGTGAACGGCTGATCAATCGACGGCGAGGTAAACCAGCCGACGCTCATCTTGTGCCCGCCGATCGGATCGTAGTCACCAAAGAGATAATACTGGCCGCCGATGCAGATCGCGGCCCAGTCGCCGTAGGCTTCCTGCTCCGGTTCGTGCACCTCGTACTCGGCAATGTTGGTCTTGAACCGCTTGGGATCCTCCTTGGCCCAGTGGGGATGCCGGTAGGTGGCAGTTTTGCCGGTTGGCTTGGTGCGATTGTCGACCGCCGGTTTTTGAAACTTGAATCCGTTCAACCCGTTCGGGCTCACGGCATGACCTGCGACCGGCGAGTCCCACGAACGCTTGCTGGCATTGATGGCTCCCCAATCCTCAATGATCACGTGCATGTTGCCGTCGAGGTCGCGGATGAAACCGGCGTCCGAACCGTGCGACGGATCCTCCACGGCGATGCCCATGTTTTTGCCGGGGAGACCGTCGAAAAGATTGTCATCCACGTACACGTGCGGATCCTGATCGTTCGGAAAGTCGTAGTAAATGTACGCCTTGCCATCGACCCACTCGGCACTGGTAACCCAGCGGGAAAACCCCTCGGTGACCGGCCCATGGTGCACCCAGTTTTTCATGTCGCGACTCTGCCAAGCGTGGTAACCGCCCTTCCCCGGATTGAGGCCGCCGGGGGCGTTGTACTGGTTCGGGAAGCGCGTGGTCTGCAGCGGCATGTCAAACCCCTCTAGCTTGGCCTCCTGCGGAGTGAACTTGGCCAAGCGCTTGGCCTGCTCACCTCGCTTGGCCTTCGGCTTGTTGTTCCCGTAACGGCCGAACATCCAATAGTTGCCCGGCCCCACGGTCAGCAGCACCGGGGCATCCCGCAGGTTCGCTGGGCCAAGGTTTTCGATCGGATTCCAGTTCTGCCAAACCGGCGACTGCCGAATCGTCAGAGACAGGGCAGACCGCTTTCGGTCGAATCGTTTCAGCTTGGTCTTGAGTTGGCCGGTTTTGCCATTGGGCGAGACCGTGCCATTCGCGACGGCAACACCGTTCGAAGACGCGATCGCTTTTTCCCAGTCAGCCTGGGAATCAACCGTCACCGATTCACCGGAAACCAGCGCTTGACCAAGCAGCGTGGCAGTCAGAAAAAGAGTAGTTTGTTTCATGTAAAAAATACGATGCGCGGTCATTTCTCCGCCTCCAGTTCACTGGTCAACGCACGTAGCTCGGCGAGAATCTTGGGATGCTTCCCTGCGAGATTGTTGCGCTCTCCCAGATCCGCCTCGAGGTCGTATAGTTCCTCGACCTTGGGCCGATCATCCTCCACGGCATAGCCGTGAAAAAACGCGTTGGCGCGAAGGTATTTCCACTTGCCCCGCCGCACGCCGGCCTTGTTGAAATAGAAAAACTCGCGCCCCGTCTCGCGCTTGCCGAGCAGCAATTCGGTCTGGTCGATACCATCGATGTGGCGATCCTTGGGCACTGTAAACCCACACAACGATGCGAATGTGGGCAAAAAATCGATGGTGGCGAACACTGCATCGTTCACCCGGCCCGCCGGCACCCGGCCGGGCCAGCGCACGATGCACGGCAACCGGTATCCGGCCTCGTAGGGTGACCCTTTTCCGTTGCGAAGCGGGCCGGCTTCACCCCAGAAAATGGAGCCAGCCGGATGGCCCTTCTTGCGCTTGGTATACTTGTCCTGATTCCACGGACCGTTGTCGCTGGTGTAGATGACGAGCGTTTTGTCGATGAGCTTGAGTTCGTCGAGAGTGTCGAGCAGGCGGCCGGTTTCGAAATCGAACTCCTCCACCACATCTCCGTACAACCCGCCCTTCGACTTGCCGCGAAACTTCGGCGAGGCGTTGATGATCGTGTGCATCATCGTATGCGCGAGGTAGAGCACGAACGGCTTGTCGGGATCACGCTTGTTTTTGAGGTAATCGATCGACTTGTCCGTGTAGAGCTTGATCAATCCGCCCATGTCGCGAGTGGATCCTGCGGGCTCGTTGTTTTCATGCAGGTGCACCACGCCGACGTCATTCGCACCGAGGGCGCCGTAAAAATAATCGAACCCCTGCGCGTTCGGCATGCGTGGGATGATCGGTTTCCGATTGGAAACATCCCACTTGCCGATGCAGGCGGTCTGGTAGTCCGCCTTGCGGATCAACTCCGCCCAGGTGATCTCCTCCGCCGGCATGCCCCAACCGCCACTGCGGATCGGCTGCCGTCCGGTCAGCAGCGCCGAACGCGACGGCCCACAAACCGTCTGCGTATAAAACGAGGTGAACCGCGTACCTTCCCTGGCCAGTTGATCCAGCCGCGGCGTCTTGTTTTTTGTGTTCCCGTAACAAGCGAGGTCCGCATAGCCCTGGTCATCGGTGAAAATGATCAAGATATTGGGTTTTGCGGTGGCCGGGTAAGCTGCCGTAGTAAAAGCAGCCAACGCCAGCGCAGTTAACAATCTGTTTTTCATTTTACTGTGATTTTCGCGGGGGCCAATCCTACGGGGCGAACCCCGACGCAACAAGTTCAGCAACAACCACTCGGCGAGCTTACGACCCTCAACGCCGCTTGCGCTTGCCATGGTTCGTGCGCTCTCTTCCACCAAAATACTTGTCGCGAATCCACTTTGGCTGCCAGACGTCGAGCACGCGCTTGGCGTTGTCATAGCGAGGCTCCTTCGGATCAGGCTTGGCTGACTCAAGCGGGTGCGGATCGCCAAGGCGCTCACGCCATTCATTCATCAACGTCAGCATTCTCCTGGCCTGTTTTCCGTGGGCTGAATCCCCGGCCAAGTCTCTCGTTTCGTGCGGGTCCGTCGCGAGGTTGAACAACAGCCGATGGTTGATTCTCGGGTAGATGTGCAACTTCCACCTTCCATCACTGACCGCCCGCTGGTTGTTTTGAAATGGCAGAAAAACTGAGTCGCGAATCCGGGCAACCTCCCCCTGCATGATGGGCGCGAGGTTTTTCGAATCGACCCCGACCGGCACCGGCACGCCGGCGAAGTTACAAAGCGTCGAGTAAAGGTCGTGGACGTAGGTGAACGCGTCGCTGGACTTGCCCTTTGGCACACCCGGCCCCTGCAGGATCAGCGGACACTGCATGCTCTGCTCGTAAACATTCTGTTTGCCGAGCAGGCCGTGGCTCCCCATACCCAGCCCGTGATCCGCCGTGTATACCACCAGCGTTTTGTCGGCGTGCGGACTGCCCTCGAGCGCCTTCATGATGCGCCCGACCTGTTCGTCTAAATGCGTCACCAAGCCGTAGTATTCGCAGAGCTGATCGCTGATGACCTCCCTGGTTCGGGGCCACGGGGCAAGGCCTTCGTCGCGACCGGAGGTGGCTTGCGGCGCATTTTGGAAGGGATGCTGGGGAAGATAGTTCGCCGGCAGCGGCGGACGATTCTCGTAGTACATCTTCCGGTATTTCTCGGGCGGATTGCGCGGGTCGTGCGGAGCCATGAACGCCACGTAGAGGAAGAACGGTTTGTCTCCCTTGGCCTGTTGAATGTACCGGACTGCCTCATCCGCGAACACCGTGCTGGAGAACCCACCGGCATCCCGCTCCTTGCCCAGCTCTCCATCCTTCAAGTCCTGCACGGCGAAGTCGGCATGATTCGCCATGCCGCCCATGTAGACGGAGCGGCCGTTGGCGAAAGACCGGTCGAGCATGCCCTTGCCGTTGTGCCACTTGCCGATGATGAACGGCTCGTATCCCCCGCGCTTGGCCAACAGCGTGGGCAGGACGGTGGCGTCCCCCCAGTTCGTGGCCGGCCGGTTAGCCGGCAGATTCATCCAGTGCCTGCCGGTCATCAGCATCGCCCGGCTGGCCACGCACACCGCGCCGCTGAACGAACCCGCACAGTAGTTGCGCCGAAAACTGAAGCCCCGCTCCGCCATCCGGTCGAGGTTGGGCGTGCGAATGTGCGGATTGCCGTGTGCAGCGATCATGTCCGCCCGCTGGTCATCGGCGAAAAGAAAAATGATATTCGCCGGGCGATCACCCGGCGCCGCTTGGCCAAGCGCTTGGCCAAGCGCAATGGCAACAATCAAAAAAACAAATCGGTTCATGAGAGGCCGCCAATCTGAGCCAAGCCCGGCCACAAAACCAGCATTTTGAAATTCCCGGCCAAGCGCTTGGCCAAGCGATTTACTGAGCGGCCTCCTGACGCAAACTGGCGCGGGGTTCCAGCTACCGATCAGTCGCCGATCCCGTCCCCGTCCCGGTCTGTAACATCGGACAGCGGATTGTTGATAACCGCTTCCCAGGCGATACGGCGGAAGAGTCGGTCGACTTCCTTCCGTGGAGGATCGAGTTTGCCAAGGTTTCTGTCGACGATCGGCTTGAATGGAATCTCCCCCTTGATGAGAGCCGGCGACCGCTTGTAGATGGTGGCGTAGAACACATACCCCTCGAGCCGTTCGAAGCCCGGGCCAAGATGCCCAAGTTTGTCCCGCCAGATGCTGTAGGTCTTGCCGCCCAGCCAACGGTTGATGCCCTCGATGCCCGGCAATTTGCCGTCGTAATAAGCCTGAACCGCCAGCACCATGGCGTCCGATGTGGGCATGACATGAACCTTGTTTGGGTATTTGCGATCCAACTCCTTGATCAGTTTTTCGAGGGAGACATCCTTCTCCTTGTCCATGCGGGCGAAAGTTTCAGCACTCAACTCGGCCTCACTTTTGGGCGGTGGGTTCATCTGGCGCAATGACGGCCAGGCATCGCTCAGGTAAAATTCCATCTTGGGGTTGTACTTGAGACCGAAGTCAATCCAGCAGGCGTAATACTCGAGACGATCTTCATAGTAGGGTCCCCACATCATAGCATCCCATGCACCTGTGGCCATGGCGGCAAGAAGCTTGGGCTGTGGCTTGTTGGCAAAATCGAAAATCCCATTCTCCTGTTCCCATTTGTACCGGACGCTCCCGGTTATCCCGCCGCCGGTATGAGTTCGCAGTGGTTGCTCGAAACCGGCAGCCCGGGCGATCACCGGAAAAGTACGATACCCGGGCGCCATGAAACTGTGTCCCGTGCCCACGATCCTCAACGCTTTCTCTGGCTTGGGAACTTGAAATACCGGGTTCGTATCCTTCGGATAAACCTTACGGTAGAGCGCCTGAATCTCTGCCGGGGTCATGTAACAGACGGCGTTGTCCGGGAATCGAACCTTGCTCCAGCCCGGGTCGACGTGAAATTTCATGGGTGGCCCCTGCCCTGCCCCTCTCCGGCTTCGCGACGCCATGAACGCCCGGGCTTCCTCTGCCGTCAAATTCCCATCACCGTCAGTGTCGGCCGCCGGGAATTGTCGCAGCAATTTGCGCAACTGGGGTTCGGACTGTGAAAAAACCACAGTCGACATGAACAGAAAACAGATGCACAGATGGAAAATTTTCATGAGTCGATGTCTACGTAAAGCGGGGTTCTTTGAAACGATCGAATCCTTCAAGCCCGCGCCGCGCCTGAACTGTATTTTGGTCATAAAAGGAGAACAAAAAGCCAACAAGGATTCTTCGTCAACAGATTTGACTAAGAATGAATTATTGCCGACTTTGTGGCCGCTTCATGGTGCGCGGCTTGTTCATCTCAACCCTTATCAGTTTGACCGGATTTATTGCGGTCGATGCTACGGGCATGGACGAAGCGGCGCTACGGGCGGATGCCCAAAAAATGTTCAAGGAAAAGGTCGGGCCTTTCGTCGAGAAATACTGCGCGCGCTGCCACGGCAGCCGTGCAAAGGCAGGAATCAATCTGCAGTCGGCAGTCAAGAATCCCAGCGGCGAATCCGCCATTCTGCATTTCAAGAAGGCGGCGGCCAATGTGAAGGTGCACGACATGCCGCCAGAGGATGCGGCCAAGCAGCCTACCGACGAGGAACGCCGGCAGTTCGTCAAGTGGATCGGCAAGCACAAGTACCTCGCGCCGCGCGATCCGGGGGCATTTGTCATCCGCCGGCTCACGAAGACCGAATACGCCAACACCCTGCGCGACCTGTACGGCGTCGATCCCTCCATCGCCGAGAGCTTGCCTGATGAAGTAGTCGGCGAAGGATTTCTCAACTCAATTTCCGCGCTGCAATCAGAGCAATTCCTCGGCATCGCCAACAGAGTGGTCGCGCAAGTCGTGGCGCCGGAAGGCAAGGCGCCCACGGCCGTGCAAAAACGTCTCTTCAGCGAGGCTCCGACCGAAGGCGCCGACCTGCGAAAGGCAGCTCGAGACATTGCACGTTCACTGGCCCGGGATGCCTATCGCCGTCCGCCAACCGACGCGGAGCTGGCCGTCCTCGTCGAGGTCTACGACCTTGGCAGGAAAAACGAACTCAACCATAAGGCGGCACTGGGCCTGATGCTCAAGGCCGTGCTGGTCTCGCCGCAGTTTCTTTTCATCACACCCGCCGGTGAGCCGGAATCGAAAGGGAACATCGTTCAGCTGGATAATTTCCAGTTGGCCTCGCGCCTGTCGTACCTGCTGTGGTCGGCCCCGCCTGACGCGGAACTGGCCGCATTGGCGAACAAGGGCGAGCTGCGCAAACCCGGGGTGCTGCGGGCGCAGGTGGGGCGGCTGTTGCAGGATGCCCGCTCGCGGGCGTTGTTCGATGGCTTCGGCGCGCAGTGGCTGGGGATAAACAAATTGGCCGGGCAGGTGTTCGATCCAAAAAAGTTTCCACAAATGACGCCAACGCTGCGCACGGCGATGATCGACGAGGCCCGTTTATTTTTTAGTAGCATTGTAAGCGAAAACAAAAGCGTGGTGCAGTTCGTGAACAGCGATTACACGTTTCTGAATGAACCGCTGGCCAAGGTGTACGGGCTCGGGCAATCCGTGCGTGGGCCGAAGATGCGGCGAGTCAAACTGACCAACCCCAACCGCGGTGGCATCCTCGGCATGCCGGCCACGCTGGCGACCACTTCGTTCCCCAACCGCACTAGCCCCGTGAATCGCGGCGTGTGGGTGCTGGAACAGATTCTCGGCGAACGCGTCCCTCCCCCGCCGGCCGACATCCCTGAACTCGAAGAGCAGGAGCACAAGGACGTAAAGGGACTCACCTTGCGCCAGCTTACCGAGCGACACCAATCGGAAGCGACCTGTCGCAATTGCCACAAGATTCTCGATCCCATCGGATTCGGCTTGGAGAACTTTGACGCCATCGGCCGCTGGCGCGACAAGAATAACGAAGGCCTCCCCATCGATTCGGCAGGCCAACTGCCTGATGGGAAAAAATTTTCCACTCCCGCCGAATTGAAGCGCCTCTTGGCCCAGCGTGAAGCCGACCTCGCCCGCAACCTCACCGAACGGCTGATGGCCTACGCGCTTGGCCGCCAGTTGGGGGGCTACGATGATGTTGTCATCGATCAATTAATGGTTAAGATTGCAAAGGACAATTACCAAGTCCGCGCGATTATTGCCGAGGTCA
>Ga0115011_10001696_pt1 | contig 15758 bp, 9 predicted proteins | sample TroAtlMetagenome_2_FD_88705 | JGI IMG/M metagenome (GOLD analysis project Ga0115011, IMG submission 88705) | Marine eukaryotic phytoplankton communities from Atlantic Ocean - Tropical Atlantic ANT8 Metagenome | ecosystem: Environmental > Aquatic > Marine > Oceanic | place: Tropical Atlantic...
ACCCCAAGAAAATGGGGTCCATACACCCCGGAGACCCCCTCATCTGACCCCATCTACCACGACGTCGCGATACCAAGGAGCGAAGGGGGTATCTGTCGCAGGGATCTGTGGCAAATAGCCGTCAACATGCGCCTCTGTCACCCCCCACCAGCGGCCCACCACCCCGGGTCGGCGGACAAAGTCCTCGGCCCCGGCTGGGGCCGCCCTAAACCGGGCGCGGTCAGCGAGTGAGTCGGGATCCCCCGGCTGCGCCTCCACGAAGGCCATCGGACGATACCGGATCGGAGCCTGGTCTACGGTTTCCGTCCCGTAGTAGAGCATCCCGGGAATCCCCCCCCCATCGGGGACGGAGAACACCCTCACCCCAGCGCTCTGATCCACCGGATAGGGTGCTGATTCTGTCCGTTCGTTCTCGCTGAATACCGGTGCGTCATCTATGAAATCGACCGTCCAGCGCCACAATTGGCCGGTCAACTCACTCCGGTGAATCTCCTCGAGTTGGCCATCATCATCGACCCCCAAGGACGGGTCGACTCCCGTGTCGTATTGAGCCGGGTCACCCCATTGAACAGTCCCATCGGGCGCCAGCTGACCCATCGTCACAAAGAGTCGATTGGAAACGGCCCCCTGATGGACGGTCATCACCTGCCCACCGTCTGTGAGATGGACAGCGGGCCGACGACCGGCGGCATACCGTCCATGGTGATGCCACTCGATGTGCCCATCCGCGTCAACGTGTCCCGTCCAATACCAAAGAGTACCCCGCCCCGAATCGTGGACTTCGATCACCTGGCCCCGTGCATTTTTTGCTACAGCCGGCCGCACGCCTTGATCACGCTCATACGCTTGTCGACCCGTCCGATCGCCGGAGAGCACCACCATGATGCGTCCACGCAACCGATCGGTCGTGGGCCACGGCGTCTCCATCTGGCCGGCCCAGGCCAGTCGGGCACCGAAGACGGCGTCCAATTGAGCATTCAGCGCGCCCAAATTACCGTCTGCCGGGCCGGGGTTGTCCGTCAGGTTGTCCTTGAGGTCCAAAATCAGCGTGACGGGGCCATGTCCCTCGTGATTCGCAGACCACCTGGCCACCTCTTCGAGCCACTCACTCAACCGCGCACTCTCAGGATTGTCTCCATCATGGGAGACCGCCTCGCCTGGCCAGAGATGCCCCACTCGGTAGTCACCATGCACTGCGAAATCATCGTCATGGAGATCGAATTCGAGAGCCCGAATCCCGCCCTCTAGTTGGGCTCGAATACTCCCCCGCGGTCCTCCTTCATAACTATTGTGTGACGCCGCGAAACGCCCCTCGTCGAATGCCGGCCCCCGCGGCTCCATCGCCGCGTCGAGGACACCAGGGCGGGCGTCGACCGCCGCCAAAGCACTATCTGATGGCTGAGCATCGTTGGCGGTGGGCGTAGCATCAGTGGCCAGCTCCGCATCCCTGGTTGACTGACTGGCATCTGCCACCGGTTCAGCGTCGACGTCGATCAGAGCGGCGTCCACCTGCAATCCGAGATCTGGGGCCGGGGACCCCTGATCAGACGGGCCGTCTCCGTCAGGGTCTGCATCCAATTGCCTCGGAGGGCGCGCAAGGGCCATGTCGGTGGGCGCAGCACCATCGTACACCGTCACGACGGCGGCATCGGGGTCGGGGGGGTCGACAGATGGGGCACCACAGCCCTGAACTGCGAAGACGAAAGGAATCAGCAGACTGCGCATTGTTCCCATTGTGATCAGCATGGAAGCAGGCGACAAACCGATTATCGGGAACGGGTTGCCTCGAGGCTTTTATGCGCCGCGGCCAAGCCTGACCATCGAAGGGATCAGACCCGCCGAGGGTGTCCGACGGGACAAGAGTACCAGCCTGAGAGGGTTTGACAGCCGAGGGTCACACCCGCACGGCGATTGCTGATGACCTGTGCCGTCCGAACCGTCTTGCGTACGCTACACCCACAGCGTAAGCGCATAAAAACATTGGCCTTGTCATCACTTCTAGGGGTCAACTCGAGGATCTCGAGAACACGATGGCTCGCCATATCTCACCTCCGGTCACTAAAAGCGGTAAATATCCGGCTGGGTCGTCGTGGGTGAGTAGACCGGCTGCGCGCTCGTAACCTCGCGCCGCCAAACCACCACGCGGGGTTTCGCATTCACATGCAACTCGCCCACACTCCACTGATACTCGACGAATCGATTGCCGTCGCAGGTGTATATATAGTGTCCCTTCGTTTGGTCGTGAGGCCATGCGGGTTGGCTCCCACTGGTGACCTGCAACTCCTTGAAGGAGAAAACGCGAACGGCCGGCGCCGACTCGGGGGACACTCGAATCACATCGATAGCGGCCGAATGTTGCGCGGTCAGGCGACCTTTCCGGTCGTAGTGACTGACCACCTCGCGGCCACTGCTGATCTCCTTGAGGACATACCCTCTTTTCCCCAAATCGAGCCGCCAAGTTCCTTGAATCTTTTCGAGCTCTGTCTGCTGGCCTGTCGGCGGCTGAATCCCTGTGGTCGGCTGCGCACCGCAGCCGATCAGCATCCATGCCGAACACAACAAAACCAGTAGCGAGGAAAGCTGTCCCATAGTTCCGAGTATGCTCAAGGTCTCCAAGAAGGCAACTTTACGGCCTTTCTCAGAATTTGAGCGGGCGACGACTCGAGGGATTAAACGAAGGTCGCGGCCCGGTGCGAAACCACTGGGATAGAGGCTCCAGTGCGCCCCGGACGTAGGATCCAGGGGCGCAGAGATCGCGCATTAGCGAGGGAGTGGGAGGCTCTTGCGCCGAACCGGGAGGCTCATGGGCAGTTCGTGTCCGTGGTGCGCATCCAGGTGTTGGCGCAGGTGCGGATTGTCCTGCCATGCCGGCACCGCCGCACAGTCTCGCGTCAAACATTGCGTCGACGCGGGTAGGCGAATCTGAAGGCCGGCATTTTCGCGGGTCGTGAGACTCACGTGCAAGTGGTGGTGATGGAAGCGGAACCATCCCCGGCCCATGTCCTGCACCTCATAGGTAGTGGCCCGGGAATTGGGGTTACAGGCAGCATTGTCGAGATAGCCGGCCGCACAGAGATCATCCAAGGCCGCATCCACCAACTCGCCGATCCGTCCATCAACCCCGATCACCCGGAGCTGCGGCGTTGCATGCAGGTATCCAATAAAGAGCGCCGTCCGCCAGACATCGAGGTTATCCGGTGCCGATGTGCAGTGGTATTGGTCCCGGCCACCCGACGTGTGCGGGCACACGCTCCGAAGGAAGTTATTGGGGCTATCCAATTGGTAATACGCGATGTCCATGTCGAATCCGTCTACATGGGTGCCGGGCGGGTGACCGGGATCCCCCTCACGACTGCCGGGGATCGCTCCGTTCGACTCGCTCATATCACCCAAACCCAAGGGAAAGGTGTTCCCATGCGCCCAGTCCGCAGAAAGGCAGTCCACCATGCCGGCAGCGTGCTGAATGAGGCGTCGGAGATCCCGACGGCAATAGCTCCGGTACTGGTCGTTATTGGTCTCCCCGTTGAGGGGATAGTTGGTGTACCCCGGCCCTTCGATGGGCTCGAAGAACTCGAGGCGATTACAGCGGTCGCCCTCATTGCACTGCCAGGGCGTGACACCAGGGCACCGTGCAACGGGACCAGGCGGCACATCATCGGCCACACACCGCCCCGTCGCCTGGTTACAATCCGTGCCCCGAGGGCACGAGTTCGGGGTGCATGGCGGGGCCTCGCATTCACCAGACTCTTCGTTACAGACGTCACCATTCTCACACGCCCCTGGGGTACACCCAGGCAAGCAGGCCACGCCCTGAACACAGCGATACCCGCGCCGACATGCACCGGCGTCGTCACAGGTTCCCAAACACGCAGTGTCTCCCGCGTCGGAGATCTGAAAACAGCGCGAATTTGCCCCGCAGTCAGCATCCACCTCACAATCGAAGAGCGCACAATATCCGTCGGGATACTCGGCCGGGTCCAAACATTGCGCCCCTGCCGGGCAATCACCATTGTCCGCACAGGGACCGCCATTGACCGCCCCATTCGGCGCTGGGTTCGGGTCGGGATCGGGTGCGGGGTCTGGGTCGGGATTGGGGTCTGGGTCGGGGGCGTCCGGGTCCAACCAACACGTCATGTCCCCATCACAGATATACCCCTCGTCCTCGCGACACTCGGCACTGTTCTCACAACTCTGCAGACAGAGTCGAACCTCGATGCCGAGGTCCCAGCAGGACCCGCCATCGCAATCACCCGGCTCTTCACACACCGCGCTGCAATACCCACCAGGAATGGAATCGATACATACACCGCCGGCGCAATCCTCATTGACTGCACACGGGGCACCCAGGCCGCCCTCACCAGGAACGGGCGCGGGCTCGGGGTCGGGCTGAGGGTCGGGGTCGGGCTGAGGGTCGGGGTCGGGCTGAGGGTCGGGGTCGGGCTGAGGGTCGGGATCGGGATTCGGTCCAGGCTCATCGCTGCCGCCCATGCTGCCGCCAAAGACCGGAAAAGGGATCTGATTGTCGTCACCACCGGCATCCGGGCTGCCACCCGACGCGGGCGCTCCCCCTTGGGCGGGCATTCCACCAGGCGTTGGGGCTCCACCGTTCGCAGGCACGCCGCCCGCGGCCGGGTTTCCGCCGTTCGCGGGCGTTCCGCCCTGGGCCGGTGTTCCACCTTGGGCAGCAGTCCCGCCTACGGCTGCCTGGCCACCCTGCCCTACTGGACCATTCGCTCCACCCTCACCGTTGGCAGTGCCACCGGTTCCACTGGCACCACCCTCTCCATCGAGATTGATAGCGGGTCCACTTCCACCGCTGCTCCCATCGGGCGTGCAGGCTGAAAAGTAGAGCGCCAAAGCGGCGACTAAAACGGCGTGGAACAACGGAAAAACACGGACCATCTGGTTCTCCTGAAGGCGAATATGCGGGGGATTACACCGCCAAACTTTCCGGGTTGTAGACGAGGTACGCTGGGGATCGCAAACGAATCTGAAAAAGACGCCATGGTTGGCGTTTCGAATGCGTCGGGGGTGCATCCAGCGAATCCTGTGCGATCCGCCGGGGGGGATCGAGCCTCAGGGGACGGCAAAAAGAGGGTGGCTAGGTGGCCGCGAGGGCCTGCTCTCAATCAGTCGTTGAGCTTGGGATCCAGGGCATCGCGAAGCGCGTCGGCGATGACGTTGAGGGCATAGATGATGAAGAACATGGCCAAAACAACGCCGGTCAACTGCCACCATTTACCGGAGGCCAACTCACCCTGGGCCGCATTGATCATCAGACCCCAACTCGCCCCGGTGTCTACGCCCACGCCGAGATAGGTCAAGATGACCTCGCTCTTCATTGACGAGAGGACCATCAGGGAGCCCGAAATAATCGCCAGGTGAATCACATTGGGCAGGATGTGCATGAAGATGAGTCGAGCGTCAGACGCCCCCATCACCCTGGCTGCCATCACGTAATCACGCTCCCGGTGCTTGATGAATTCACCACGCGTCAATCGGCATAAGCTAACCCAGCTGATCATCCCCATGGCGATACAAATGGCGAACATTCCCGCGCCCATTACCCACGAGATGGCAATGACGGTGAGAATATAGGGAACCGAGATGACCACGGTGTAGAGCCAAACCACGAACGCATCGAACTTGCCGCCGTAGAACCCTGCAAGGGATCCCAGCGTGACGCCGATGGGAATCGCAATCGCGCTTACCATAAAGCCGATGGTCAAGGCCGTTTGAGTGCCGGCAAGGGCAAGGTAGAAAACTGAGCGTCCCTGCTGGTCGAGCCCAAAGATCATGGGGATCGATGAAAAGTCAGGGGGGTGGTATCCCGCGACGCCGTCAATGGGAAACCGGGTCTGAAAGTCGGGCAATAGGCCGAGCACTCCCAGGAGGGCTACGAGCAGATAAAGCATCACGATGATGAAGCACACAATCGTGAGCTTACGCTTCATCAGTTGACGAAATGCCCGTCGACCTGCGCTCTCGGACGGACGACTCTGAGTCGTTGCAGTCATCGTCTCCCTCCTCAGTCCAACTTCACGCGTGGGTCGACAAACGCGTACAGAATGTCACTCAGGAGATTGAACAACGAGTAGCCGACCGCGATGTACATCGTGAGACCCTTGAGCACCGGGTAATCACCATTATTGATGGACTTGATGAGCAAGTCGCCCACCCCTGGTAAGCCAAAGAATCGCTCCATCAAGAAGGCGCCGAGCACCAGGAACGGAATGGCCACCACCGTGTAGGTGATGATGGGGATCAGCGCATTCTTGAGCACATGTTTGAAGAGAACCGTACGCTCCGATGCACCCTTGGCTCGCGCCGTGCGCACATAGTCGGCGTCGATCTCGTCCAGGAAGACGGTCCGATAGATGCGGACATCGGGCCCCATGGCAGCGAGCACCATAATCAGCCACGGCAAAACGAAGTAATAGTGGCTCGACCCAAAGCTCCAGTCGGTCGCCCCCGCTGCGGTCACCGGAAACAAGTCCAGTTTGAATGCCAGCAGGTACTGCAACGAGATGATGTAGACCAAGTAGCTTACGCTCATGGCCATGACGGCAATGGCGGTGGCGAAACGGTCGAACCAGGAGTTTCGGTAGTAGGCGATGAGCATCGCCAACAAGATGTTGATGCACAGGGACATCAGGAAAGGCGGCAATGTCAGGGAAAGAGACACGACCGCACCGTCGGAGAACATCTTGCTCAGCGGCTCACCAGAGGCGTAGCTATTGCCGTAATCAAAGGTGACGATCTGCACCAAGAAGTCGCCGAACTGAGCCAATAGCGGCTTATCGAGCCCCCATTTGGCCTGCTGTAGAGCGATGGCTTCGGGTGATGCGTGGTCACCGAGAAGGATCCGGACCGGGTCCTCACCTGCAACCGAGAACAACACGAACACCAATACGGCAACCCCGAACAAGGTCGGGATGAGGTACAGCAGGCGTCGGGCGATGTAGGCGAGCATCCGTCGATTCTTCCTAGCGCTTGAGCTTAGGCAACTGTGCCTTCTTCACCTCGGGGTCAACCTTGAGGTAACGGAAGGGCGGGTTATGCATCATGTTGCGCTTAAGATTGCCAACCCACTTGTGATAGACGCCGAGCACCACCGGCTGCTGGAGAACCAACACTGGAACCTCGTCTTTGAGGATCCCGGCCATCTCCTTGATGATCCCGTTCCGCTCCGGTGAGGGCTTCATGAAGCGCATCTTGTCGAAGAGGGCGTCGTACTTTTCGTTGACGTAGAGGCCATTGTTCGGCCCCGGGGTCTTATTGGGACCGTAGAACAGCTGGTAGAAATTCTCGGGATCCGGGTAGTCGGCACTCCAGCCGGCGGCGGAGATTTGATAATTGCCCGCCTCGGTCTTGCGCAACCAGGCCGTGAAGGTCTGGAAGTTGCCCTTGAGCTTAATGCCGACCTTGTCCAACTGGTAGCGGTGATATTCGTACTCTTGGCGGATCCGAGAGGTGGGTGAGCGAAATTCGACGGCGATGGGCGGTAGGCCCTTCCCCTCGGGGTAGCCGGCCTCGACGAGCTTTTGCTTCGCCATCTCTAGGTTGGTGCTGTAGCCCTCGAAACCGATCCGATCTTGAGCACCGGAGAAGCCAGTGGGCACCAACGTATCAAGCTTTACGCCTCGGCCATTGCGCATCTTCATGATGTAGCCGGGGATGTCCAGGGCGTACGCGATGGCCTGCCGAAGGGCCTTCTTCTCGGGTGTATTGCCCCCGATCAACTCGTCTCTCATGTTGATCCGCCAGAACTCAGTACTGGTGGTCGCCTCGGAATACATGTCGAATTGGTCGGCGTACTCGGGGTTGAGGTGGAATCCCTTCTCGTCACGGGTCGCCATCTCAGCCACCGTCTCGCGATCCAAGCCAATCCAATCGATTCGGCCGAGGCGGAACTCGAGGACGCGGGGCTGGTCCTCTTCGATGAGCGGAATCCGAACTTCGTCGAGGAACGGGATCTTCTTGCCGGCGTCGGCCAACAAGCCCTTTTCCTTGTCTCCGGGCGCGCCCTCGGTGGGGTAGGTGCCTTGGTACTTCTCGTTACGGCGCAGAATCATGACCCCTTGGCGGTCATACTTGTGCATCTTGAACGGGCCGGTGCCCACCGGATGCCGAGCAAATCCCTCGCCGTACTTCTCCACCGCCTCGCGCGGATAGACGGCCATGGTGGACGATGCGAACGGGAAAATGGCGAGCGGATTCGGCTTGGTGAGGGTCACGTCCACCGTGTATTTTCCGGTCTTCTTGATCCCTTCGACATCGTGCTCGTCGTAGTTCATCTTGGCCCCGAGCTCTTTGGTCTTGACCCGAAACTCGTCGAGGCCCTTGACGAAACCGGAGAAAATCGCCGGATAGCTCTGAGTGTTGATCTTGGCATCGGCGTGCCGCTTGAGCATGTAGACGATGTCGTCGGCCACAACCTCACGTCCCTTGCCATCTTTGAAGCAGGGGTCGTCGATGAAGTGAACGCCCTGTCGCAGCTCGAAGGTGTAGGTGAGCTGATCCGCTGAGAGCGTCGGCATCTTGGTCAAAAGACCCGGCACCAACTCGTAGGGACGCTTGAGGTAGTGATAATCGATCAGCTTGTCATAGAGGTTGTCGATCAACTCACCCGATGCACTGTCGAATTGCGCGGCGGGATCCAAGCTCTTGTGCGCGGCGGTCCGATAGTAGTTGAAGACCATGGACGGCTTCGCCTTCGAACCATCCGCCAACACCTCACCACCGGTATCCTTGGGCGGCGGCTTGCACGCGAAAAGGCTGGCGACGAAAAGCAGTGCAATCCAACGCAAAGAACGAAATGAAAAAATAGGCTTCAAAGGGCACCTCCTGCGGGAGCATGTGCCGACTGACCGTCGAGCAGATGACACGACACCGTACGATAGGCCCGATCCACGTTTTTCCACATGGAGGCCACCGCTCGACGTCGGTGAATGACAAAGAAAGTGGGGGTTTTCGATCCGATGCGAGAGCTGCGGCCCTCTGGAGACAGCCGAGCATCGCCGAGCCGAGGAGTCGGCCGGCGTTCGACACGTCCCAAGAACGCAGCATGCGGGGCTTGTGGACGGCCTTCACCTTCATGATGGCCACCCCATACACAACGCTGATTCGAGGCTCTGCGATCGTCGCGATCAGAGGCGGTTTCGAACGCCATCCCATCACGGCCGGCGTGGCTCGCCTGGAGGCCTTCGACGCTCGAAAGAACGCCGTCCTGAGCCGCCACCCTGTCCACCATCGCACTGCCCTCGTTAACCAGATTGGTACCCCCGCGCGGGCGCATACCCAGATCGCGGAAGGCTTCTTTTACGGCAACCTGCGGCAATTGACGAGGATTTTCCCCATGAAGCGTTTGAACTGCTCTCAGTGGGGCTGGGATGACGCCGTTCGTACTCGAAACTGATGAGCATTCGAAGCCAGGCCAGCGGGTCCGCTCGTTGACTTGCGGCCGGCGAACCGGTCCTATGGATGCATGCTAGAGCCGACGCCATCCGATTCCGAAAATAGGCGAACGCCTTTCGATCTCGTCATCGAAGGGGGCACCGTCTTTGACGGCGACGGCGCACCGCGCCGAGTCGCGAACGTCGGGATCCGCGACGGGCTGGTGGTCGCCATCGACGACGGCCCCTTAGGCCCCGGCCGTGAGGTCATCGATGCTCGGGGCCAGTGGGTGATGCCCGGATTCATCGACTTTCATACCCATTACGACGCCGAAGTGGAGATCGATCCGGCCCTCTTCGAGTCCGTTCGGCACGGGGTCACGACGGTTTTCATGGGCAGTTGCTCCCTGAGCGCGGCCATCGGAACCCCCGAGGACATCGCCGACATTTTCTGCCGCGTCGAAGGTGTACCGCGAGACGTCATGCTCCCTCTCCTGCGAGAGAAGAAGGACTGGGAGACCTTCAAAGAATATTTCGAGCATCTCGCGGCCCTCCCCCTCGGACCCAATGTCACCGCCTTCGCCGGGCACTCCAATATTCGAATGAAGGTGATGGGGTTCGAGCGCTCAGTGCAAAAAGGGCTACGCCCAACTGCCGAAGAGATGGCCCAAATGAAGGCCCTTTTGGAGGACGCCCTAGACGAAGGCTACGTCGGCCTGTCCATCCAGACTTTGCCTTGGGACAAACTCGATGGGGATCGGGTGCCGGCGGAACCCCTCCCTTCATACTTTGCGAGTTGGGCCGAGTATCGACAGTTGACGAAGATTTTGCGGCGCCGCGATCGCATCTTTCAGGGCGTCCCCAACGTGACGACCAAGGTCAACGTCGCGCTTTTCTTGTGGGAGAGCGTAGGTCTTTTTCGGAAACCGCTCAGGACCACCATCATCTCTCTCATGGATCTGATGGCCAATCGGTCGATTTGGTGGACAATCCCCCTCTTCTCTCGCGTGTTCAACACGATTTTCCGCGCTGATTTTCGATTTCAGGCTCTCCCGAATGTCTTCGATGTGTGGTCCGACGGTATGCAGTTGGTGATCTTCGAGGAGTTTGGCGCCGGGACCGAAGCCATCAACGTGGCGGCTCTCGGTCAACGGGCTGAGCTCTTGCGGGACCCGGCCTATCGACGCCGTTTCCGGAAGCAGTGGACGCGAATGTTCAGCCCCCGCGTCTACCATCGTAACTTTCAGCACACGCAGGTCCTGGCCTGCCCCGAGGACGCCCTCGTTGGACGCTCTTTTGCCGACATCGCAGCGGAGCGCAGTCAGCACGTCGTCGACACCTTCTTGGATCTGTGTGCCGACTACGGAAGCCGGCTCCGGTGGTATTCCATCATGGCCAATGACCGGCGCCGGCCCCTCGAAAAGATCGTGGACCATCCGGATGTTCTAATCGGCTTTAGCGATGCTGGGGCACACCTCCGGAATATGGCGCACTATAATTTCCCTCTCCGGCTCCTCAAGCTCGTCTACGACGCCGAATTGCGGGGTGAGCCCTTTATGTCCATTGAGCGCGCGGTCCACCGTGTGACCGGTGAGATCGGAGATTGGTTCCGAATCGATGCGGGTCATTTAGCCGTTGGCAAACGCGCCGACATAGTGGTGGTGGATCCGAAGGGCCTAAACGACGATGTGGAGACGGCCAGTGAGGCGCCCATGCCCGGCTTCACCTTTGACCGATTGGTTCGAAGAAACCCCAAAGCCGTCCCCGCCGTCATCATCAACGGTCGGATCGCTTCGAGGTACGGTGAACGGGCGGAGGATTTGGGTCGCAAGCGTGGGTTCGGGGGCGTCCTCCGCGCCCGCTAGGCTCGTCATCAACGGGTTTCTACACACCGGCCACCAAGACAGACGAGGGGTGCCAGGCAATCCGCCGGTGTCCAGCAAGAATCGCCGAGCACGCCCTCAGCGCAGTGGCCATCGAAGGTACACCTCAGTCCCTCGAGACAATCAGTGTTGGTCATGCAGACGTCGCCGGCGCCGGCCACCGCAGGCCCCGCTCGACACACGGTGTCTCCATCATTGAGGGGTGCCCGGCAATGCAATCCAAAATTCTGGCAGGTGGCGAGTTCTGCCCGGGTCACGCATGAGGCGCCGTAAATGCCTGGCCTCCCTTCGCAGGTCGCGCCCTCGTCCCCTAGGCGGCAGTACAATTCCTGCCCACAAAGGCCGATGATGGCCCCATCCCCACAGTCGCGCACGAGGGACCCATCACACGCCGACCCACCGAGGCACGGCTGTTGACGACACATGCCAGCCACACAGACGCTGTTTGGGCCACAATTTTCACGACACGGGACGGGCTCGTCTTCGGCGCAGTATCGACGGCTGCACAGCTCGAGGCCCGGCAAGCGATAGGCGAGAAACTGACCGCAATTTTGAACCTCGATGGCCACGGGGCCGTCACGACAGGGGTCATCGCCAAAACGAAAGCACACCTCGCCGGGCACCGCCCCTTGATCCACCCGAGGCGTAGGCGTCCGAAGCCAACCGGGGGCCATGGCGTGGCAGGCACCATTGGGAATCGGGACCGTCGCCAGCCGACTGCCTGAGTCGCCGCCGAATCGATACCAAGCGTTCGAAACAAACCCGCTTGCCACACAATCACCGGGCTGTCCGGGTTGCCCAATATTGGACCGGCTATGGCGCGTTGGGTCATCCAAAACGATGGGCGACTGGCACGGATCTACACCCATCCCCTCTTCGTCTTGGGGTGCCCGACAAACCGTGTCGACACAGGACTGAAAACCTTCGCATTCGTCATCACTCCGGCAGCCCTGAAAGGGCAGCGCACAGGCCTGATCATCGCACTCGTACCCCCGGCCGCAATCACCCGCCTGATTACACGCCGGTACACAGAGGCCCTCCAGACAACGCGTGCCCTGAGGACATTGGCCGTCGACACACGAGGGGCAGGGCCCTTGGGTGAGGTGCAGCTCTACGGCGTCTCCCCCCTGCCCGTCTACGCTATCGACCACCACAAAAAGAGCGGTTCCGGCCCGAACCGCATTGAGCTGCACTCTCCCATGGGATTGCCGGACGGAAAGGTTGTCATTACAGGCCAACTCCAACCCGTTTTCGCAGTCACCGGTTCGAACGGAAACGATCGTGTCGACATCACTCCCAAAGGTGCTGATGCAATACGCATCGTCCACGGGCGGCACAAAACGGTAGACCAGTTCGGGGCCGGGCCCCCCACAGCTGGCCACAGTCGCATCCTGCGCCGGCAGTGGGGTGGTGAATGTGCCCAGGCCGATGGGAACGGGGTGGTCACAACTCCCGTTACAGCGCCCCTCTCGACAGATTTCGTCGCCCTCGCAGCCGCCATCGACCTCGCAGGTGGGCTCACTGCAACGTCGTGCCGTACAGATCTGACCGAGTTGACAGTCTTCGTCGGCGCCACACCCTGCCGCGATCCCTTGGGCATCTTCGGCTGCCCCCACACGGGTAAAGAAGAGGCCTGAGTGCCCCCCGCCCGACCATTGGGCCAGCTCTCCAAAAGTGATCGTGGCGCGACGGGGGAGGCAAGCATCGTCAACCGTCATGCAATGAGTGAAGGCCGCACAACTCTCAACGGCCTGCGCGCAGTCGTCATCGCAATCGTTTGCGCCGGCAGCCGGACACGCCAGACCGTCCAAACCACGTCGATTCGCGGGCTGAGTGGGATCGAAATAGCCCGTGAAGCGCAATCGTTCACTGTCCACCCCCAGTTGACCCACCGTCTGAGGCAATGGGAGCGGCGCCAAATCAACGACCATACTCGACGCGAGCGTGCAGGTGTCGTGGGGGCACTCTCCTAAATCCGCCGGACACTCACCGCCTGAACACACGAGTGGATCGAGTGTCGCGAGCATCGGTGGACCGGCAAACCAGCGAGGCGGTGCCAATGTGCTGTTTTCCCCTTCGACATGGCCAGCAACCATCATCCCCTGAGCCGCAGCACTCGCTATGGCTTTGGGTCGATAAATACGCCCCGGCGCATCTGAGACACCGTCAAATAGGATTCGACTGCCCAAGAGAGCCCCATCCCCGGCCCCCAGAGTGGCGATGACCGCGTTGGGCGCATCGGGAAAATAGGGATCCATCCGGAGTAGACCACCGAGGAAAACCCGTTCGTTGGCCACGGAAATGGTCTGGGCGAGGTCATCCCCCGGTCCCGCGATGGGGGCAAAGGAACGCATCCAAGTGAGGCGACCATCGGACTCGACTCGCGCCGCGGTCAGCATGGGCGTCGACTGGTGCCCTCTGAGCGCAACGAATGCTGCCCCGTCGGGTCCCGTGACAAGGTCGACCAATTTGGTGCCCGCGGGATGCTCGAGGGTGTGTGCGAAAATCATTTGTGGGGGGTTGAGGGTCATGTCGACCCGAGCGACGAGGCCTGCGCGATCGGCCACGCCACCGATGAGCACGACGCCCCGCTCGATCCGTCCGATGGCGTGCCCCCGCGTGGCTGACGCTCCGGGGACTTGGTACCGAAAAATGCGGCCGAGTCGCCCGCTGCTTGCCTCCAGGTCGGCGACGATCAAACTCGAATCGTCAATCCGGCTACCGTTCGCATGGTCAATGCTCGCGCCGGTCACGAAGATGCGCTCATCGTCCATTACGAGCGCGTGACCCTCGAGGCTTACACCCGGTGACCCATCGGGCGAGGCTTGATCCATGATCGCGGTCTGCCATCCTAAAGCACCATCGGAGACGGCGACCTTGAGCACAATCACTGCACTTTTCTCGACCGGATCCGCCTCAAAAAGATGGGTAAGCGTGACGTAAGCAGACTCGGCATCGGCGATGACTGCGCCCGGTTTTCCGCCCGCGAGACGACGAAAATTGCCCAAGCTGTCATCGTGGACTCCGGACCAAATTCGGGCCCAAACCAGGCTGCCGTCCGCATCGACCCGCCCGATGAGCACGTCTGGGGAATCGAGGTCGACAACACCGGTGACCTCCGCCACGAAGATCTGACCGCCATCAGCTAATGGTGTGGAACCGGCCAGGATCGCGTCCCCATTCTGCGCCTCGAGCACCCGGGACCACAGATTTTGTTTGCGCGTAAGTTGCACATCGCCATGCTCGGTTTGCAGCGCAATGCTGGCCGATGTCTGACGTCCGCCCTCGCTGCCCACCGTCAAATCAAGGATGCGGAGGGCCTGACAGGCTCCCGCCAGGCAACGCCCACTTCTGGCCTCGACTGGCGGGCACTCCGCTACGTCTGGCGCACACTCACAGTCAGCGTCGACTTCACAGGCCGTGTTCGGCGCCACGGGTGCGACGCTCCCCACCTGGGGATGGATACACAATTCAATGGACGTCGTAGCACCGGCCTCCAAAACCCGTCCCATGAGATCAACCGATGGGGTTCCGCAGGTACCGATCCCGAACTCGATGGCGTCCCAGCCGGTACGGCCCTGGAGCGTCACTGACGTCAAAGTGACGGGCTCATCGATCCGATTTTGCACCGTGAGGGTCAGGAGGGTGTCGCGCCAAAGAGCGAGTCGCTGGTTCCCGGTCGGCACCGCGACGGTGCCGTCGTCTGAAATGGATAGCTCCCCGATCATGAACGCCAAGCTGTCGTCCTCGACCGGCGTCCCCCCGTCTCCACCGGCACCGCCGGCACCACCATCGCCTCCGCTGCCTCCGCTGCCTCCGCGACCCCCGTGACCGCCCTGGCCGCCGATCCCACCGGCCCCGTCGTCCGACCCCATGTCAGACGCATCTTCTCCCATATCGACCAGGGCCCCGGCCATCCCGCCTTGGGGCAACATTCCCCCCATGGGGTCTTGCCGAGGGCTGTCACCCACATCGACGATGAGCGAACACCCCATGCTCAGGGCAAAGACAGCAGTCACGACATAGGACTGTATGGCCCTCATTTGTTTCCCTCTTCGGACTTGCTGTCCTTCGTCGGCAGGGTCCACACCCGCGCCGTTTGATCGCGGCTGCCGGTTATCAATCGACGGCCATCATTCGAGAACGCTAGGTCGAGAATGGAATCGCCATGACCGGACAATTCGTACCGCGTCTCTAGGCTGCCCGGTTCCAAAACAGCGATGACCCCGGGATCGGCGTTGATGTATGAAGGACGGCCCGAAATGACGACCATCGCGCCGTCCGGAGCGACTCGAACCTTGGGGAAGACAAAGCTGGCTTCGTTGGCGATGATCCCCTCCCGGCTTTTCGCCTCCCGGGTGCTCAGATTGTACGTCGTGACCACCCCCCGTGAGACGGCCCCAATGGAACGACCGTCAGCACTTACCCCAAGGTTGGGGGGCGGTTCGTAGGGCTTGTGGGGCACGAAAGTCGAGAAAGA
>Ga0115011_10001700_pt1 | contig 15738 bp, 12 predicted proteins | sample TroAtlMetagenome_2_FD_88705 | JGI IMG/M metagenome (GOLD analysis project Ga0115011, IMG submission 88705) | Marine eukaryotic phytoplankton communities from Atlantic Ocean - Tropical Atlantic ANT8 Metagenome | ecosystem: Environmental > Aquatic > Marine > Oceanic | place: Tropical Atlantic...
GCGGATTCTCCGATTGACCAATCGCCAGGCGAATACGACAGAAAAGTTGTCTACCGGCAAGCGGGTGAATCGACCGTCGGACGATCCGTTGGCTGCGTTGAAGTCGACGATCTTCGCCAGCCAGGGTCGGCGAGTAGAGCAGCAAGCACGGAACATCAATGCGGCGAGAAACACGCTGGTGATCTCCGAATCCGTCTTGGGTGAGGCAAGCACTACCCTCTTACGGATCAAGGAACTGGCGATTCAGAGTTTGTCGTCGGTGATGAGCGTTCAGGACCGCTCCTTTATGGGGGCCGAGGTGTCCGAACTGAGGGAACATCTCCGCAGCATCGCGAACACCAAAAGCAATCACCGCTACCTCTTCGCCGGCTATCAGAGCGATCAGCCGGCCTATAACGCGGCGGGTGTGTTTCAAGGGGACACCAATCACACCGAGGTGGAGATTGGTGACGGGCTCCGCATCGATACGACATTGTCCGGTGGCCGACCTTTTGGGGACGGCACGGCGAATACGGTGGATACGTTTGGAATTCTGGCGAACTTGGAGGCCGGTATTCTCGCGGCCGACGAAAACGCGACGCAGAACGCCTTCGAGGCGCTCGAGACGTCCATCGAACAGATCATCACCTCGCGTCAACACTTGGGTGTACAGATGACCAAGCTCTCGAGCGCTGAGTCCATCAACGAGTACCTCCAAGAGCGGATCCCGCAAATTCTATCGAGTCAGCAAGATACGGATTTTGCCGAAGCGGTCTCGGAATTGACCTTGGTGGAGAATTCTTTGAAAGCAACCTTGGCAGCGACGAGTCGGGTGCTGAACAGCAGCAGCTTGCTCGATTTTCTGAGGTAGCTAGGTGGAGTGGAATCATTTAATCCCAGCCCAGTCGGGCTGGACAATCATCGCCTACGGGCGAGCGTGGTCAGCTGACCGCGTGAACTTGAACTGCCAGGAGGGTGGTCATGCTCACATTAACCCGCAAAATCGGGGAATCCGTGTGCATTGGCGACGACATACGTGTCGTCGTCAAGGAAGTTAAGGGTAAGCAGGTGCGCCTTGGGATCGTTGCGCCCCGCGACATTTATGTGTGTCGTGAGGAGCTCTATCGCAAGATTCACCAAGCAAATATTGGTGCGACGTCGACGGATGTAAATATCCTCGACTCCATCAGCAATTTGTTTGGAGATAAGAAGCGCGCGAAGGGAGGGAACTCTAATGAGAGTTGAAACAGTACGATTTGGTACCCTCGAAGTCGCCGATGATCAGATATTCACGTTTCCAATGGGCCTCTTGGGGTTTGCCAACCACAAGGAGTTCTTGATCGTTGATCACACCCACGAAAGCCCTTTCAAGTGGATGCAGAGTTGTGAAGACCCAGAGTTGGCCTTCATTCTCACTGACCCGCTGTTTTTTCGTGCCGATTATCATATTGCCGCCCGAAAGGGAGAGCTGCAGATCATCGACCCGTCTAATGAATTGGACCTCGTAGTGTCCGTCATTATGACCGTTCCCGATGACCCCAAGGATATGAGCGCAAACCTGCTCGCCCCCTTGGTTTTCAACATGGCCAATCGGCGTGGGATGCAATATGTGCTGACCAATAACCGATATCCGGTAAAGTACTACGTAATGCGGGAGAAGGATCCGTCGGTGGTCGACCCAACGAATAGTGTCGAACCCCGCTCGATTTCCTTGAGGTAGTATGGCGAATAGGTCCCAGAATGACCGCGGAGGCTCTCGTTCGAGCGCCTCCCGGTCGCGTCGGTCCGGCGAAGAAGCGCGCTCTGAGGGGGATGCCCTTGCAGAGTCTTTTTATCGTCAACTGACCAAAGCTGCGCGGCGACTGGCCGGCGAGGACGATGAAGATCTCGCGCGCACCGGTCGACGAATTTGGCACTTTCTGGGATTCAATCGCCGACGACTGGGGAATATTTTTCAGTCGGTGAGTAAGGAAGCGCGGCTGACTTTGGCCGCCTTGCCCTATCTCTTGCATGTGAATCTACCTCGTCTGCCCGGCCATGCCGGCCCGACCGCGAATATCAACGGGATCAATAACTTCGAGTTCAATCGAACCATCGCGGACAGCGTGAAAACGCTCTTCGGGATGGATGAACCCCCACCGCCGGCTCCACGCTTTCGTCCCCTCATCCGCTCTGTCTTCATGTCGACGGATTTGGGAACCTTGGGGCAGGGCGAGCGGCGTACGGTTACGATCTATTTGATCGCCGACACGCGCCTATTGGGAGAGCCGGCGCAGGAAGCGCTCGAAAATCGGAATGCTGACTTACATAAGTGGGCAAAGCGACGCGGACTCTTCCTGCAATTCGTCCTACTCGACCCGAACATGGTCCAAAATGGTGATTTCGGGGAGGTTCAGGGCGAACCCGAGAGAGGGGCTCTCGCCCTCGAGCAATTCTACCGCGAGGCGATTTATGTCTCCGGTGAGATTCCCATCTGGTGGTGCGCGGCGCCCGATGCCGACGCACGGGAGTATCAAGAGGCCACCAAGCTGGTGGAGCGCTGTGGATTCGGAGTGATCTCCGCCTTCATGGATCTGGGGCCCATCAATTTGCCCTCCATCGATGTGCGCCGACGAGCAATGCTCGCGCGATTGAATCATGAGGAAGCGTCCCCGCTTGCTCTTCTCCTCAATTTTGCGTTGCTCATCTATCAATCAGATGACGTCACTCCGCTGTGTGACCGGCTCAAGGCTCAGGTCTTTCGCGGCAGCGCTGTGGCCCAATTTCTCGACCCCTATGTACTTCTTTTCGATGCCGTCGCCGAGGAGTTGGCCCAACGTGGCAAGTGGAACGAGTTGCGGCTCATGTCGCGCCTCCTCTACGTCAAAGTCGCTTTCAACGCCATCGGGCGCGGGAATCCGATCGATGTCTTCGAGGGTCGCTTCGAGTTGGTCCGTCCCTACATCCTGAGGTGGGGCTGGGAACAGGAATTGATCGACGGCGTCGATGCTCTCCAGAACTGGGCCTACAGAGGCGTCAATCGATTTGACCGACAACTGCGGGAGTTCACTCTCGGGATTTATCGGCTGCTGGCCGTTCGCGCAAAGAGGACACCTGGCCGATTCGATGACGAAGAGGTGGCCATGCTTGGCCGTCGCCTCGTGGCCTGGATTGGGACACAGCCGGGTCGAGTGACCCCTCAGTTCAATTATCTCCTCCAAGAGAACCATCCACGAAGCGCCTTGGTTTTGTCCGAGCAGGTCCGTGGACGCGATCGAAAGTGGACCCTTCATCGCTGTTCTCTGCGCGACACAGAGCCGGATATGTTGCCGCCCGCGGTGTACGAGGGCGAATCTCTCAGTGCCGCGGTGACCTGGGCCTTGGCCAACGGGTTTTATCGACGCGGCACAGACGTGGGGGTCCTTCGAAAGAAGACCCACGTCGCGACCGGTGCGGCCAAGAATCTCTTCTCGCTGCTAGAGCCCGTCGTAGGTCGTCCAGATCCTCTTGGCTTGGCCGCAGAGCGATTTGCTGACGCCCGACAGATTCGCCGCGCCATGCTGTTGATCAATTTCGACGGCACCAAGCTTATTCAAGAGCGTGCGGAGAACAGCGGCGCAGCACATGTGGTGACGGCCAATTGGGACATCCTCAATTACGGACGCGACCGAAAAAATCGGGTCGAGGATGTTGCGGTCGTCAGCCGAAACAGTTGGGACGAGATTACCTGTCGGTCTCTGTCTGGCCAGCGGGCGCTGGCTCGTGCAATGCGGCATATCTTCACGGATCTGGATCCCAGCGAAGGGTTCCACGCGGCGCCCGAGGTCATCGTCCCCGACGAGCGCCATCTACGAGTCACCCGCAATCGAGTACAGCGCCTCTTGGATGCTGCAGCCGAAGCCATGACAGATTCGGTTCGGCCCAATGAGCGTCGTGTTTTCCTGTATGAATCAGGCGGTGAGTTCCAGGCGCTTTGCCGCAACCGCACGAAGATCCGAGTGCGAGATGCACGTGGTCTACGCGGCGTCGTACGCACCCTCAATGCCTTCACCGAGACTCGCCAAGAGATCATCTTCGACCAGCTGTCGCCCTCACTGGGCGATCTCAGGGTGATGTTCGAGCGTCAGCACAGCGATGCCAATATGGAAGTGTGTATCGGCTGGCGGAAGACCCAAAACGGCGGCTACATCCTCATCTGTGACGAGACCAACCGCGTCTATATGCGTCGATTGCCCACGCGTGGACTGGAAGATGCCCTCATTCGGCTGGTCCGTCGGATCATTTACCTGATCAAGGATCGTGCGAAGGATATTCGTACTCTTCGTCGCATGCTTCGGGTCTTTGAGCTTCGCGGCGGTCACGATGCCGGCAGTCGGATTCAGCTTCTCGAGGATACGGTTCGGGTCTTCACGCGATTTAGTGAGCCTCGCCCCCGACATCCCGAGATCTTCTTGCGGGGTGATCTCCGCAAGGGACGTGACGGCGTCTATATGGAATATGGTGGGCGTGATTATAAGCCGGCCCGGATGGGTCGACGATATGCAGTCAATTTGGTCCGAAAACTCCTCGAACATCGGAAAAAGTACGCCGAGTTCAACCTCTTTATCGAGGCCTCGACGGTCCGTTTTCAAGAGACGACTCGGGAGCGGAGAGATGCCTGTATCGTTCGGCAGCTTCGCCTGATCGATCTCTACGAGCGATTGCTCGGACGAGCGCTCAAGGTGAGTGTAGGGGCCGAATCCAAGGTTATGTTGAGCGAGAATACCCACTCGCGGGGAGGTGCACGATGAAACGTTGCGTCCTACCAATCTTAATCATTTTTGGAACGACGACGGGCACCGCCGAGGTGTTGCCCGATGTCATCGAACAGGTCGAATTACGGGTTGTCGGCGTGTATCGGCCCCTCGAACTAGACGGACGGTTCGTGCGTGTCCCGCGCGAGGTTTTCCTCCAGTCGGGCGCCACCGCAGAGGCAATGAAGCGCTTGGTGGGTAAGACCATCACCGTGCATCGCACCGTCAATGTGCCTGCCAGTGTCGACATGGAGTCGAAGGCCGACCGTGCTCGCCGTCTCGCCGAGGCGCGAAAACGAGCAAAGCGAAAGCGCAATCGCCGTCGCCGTCGTCGTCGTCGTGCTCTCGAGCCCGCCAAGATGCCTCTTCAAGACGAGGGGAATCGGACAGCCGCCTTTGCACCGCCTCGCGCGCGTCAGAAGGTGAATGTAGACAGTGGCGGTTCTAAGACGCAGACCAGCGCCGAGGTGGTTCGCCCGACGTTCAAGGGGGTCTCTGTAGAGGCCATCGAGATCACCGTTGGACAGGTCGAGGTGATGACCGTACGGGGTGATGTGGCCGTCGCTCGCGTGGTGTCCGACGGGGTAGGGGACGAGCAGACCATTACGGTGCCTGTCTTTGGTGGCCATGGACTGGCTGAGCTCCCCGCCATCATGTCGGGGGATCTGGCCCGCTATGAGGTCAAGCGACCGCCAAAGGAAGCGGCACCGTTGCAAGGTGAGGACCTCAACGAGTTGGACGAGGATATGGAACTCTTGGAGCGTGAGGAGCTTCGTCGACAGCAGCGTCAGCGTCGTTTCCAGCGTGACCGGAATCGTTGGAACCTCTGATGAAGATTTGGATCCGATCTCGACTCTCGTTTTTTCACGGGCCTAAAGATCGGGTCCTGGGTGAGGGACAGGTTCCTCTTATGTGGCGTGTTAATCGCGAAAAAGAACGATTTTCCGGTATTTTCTCCTCAAGTTGGGCGTCAACCCGACGATAGTAGGTTAGAAGGACGCAAAAGCGCCCTAGAAGTGCGTGTCGTAGATGCGCTGTGGAACAGTACGCAAACGGACCAATGGAGCCTTGATGTACGCCAAGAACGGATACGGGCAAAGCAGCTTTCAGCGCTATCGTGCCGTCAAGATTCAGACGGCGTCACCAGCGCAGATCATGCTGATGCTGTACGACGGCGCCATTCGGTTCGCGCTCATCGCCAAGAAGAAGATGGACGAGAAGGACTACGGGTCCAAAGGCACCTATATAAGTAAGGTGCAGGCCATCATCAGCGAATTGATGAGCAGTCTGGATTTCACCATTGCCCCGGAACTGTGTTCCCGACTCGAACAACTCTATCTATTCATGATGGAGCAGTTGACCGAGGCCAATGTTCATCTCAAGCACGAGCCCATCGACGTCGTCGTCGATCTCTTGAAGACCCTCCGCGAAGGCTGGAGCGAGGCGCTGACGAGCCTGCCCAAGGACCCGACGTTGGGCAAGCAGGTGGGTCGAGTGACGCGACCGGCAAATATGCCCGAAGCGGCCACCAACTTGGGCCAGCCAAATCAGGGTACTGAATCTTGAGCAGCCCCCACCTCGAGCAGATTGATAATTTGCTGAGCTTGGTTCGTGAAACCGTTGCGCTCATGCGCACCGGTCGTGCGCCTGCCCTCCCCGAATTCGACGAACGTTTTGACGTGGCTTTTAGCGCGTTGACAGCCCTCGGGCCGGTCGATGCAGAAAGCGGCGATATTCAGACGTGTCGACAGCGCCTTCGTGAGCTCGAACGCTTGCGTCGTCAGTTGAGTCGTGATCTCTCCTCGATTCGTAAGGGCGTGAGCGGTCGTCTCAACAAAGTGGCTCATGGTCGACGTGGTCTTAAAGGCTATCTGTCGTCCGTCAATGGTGTCCAAAAAGGGGCCCGCCGCGCCCGCGGCTAGAACGCGCCTCTCTAAACAGCGACCACATAGGTGGTCAGCCTGACCTCCCCAAACTCTTCTTCTTGCATACCCAATGGTCTTTCGCCGTGACCGGTGTACGTGGTCTCAGAGGCGTGCCGTGAGCAAGGGTGTTTTTCTCGAACCCGCTCGACTCGAGAATCCTTCGGATGTGGGGAGTGGATGTCCCCAGAAAACGACCATCGCTTTTGGAAGACAGACGAGTGGATGGGCCCGGTCAATTCGCCGGAGACACCCGATTGGTCAAAGAGGAAATGGGGACAGAGTGCTCGAGATCTCGAGCCTAGTAGGGGAGACGATTTAGTTTACTTCTTCTTACCCGACGAACTGAGTGCGTCGAGCTGCTGGGTGACGTAATCCCCCAATGCATTGAGCCTACCCATGGTGCTCTCGAGGTTGGTGAATTGGCGCCGTAGCCGCTGTTCCGTGGCCGTAATGCGGCGGTTCTGCTTGGTGATTTCATCCTCGAGGTGCTCGATCCGGGAATTCACGCCGTCACTCCGACTGCGCACGATGCCGCCGTATCCACTCAGACCGGCAATGATGCCAGGGAGCTGTTCTCCTGCACCGTCGACGACTCGAATGCTGCCGACGCGTCCGCTGGAATCGTCGGGGATCATGACTTCGACACCTTCTGTTCGAAAGCCACGTGCGCCTTTGAGACGGTTTCCATCGTGCACATCCGTGCGATGACCACCGATGGTCCCGATGAGGTCGGTCCCTTCGTCTCGGATGTTCACGTTTCCGATCTGACTGGTGCCGGCCCCTGCTGCCAGGTTGGACACGATATCTACCGAAAAGTCCTCGCCGTAGTCCGTCGAGCGAAAACTAAGGTGACCGGCGGCACTCAAAAAGACCTCTACGTCATATCCTGCGCCGCCGATGGCGTCTTGCAATCGTGTGAGCTGCTGCGCGGGTGTGTCACCCGCCAGAAGCTCCACATCGATGTCCGGCGCAACACCGTCACCCTGTTGAGCGTTTCGGTCGAACTCGATGGTGATGGTTTCGTTTGCGGCCAAGACCTCAGCGGGTGCACCGGCCGTCACCTCGGCTCGGGTGCGCGCCTGCTGGACTTCGACCCGATATTCACCGGGTTGCGACTTACTGCTTCGCCGAACAAACGTCAGATTCCCTTGGGTGCGCTCACCAAATCGACTCAGCACGCGTTCGACCGCGGTGGGGTCGTCTTTGAGCTTTGTCGCCAAATCCATCGGACTAAAGCTGAGTACGCCGGTCTTTTCGTTTGATTTGACACCGAGTTCAGCAATTGAGCTCAAGGTGCTGCCGTCGAGTCCAGGCATTCGGCCGGAGATGAAAGTCTTGAGTTCACGCTCTACTTGTCGTGCGGCCGAGTCACCGCTGAGGGGAGGCGGTGTGCCACCACTCTGAGGATCGAAGCGAAACTGACTGTTCAAGAATCCGATGACGCCGTTATATGCCCCGACGAAGGCCGTCATCGCTTCCTCTACACCTCCCGGATCACGGGTGACGGAGAGGCTGACTGTTCTACCAGGATCGGCCGATTTGAGGTCGAAAGCTAAGCCATCGAATACATCTGCGACACGATTCGAGGATTTACGAATCTGGATGCCATTGACGCGAAGAATCGCGTCTTGGGGCGTTGCGAGCACCGGATTGAAGGCGTCGACAGTAAACGTGTCCCCCTCACGAAGGGTTCCATTGTCTTCGAAATTGATGGTGACGCCATCACCCAATCCGATTGGGCCACCACTGGTGACGTCAAATCCGACTCCGCCGTTGTCGTCAAACGTCAAACCTCCGTCGGTCGATATCCGATATTTGGCGGTTCCGTCTGCAGCCCCTTCGGCGATGACCTCCAATACGAAGGTCGTATTTTCGTTCCCGGTGTAGTTTCCACCCGAGACGACTACGCCTTCATAGTCCTCGGAATTGTCCTCGTCGGAGGCGGCGGCCTCTACTGTGGTCGTCTCCAGATTGAGGGTGGAATCATTCTCCGTGATGACGATTAAGCCGTCTTGACCGCTATTCTCGGCGGTCAGTACTAGACGATAGGGATTGAGGGGGCTGCCGTCATTGACGATATCCGCTTGGACCCCGTGCTCCCCGTCATTGATCATATTGGCTAGGGCCCGCAGCGAGGTGGAGCCGTTGATGTCGAGCTCGACCTCGTCTTCACTGCCGACCTTAAACGAGAATTTGCCGTCTCCAGCGGTAATCCCCGTACTGGAGTCATCGACGAAGCCCTGCGCCGCAATCCGATGATTGGTGGCGATCTGCATGACCTCGAGTTCGTAGCTCCCGACCGGGGCACTGGGCCCTGGATCGATTTCCACGACACCCGCATCGCTGCTGGTCGCGTTGACCTTGCCGTAGAGGTCATCGTTATTAAACTTCGTTGCCGCTTTGCGCAGACTATCAAGGCGACCGGAGAGGTCGTCGAGCGCCGTTCGGCGCATTTCCTCGATTGCGATCTTCCGCTGTATGCCGAAGATCTTCTGCTGTTCGAGCGCCAACAGCTGAGAAATAATGCTGTCGGAGTCGATTCCGCTGGCAATGCCGGAGACAGATACACCCATCTCTTGGCCTCCTCGATGTGCGGGGTCGATTCGAGCTTACCGAATCACCTCGCGGGTTTCGACATGTCTACTATGCAGGCCTCATGCCAACCATGTGCGGTGTCTCCCGCGTCGGCTTTATTGGCGTACCCGGAAACCACCTGGACGAAACATCGTCGGTCGGCCCCCGGTGAAAGAAGAAAGAGAGTGGACGGGCGCCGAAACGCCCGTCCTGCGGCCGATTAAGTGGCCACGTTGAGTAGAGCACCGCGGGGTCCGGATTCGTCCCCACTGAACTCTTTGAGCCGTTCGAAGACCTTTAGGAATTCACTCGGCGGAATTTCCCGCACGACCTCCTCCCCATCGACCTCCTCGCGAATTGTGATTGTCACTCGACCCGTGTAATGGCGATCGAAATGGATTGACCGATTCGTGGCGCGGAACGCCACATCGGAAATTTCGTTCGCCTGTTCTACTGCTCGAGCGACTTCCGCTGGATCTACCTCCGGTGCGGCGACAGCTTGAAGCGCGCTTTCTGGTGCTGCCGAGTGGACCACGTCAGCGATTTGATTCGCCTGAGTGTTCGCTTCGACCTCGGCCACCGGGGCTTCCCCCGACGAGCCTCCGCGCTGCTTTGCCACCGCTTCGCTGTGAGACGCTACGCGGATCGATTGACCCACGAATGCCTGGTTGAAATTAATGGCCATCGTTTCACCTCAATTAGTCGTCCCAGTGCTCCGTTACCGGGGACGCCGAGACGGACTTGTCATCGGTTACGCCAAGAGCGACAGAGCAACCTGCGGTTGCTGGTTTGCCTGTGCCAAGACCGAAATACCCGCTTGCTGGATAATCTGGTTTCGCGAGAAGATTGCAGTCTCTTCGGCGAAGTCCGCATCGATGATCCGGCTTCGGGCGGCGCTGAGGTTCTCCGAACTCGTCTGGAGATTATTGATCGTCGATTCCAGACGATTTTGGATAGCACCCAAATCACCGCGAATCGTCGAAACCTGGGAGATAGCAACATCGACAATGTCGATTGCGGCATTCGCCCCATCTCGAGTGGTCACGTCGATGGTTGCCACCGAGTTCTCACTATTGACGCCGAAGAGCGTCGCACCCGGTCCACCAATGTCACCCAACTTATCGATCGCATTTCCCGACAGGTCGTACTGCTCGTCCGACTGAAGGGTCACTCGACCACCGGTCACTGACGTTCCCACCGCCGCCGCGAGACCCGTTCGGGTACCGTTACCGGAGACTGTGATTTCGATGTTGCGACCATCGTTGGCGGTCAAGACCAATCGGTTTGTCTCGTCGAGGCTCGCGACCACCCCCGTCTCCTCGGAGACCGCGTTAATCGCGCCCACCAAAGTGTCGTTGGCGTCATTGTCCTCCACTCGAAAGCCCGAGATGATCTCGCCGTTGACGACGATATTATTCGTACTATCCAGCGTTACAGCCGCGATATCCGCGCTGGCGATGACGACCGTGTCTTCCACGATCGCACGCACACCACTAAACTCCGTGGAGTCATTGATGGCCGCCGCCTTGGCGATGGCCGATGCGGATCCCAAGGTGGTCGACAAGACATCGTCTGCGTCCACCGTCGCTCTAATGGTGATGGCGTTAATCACCACGTCATTGTCGAGGAGGGCTTGGTTCCCACCTTCGACCTGGATGTCATTCGCGCTGGTGTTGCGCGCCTGACGACCGAGTTTGTCCGCACGTGCGTCACTTACGCTGACCGAGATACTTTCTCGAGCGTTTGCACCGACGTGGAACTTGGCACCGATAAAGGCACCATCCAATACGCGTTGGTTATTGAATGTCGTGGTCTCGGCGATCCGGTCAATTTCCTCCACGAGTTGGTCGACTTCAGCCTGGATAGACGTTCGATCGGACTCCGTGTTGGTATCATTGGCCGCCTGAACACCCAACTCTCGAATACGTTGCAGGATGTTCCCGCTCTCTTCGAGTGCACCTTCCACCGTTTGCGCGAGGGAGATACCGTCGTTGGTGTTTCGTACCGCTTGGTTCAGACCTCGAATCTGCGCATTTAGACGGTTCGCGATCGACAGACCGGCCGCGTCATCCTTAGCAGTATTGATTCGAAGACCAGAGGAAAGGCGCTGAAAAGAACGGCCGAGACCGTTGGTTGCCTTACCGAGAGACCGCTGCGCATTCAACGACGCAACGTTAGTATTAACGTAAAGACCCATTTGTATTCACTCCTTGAATCGTGAGCCAGACGGCACCCCTTGGCCATCTGCAAAGACACCACCCCTGGCGTCTTCGACCTCCTGCGCAGACCCAAATTTGCGCGTTCCTTGGAGGTGCATGATTGCGACATCGAACCCCTTCGACGCCGCGCGAGTACTCTTTCGAGTACCTCATTATTTGACGCGGAACACTCACCTGAGCGTCGCCGTGTCTATCCCGGTGTCCTCCTAATCGAGCAATGGGGTGCAACCCTATGCACCCTGGTGTCCTTGAGACGAGAGATCCAATCTCCCACTACCGACATCGTCGCCCCTTAGGGAAACTTAAGTGTTTTTTTAATCTTTTTTTGTTTAGCCAATAAAAACAGCCCCTTAGGGCGATATGTTTTCTAATGAAAACACGTTTTAGGGCGGATAAGAGGGTGCGTAACCGCGCATTCTTCGCGCGGTGGCCCCGCCGATTGGTGGTGATGCTCTGGGTGTGGGAAGACAAAAAAAAACCGCCCGAATGGGCGGCTTGGCAGGGATTGTTACCGCGCACCTCCGGAATGGAGGCGCGCGGTGACTGACGTCAGGCTACCCGAGCAGACTCAGGGCCGCGTTCGGCGCCTGGTTGGCTTGGGCCAAGATCGAGGTACTTGCTTGTTGCAAGATCTGATTCTTGGTCAAGACCGCCGACTCCGCTGCAAAGTCGGCATCCATGATACGGCTCTTGGCCGCACTGACGTTCTCGCTGGTCACCAGCAAGTTGTTCACGGTGGATTCCAGACGATTCTGGAAAGCACCGAGGTCACTTCGCATGGACGACACCTGATTCAGCGCCACATCGAGAATCTCGAGGGCCGTATTGGACCCCTCTCGAGTGGACACATCCACTGTGTCGACCGCGAAGTCGCTGTTGATGCCCAGCAGCGTACTCCCACCATTGGGGTCGGAGCCTAGACCCAAGCGACTGACACCGTTCTGACTCTGTTCGAGGAACATTTGATCCTCGGACTGGAGCGTTATCGAACCGGCAACCACTTGGTTCCCTGCTGCAAAGCCTAGCCGCGTGGCCAGACCGTTGGTGGTGATCTCGATGTTTCGCCCGTCTTCCGCTGTCAGCGTCAGGTTCAGGTTTTCATCGAGCTCGGCGTGGACGCCCGTGATCTTCTCCACCGAGTTGATGGCATTGATCAAAGAGTCATCCGCATCGTCGTCCTGGACCCGGAAACCGGTAATCAACTCACCATTGATGGTGAGGTTGTTCACCGTATCCAGCGTCACCGCACTAATCTCGTTTAGGAAACCGACAGCTTCGGTTCCGTTCACGATTGCCTTGACCCCCGTATAAGCGAAGGAGTCGTTAATGGCTTCGGCCTTGGCGATGGCTGACCCTGCGCTTTGAGAAGTACTCACCAGGTCATCGGTGTCCACGTTCGCACGAACGGTGACCCCGTTGATGACCAAGTCATCGTCCTCTAAGCCCGTTGCCTCCATCTCGTCGCCCGAATAACGGGCCTGACGACCAAGGATTTGAGCGCGGCTGTCGACTGTCTTCAGGTCGATGTTCTGGTGGGCATTAGACCCCACGTGGAACTTCGCTCCTGAGAACGAGCCGTCCAGCACGTTCTGGTTATTGAACTGGGTGGTCGTTCCAATCCGATCGATTTCCTCAATGAGTTGATCGACCTCAGCTTGAATGGACTCCCGGTCCCTGTCCGTATTCGTGTCATTGGCCGATTGCACGGACAATTCACGCATTCGCTGAATGATGTTCGTGACTTCATCCAGCGCGCCTTCCACCGTTTGGGCCAGCGAGATCGCGTCGTTCGTGTTGCGGACGGCGGCATTCAAGCCGCGCGTCTGCGCCGTGAAGCGAGAGGCGATCGAGAGGCCCGCTGCGTCATCCTTGGCTGAATTGATTCGCAAGCCCGACGATAATCGTTGGAACGAGCGGCCCAAGAGCCGAGTTGACTTGTTGAGGTTACGCTGACCGTTCAGCGACGAAACATTCGTGTTGACGAAAAGACCCATGTCTTCACTCCTTGAAAATCCCGAGAGTCAACCGTGACTCTCGATGGCCACCGGCTCCTGATGCCGGCTATTGGCGGCCGTAAAGCCGAAATTGCAGTTCTCGAATTCATCGAGGTTTCCCTCGACACGCCGACCTGGAGGGTCGAACGCAGACTTCGTCATGCGTTTCCCTCCATTAGGCGGAGCCCATCGCTCGTGAGAGCGAAGCTGGGTCCTATTCGAACTGCACCAAGTGCGGTGGCACATTGGGACTCAGGTTCCTGGTTTTTTCGGGTTCCGAGGAACCCTATCTCCTGAATGACACTCTCAAACTGCGACCGAAATCGATGGTGCTCCCGGGTCTCTCGAGGTCTCGCTCCGAGGAGCGATGCGACCTGTCCAGGCCCAAAGGGCGGTCTCAAAGTCGGTTGACTGGTCTCCACCATGAAGGGGAATTCCCTCCGTGGGTCGAGTGACGCATCGTCCAGGCAAAGCTGGTGATGAGCACTCCAGTCGTAGGCAGCTGGTCCATCGTCCGGGTCTACGAGAGACCAGGTGCGATGTACGTCGCCTCCCGTCTCCCGAAACCCTTCGCCGATGGCGATGGACCTCACGTGACCGGGCGGCGATTGCCCGCAATTTGTAGAACCCACCGGGCGTCGTCCACACTCGTCGCCGTCACCGGCGGGAGGGGATTTTGTTGTCGGTGGCCTGCCGTCCAGGCCAGGGGAGACACGCCATCCCATTGGCGGCGCATCCCTCAGACCTCTTCGTCGACGAGTGTCCGTTTGGACTCCACCTCCCGAAGGAGGGGACCCAGTTTCCTGGGGTCGTCGAAGACTGCTGCGTGCGCAGTGTGCTGAGTCAATGACCCAGTCCTCTGTGCGGGGCAGCTGTCTGCAGTGTTCTGTCGAGTCCATCAACGAGGAGGTAGTTGCCAGGAAACAGGCGTCTACACTGCTCGTCTTCTCAGAGCTGACAGTCGCCCAACCGTGGTCGGGGTCACCTGCTCTTGGCTCCGAGAATCCGAGTCCACGTCTCGCGGTCTCGCGTCCGTCTCGAACTTCACATCCGATTTCCCCAGGCCTGAGCCTCAGTTCGTCGGAGAGACGAGTCGTCACCGGTCGTCGCTTACCGGGTGGTCCAACCACCCTCGGCGGTGCGCCTCTCGACCGAGCGATATATCCCCCGGGGGGGCCTGCGCTCCGTCTCGATACCCACTCGCGTTCAGCGTCTAACCTTGTCGGTGGCGTCGTCGACCAGTGGTCGCCGTCATCTCCGCGGGTAGAACTCCGCTTTAGCCAGGGGACTCGAAGGCGTCCGTTCGATTCGGACTGTCTTCGTGTCGTCTGGAGAACGACCATGTTCAACACTGTCGAGTTCGCGTCTCGACCGGGGGGTCTCCCCACCAGCCCGGGTGGTCGCCATTCCTGGCGCTCATCCTCGCGATTTCCTCGACCAGGGTTGGGGTCACCGGTCGCCCTTGGCAGTCTGCGAGGCTCTTTGAGTACTCGCTTCGTGCCCGGCTCATCTCCGACAGGAGGATGAAGGCCGTGGGCAACTGTTGGTCGCTCCGTGTCTACGAGGGCCATTCCCTCGCTCATCGTCATTGGTCCGGCTCTTGTCGAACGCTCGGGAGCCGCTTTAGAGAGAGTAGGTGGACCTACAGTTCTCTCGTCGGGCGGCGACCCTTCGTCGAGGAGTCGGTGGTTATTTTTCATCCCACCAGCCTCCGTCGTCGGCGGCGTCTGACGGGGGCGCTCCGAGGAGCGCCAAACCACCAGATGGCCGTGATTTTAGGTCGTGTTTTCATCTGAGCCCGCCTTAGCCGAGGAGGGAGAGAGCCACCTGGGAGCTCTGGTTCGCCTGGGCCAAGATGGTGCTTGCTGCCTGCTGGAGAATCTGGTTCCGAGCCAACTCGGCACTCTCCTTGGCGAAGTCAGCGTCGGTGACGCGACTCTTTGCAGCACTGACGTTCTCGTTCATCGTGTTCAAGTTACGGATGGTCGACTCGAAGCGGTTGTGCAAAGCACCAAGCTTGCTTCGTTGCGACGAAACCTGCTCCAAGGCGCGGTCGATGACCTCGAGGGAGCGGTTGGCGCTGGCCCGACTCTTGACGTCGATGCTCTCGATTGAGTTGTTGTTATTCACACCGATGATGCGGTCTCCGGCGAAGCCGACCTTGTCGACATTGGCACCGGTAATCTCGAACTGTGCCTCGCTTTGCAGCTCGATGGCCGCGAACTCTACGGTTTCACCCACCGCCAGGCCAGTGATAGCTGCGGCATCAGCGTCC
>Ga0115011_10001706_pt1 | contig 15712 bp, 8 predicted proteins | sample TroAtlMetagenome_2_FD_88705 | JGI IMG/M metagenome (GOLD analysis project Ga0115011, IMG submission 88705) | Marine eukaryotic phytoplankton communities from Atlantic Ocean - Tropical Atlantic ANT8 Metagenome | ecosystem: Environmental > Aquatic > Marine > Oceanic | place: Tropical Atlantic...
GCCATGTGTGCTCAATATTTTTTTTAATGCTGCTTCTGAGTGGTTACCAGCATCACCGACCCCATGATTGAGATTTCCAGTAAAACCATCAATATCTTGTATGACTCGCTTAAACTCAACATTACCAACCTGAACCGAAGAATCCCCACCTAGGTTCACAGCGTAGATAAAGTCACCATTTAAATCCAATCCGTTAATTGATCGGAATGTCCGTGCAAAACCGTGTAACGCATCAAACTCAACAAAGTCTCCATCACGAATTCTTTCACGCAGTGAAATTATTTCTCCACTTTGTTTATCGGTCGGAATTTTAAAATTAGGATTTTGACGTCCCACAGCCGTCTCTTTTATATCTGAAAAGAAAGCGGCCATACTGTAAAAGTCGCGAGTCGAAAAAGGATCATATTTATGGTCGTGGCACTGAGCACAACCAAGTGTAGACCCAAGCCAAACTCCAGAAACATTTCGAACTCGATCTGCAGCATAAATAGCACGATATTCCTTTGCCTGAGCTCCGCCCTCCTCCGTGGTTTGTAGCAAACGATTATAACCAGAGGCAATTCGCTGCGTAATACGAGGGTCTTCTAACAGGTCTCCAGCCAATTGCTCTATTGTAAATTCATCATACGGCTTATTGTTATTAAATGAATCAATAACATAATCCCGATATGCAGAAACCTCACGAATTGCATCACTATGATATCCAATCGTATCAGCGTAACGCACAAGGTCCAGCCAGTGCACAGCCATGCGCTCGCCGTAACGGGGATCATTGAGCAATTGTTCAACAAATTTTTCGTAAGCTCCGGCCGACTTGTCGCTTACAAAAGACTCTATCTCTTCTGGTAATGGCGGCATGCCAAGTAGATCATAATAAAGGCGCCGTGCTAGTGTTATACGATCTGCGATGCTCGATGGACTGAACCCAGCCTTTTCTATCTTTTGCAGCACAAACCGATCGATGTCATTAATTACAAAAGACTCATTCTTTACCTCCGGAGGTGAAACTCTATTTACTGGTTTATAAGCCCAGTGCAAATCGTACTCTGCTCCCTCAGCAATCCACTGTTGCAGCAATGCCTTTTGGCGTGAATTCAGTTTCTTACCCGAATCTGGTGGAGGCATAAGATCATCCTCATCATCAGTAAGGATTCGAACCACTAACTCACTCTCTGAAGGTTTTCCTGGCACAACTGCTGAGTAACCACCCAGATCTGATATTGCACCGTCACGAGTGTCTAGTCGAAGATCCGCTTTGAGCTGTTTTAAATCCGGCCCATGACAGGCAAAACAATTATCACTCAACAACGGTCGAATATCGCGAGTAAAATCAATTCCACCAGGATTTTTATCAGCTGAGAAAAGGACACTTTGCGATGCAATTACCAATGCACCAAGAGAAACAAAAAACTGCCGACTAGTAGACTTGCAAAAAAACATAAGAAAAATCAAATAATACGAGTTCCAAAAACTTACTAACACAAACCATCCGCGCCAATCCCAAAACCAAGTGCTTGGTTTTCTCTTAGGAAATAACACCTTCGACTACTTTACCATGAACATCGGTTAACCGATGATAACGACCCTGAAACCGGTAGGTTAGTTGCTCGTGATCGATGCCCGTCAACTTAAGTATGGTTGCTTGTAAATCGTGAACATGAACCGGATCAACAGCTGCATTGAAACCCAAATCATCTGACGCACCCCAGCTCATGCCCGGCTTAACACCTCCACCAGCCATCCAAATCGTGAAAGCGTAAGGGTGATGGTCTCGGCCCCAGCGGGGACGATTATTAATATCACCCTGAATGAACGGCGTTCGACCAAACTCGCCACCCCAGATCACCAATGTATCGTCAAGCATTCCTCGCATTTTCAGATCCTTCAGCAATCCTGCACTAGGCTGGTCAGTATCTTTACATTGAGTGTACAATTCCGTGGTGAGACTATTATGTTGATCCCAGCCAGCATGCATGCACTGAACAAAACGAACCCCTCGTTCAGCCAATCGCCGAGACATTAGACAGTTGTAGGCAAACGTCCCAGGCTCTCGAACCTGCGGGCCATACAAATCTAGAACATGATCCGGCTCATCAGAAAAGTCGGTCAATTCCGGCACAGAGGTTTGCATCTTATAAGCCATTTCGTACTGGGCAATCCTAGCACGAATCTCAGGATCACCGGTTTCTTTAAACTTCAACTCATTCAACTCCGCCAAGTCATCGAGTAAACCACGTCGCAAATCCGGCTTCATCCCAGCCGGATTTTTCAAGTACAATACTGGATCACGACTACCTCGGAACTTACTCCCCTGAAAACGACTAGGCAAAAACCCAGAACCCCAATAGAAGTCATAGAAAATCTGACCACAAGACGTCCCCTTACTAACGGAAGTCATCGCTACAAATCCAGGCAGATCCTGCGATGGATTACCTAGCCCATAATTTAACCATGCGCCCATTGTTGGCCGCCCTGGTATTTGCGCCCCACTAAGTAAAAAGGAAATCGCCGGCGCATGATTCACTGCATCTGAATTCATGCTTTTAATAAAACAAATATCATCAGCTGATTTAGCGATGTGAGGCAGAAAGTTACTAACCCATGCCCCGCTCTGACCATGCTGTTTGAATGGCTCCACCGGTTGCAACATTAGCTTTCCGGCCGGATTGCCAGTCATCGTACTAAAGCGTTTACCCCTGAAGTATTCCTCCGGAACAGGTTTCCCATGTACTTTCGGCAACTGCTTCTTGTAATCATAGAGATCGATGTGCGTTGGCGCACCGTTCTGAAAAAGATAAATAATGCGTTTAGCTTTGGGTGCGAAATGCGGCAGCCCCGGCAACCCTTTCAAGTCACTACTTGGCTGCGTCGCAGCACTCAATCCATCACGCCTAAGGAGACTGCTCAAAGCAGCAACACCAATACCTGTTGCACTACGATCAAAAAAATGACGGCGATTGATTGCCAGCTGCCGCTCACGAACCGGCGCTGGTGAATTGGGATTCAGTATATTCCACGATGAGGACACTATTCTATTCCTTATTCAAAGTTTCGTCTAAATTCAAAAAATTCAAGCAAAGCGCAGTCCATGCAGCTAGTTCGCTCGACTCGATTGTCTCATTCGGCTTGGAATCACCATGAGAAAGGTAAGCTTTAGCCGAATCAGGATCAGTAATAAACTCCTTGGAGGAACGCTCCAAAGACCGCTTCCAAATAGCTATTTCGCGCTCCGACAACTCGCGCGCTAGAACGCGTTTGGACGCCAAAATCAAACGTGCATCAATCCCATCTTCTTCGTTAAGAATTGTTTCCGCCAAAGAACGTGCCGCCTCTACATAGGTAACATCGTTCATCATAATTAAAGCATGCATCGGCGTGTTGGTTCGTAACGGCTTCACTTCGCATACTTGCCTTTTAGCTGAATCAAAAAACATGGTAGGCCCAATAATCCTCCGCCAAAAAGTGTACAAGCTCCGCCTATGCAACGCACTTCCTTTGGCTTGAGTATAACGCTTCCTCCCAAAAGAAGTCTCTTCCCAAACACCCTCAGGTTGATACGAGTTAACAGAAGCCCCTCCCTGGCGATCGTTCAGAATTCCTGATGACGCGAGAGCTTGATCTCGAATCATCCAAGAAGGCATTCGGAATCGTGGACCACGAGCCAATAAACGATTTTCAGGATCCATCTCGTATTGTTCACGCGACAACACTTTCGAACTGCGACGATAGGTTTCACTGGTAACTATTGTTTTTATAAGGCGCTTCACATCCCAGCCCGACTCCATAAATTCTACCGCCAACCAGTCTAGTAAATCCCGATGTTCTGGATATTCAGCCTGCAACCCAAAATCCTCTGCAGTCTTCACAAAGCCTATTCCAAACAACATCTGCCAATAACGGTTTACTGTAACTCTAGCAGTAAGCGGATGGTCTCGGCCTACTAACCATTTCGCTAAACCAAGACGATTATTCTTCTCACTTTCAGGAAGCATCGGCAATGAAGCTGGAACCCCAGCGAAAACTACTTCGCCTCGCTTGGTATACAAACCGCGATCCAGCATATATGTCTTCCGGGGCTTGGCCATATCCTTCATGACCATCACCTTTGCTAATTGCGCCTGCAACTGTTTCAATCGGTCTAGCGTAGACTTTTCGTTATTGCGCAACCGAAGTAATTCCGAATCTGCAGCCTCAAACGCAGCCTTGATACGGTTCTTATGAGCATCTGTTCGATTAGCAACAGGCACCTTCAAAGCAATTAAAAGCATCGCCTCCTCACTTTCAAGTTTCGGATCTTTCAGCGAGGTTTGATAAAATCGAAAGTATCCCATGTTATGATGTTTTGAAGAGGAGTTAAACTTAAGGGACACAGCAAGTTCTCCATCACCCTCTATTTTCAGTGTATTTTTTAGCCGGAACATTGCTGCATGATCACGGTCGATTGTCCGACCATTCCAAACAGCCCAACCGGTAGTTGGATCGTTATCGTAAGCTTGGGCAATCTTATGACTACCCTGTTCATACGTTGCCTGACTTCCTGCTATTTCTAATGAATCCTTAGCACCCTTAGTACGAAATCGGATATCTGTTAAAACAAAATTTCCAGAATCCGACCGAGCCAATCTCCCCTCTGTCATTTTTGGATGCCGAACTGCTTCTAGCTTGAACGCTGTCACTTCACTCTTTTCCAAAAGATAAACCAATTCGTACTCATCTTTTTCTGGGTTATTCCCAGATGCAAAAACGGCACCACTTGATTCAATAGTCAATTTTTGCCCCTTGGACTTAGCAGCAACCGGTTTAACCAATTTCCAATCTTCTATCTTAAGACTGGATAACTCTCGCCTTCGCCTATTCTCCCAATTTATCTGACCTTTAGCTATGGCTTTTTGCCTACCCAAAACCATAGTCTGAGCATGCCCTTCCTCTTCTTTGGCTTTTTCGATCTCCGCCATCAACTCTTGGGAACCTGTCTTAAGGATAGGAGGTGTAGCAGGGTCACCACCGCCACCATTAACTGGTGTCTGATTGAAAAAAGCAGTAAACTCGTAATACTCGCGCTGAGTAAGCGGATCAAATTTGTGATCATGACAACGACTACAGTTTAGGGTAAGACCAAGCCAAACAGTACCCATCGTCTCGGTCATATCAAAGACATAGTCGACCCGATTTTCCTCCGCAATTCGACCACCCTCACCATTGATCATATGGTTACGGTTAAAACCAGTGGCAAGGATTTGATCTTGAGTCGCATCAGGTAACAAATCACCAGCCAACTGCTGAATAGTAAAATCATCAAACGGTAAATTATTATTAAATGCACGAACTACCCAGTCACGCCAAGGCCACATCGACCGTTCATTATCGCCCTGATAGCCATTGGAATCAGCGTAGCGCGCTGCCTCAAGCCAGTCCCAAGCCATGCGCTCGCCATAGGAAGGCGAAGCTAACGTCCTAGCCACAAGTCGTTCCCAGGCACCAGGCCGGTTATCTGCAAGGAATCTCTCTACCTGCTCGAGAGTTGGAGGAAGTCCGGTTAAATCAAGCTTCAACCGACGAATCAACGTACGACGATCCGCCCTTGGATTCGCAGTTACACTTTTAGCCTTCAGCTTGCGATTAACCTGTTCATCCACAGGGTGCATTCCCGACTTACTATGCACAGGTCTTACAACTCTCTCAAATGCCCAATGCCTACCCCACTTAGAACCTTGATTGATCCATTTTTTAAGCGTCTCAATTTGCTCAGCTGACAATGGCCGCCCCACCTCTGGAGGCGGCATCAAATCATCTACGTCGCCAGTAGTGATGCGGGCAAGCAATTCGCTCTTAGCAGGATTGACTGAATCTAGCACACGATAACCATCACGATCTCTTTTTGCGTCACCTTCATCATCCAGCCTAAGATTTCCCTTGCGGGCTTTTTTAGAATCAGGCCCATGACAATGAAAACATTTGTCTGAGAGAATCGGCAGCACATCTCGAGAAAAAACCAAATCCGTCGTAAAACCTGAAACATCTGCAAATAGACACAAAACAAGAGTCATTGGTAGCCCACCAAATGGCTTATTTAGTAATCTGATTTTTCCACAAGACATCAAAAGTAGATACGACCGCAATATTAATAGGTATTCAGTCCGGTTTTGACTACACCAATGAGCCTTTGCCGAAAAGTTTAAACCCATAGGCAATTAAAAGCTTTAAGGGGTTAAAATATGAATGAAGTTGACGCCACTACTTTTTGCAGAGTAAGGATATCCGCGATGAACAAGCCCAAAGATTCAATGTCCGGCAGCCGTCGCGATTTCATAAAGACCACAGGGACAATAACAGCCAGCTCAGCCTTGGCAGGCATTGCAATACCTCACGTACATTCATCCACAGATGACTTTACCAAAGTCGCACTAGTTGGAGCCGGAGGCCGAGGCACTGGTGCTGCGGCCAATGCATTAGCTGTTCCAGAAAGCATAGCTCGAACCAAACTAGTAGCCATGGCTGATGTATCCACAGCCAAAATGAATAATAGTTTTCGCTCCTTAAAGCGCCGGGGCAAGGATCGAGTAGATGTCCCAGAAGATCGTCGATACATCGGATTTGATGGTTACTCCAAGGCTATGGACAATCTCGATAAAGGAGATGTTGTTATTTTCACCACGCCTTGCGCCTTTCGATGGGTTCACTACAAAAAAGCAATCGAACGTGGCCTAAACGTATTCATGGAGAAACCAGTTTGCCCAGATGGGCTTACCGCCAAGCGCATGCTTTCACTCAACGAGGAAGCAAAGAAGAAAAATCTTAAAGTCGGAGTTGGACTAATGTGCCGGCATAGCAGAGCACGCGGCGAACTATTTAACCGTATAAAGGACGGCGAACTAGGAGATATTAATTTACTTCGTGCCTATCGCCTGCACGGACCTGTGGCATCCTGTTTTTCATTGCCACCAAAAAAAGACGAAAGCGAATTACTATATCAAATTCGACGATTCCACAGTTTCATATGGGCCAGCGGTGGCTCATTTAGCGACTATTTCATTCACAACATTGATGAATGCTGCTGGATGAAGGATGACTGGCCAATTAAGGCTCAAGGAGCTGGAGGCAGACACTATCGCCAAGCCCCCAGTGGCCAAGATTATGTCGACCAAAACCTAGACTCATATACTGTTGAGTACACATTCAAGGATGGTGCTAAACTTTATATGCATGGCCGAACTATGAATGGCTGTCATGGCGATTTTGCCAGTTACGCTCACGGCACGAAAGGTTTAGGAATTATATCCCAAGCCGGCCACGCCCCTGCACCATGCAAAATCTTTAAAGGCCAAAACTTCAGCGATCCTGTCGCATGGGCCTATCCCGGCCGAGAAAGCAATCCTTATCAAGATGAATGGAACGACCTTATGACAGCAATCCGTGATAACAAGCCGTTTAACGAATGTGAACGAGGAGTAAAGGCTAGCGTTGTTACTGCTATGGGCCGCTTTGCCACACACACCGGACAAGAAGTTACCTATGACAAGGTGTTTAATCACGATCATGACCTCTGCCCAAATACAGAAGAGCTGAATATGGAATCTGAAGCACCACTAAAAACTAATCCAGACGGCAATTATCCTGCACCTGCACCAGGCATTATTAAAGATCGAGAGTACCTTCAAATCACCGGGAACAACGCTTGATCGAAAAAAAACTAATCTAAATAAAAAGCCCGCAAATAAACTGCGGGCTTTTTTATTTAAAATAATGAATGGCTAGTTATTCATCAACTCTCGGCCAAGCTTGAAAAACTCGATTTGAGACTTTCTCCACTTGACCTAATTTATTACGAAAGGCGACTCGTCCACCCAATCTCGTGTCGCCGGCAACTAATAGTAAACCCTTCTTTTGACCAATCACACTAATAGTAGTAGCCAAACTGTCTGCTTGCATTGCATTGGGAGCTAACACGTGAACTAATCGCTGTTCAGAAATAGCCAGACCTGTCCGAGGGTCAATTATGTGTGAATACCTTTTACCTCCTAACTCTAGGAATTGAAACAAATCACCAGAAGTAGCAACCGCACAATTTTTTAACCAAATATACTCCGTCTCAGAATCACTTAATCCCAATAAAGCAATCTTCCAGCCTCGCTTTCCAGCTGGAGGTTCACCCGCAATAATATCACCTCCAGCCGAAACTAAAACTCTTGGCAACCCGTTACTGCGTAGCACCTTCAATGCTTCATCAAGCGCAAAGCCTTTCGCTATACCACCTAAGTCTAATCGCATTCCTGGCTTCAATAACTCGGCCGTCTTTTGAGATTTATCTAATTTTAGATGCCGAAACCCTGACGAACTTTTTGCATTCTTTATAACATCCCCTGGAGGCACTCTCTTTAAACGCCTCGCTCTCCGCCATAATCTTGTAACCGTACCAGCAGTAACATCAAAAGCCCCATCCGATTTACCTGCCAAATCCTGGCCAGACTGCAACACCTGGAACAAGTCGTTGCTAATCCGTGCCGCCGTGCCGCTTCCCGCTAAGTCGGAAAGCCGACTCAACTCACTTGAGGGATCATAGTCACTCATGATTTTATTTATGATCGCAACTCTAGCAAAGGCACTCTCGCTCGCCTTCTTCGCCAATGAGCTGTCTTCTGAATATATAACAACACGAAATGCCATACCCATTAAAGGCCTGGAAAATTCATGCCTTTCTTGAGCAATCGCATGAAGAATCATGCAATAGAACAAGACTAATAAAAAACACCTATATAAATTCATACTCATCTCTCCCTTATGCGACGCTTTGCTTCAAAAAAATCATCAGGTGAATTTATATTAAACAACTGATATTCAAATCGTTTTGACGGAACCCAGGACCTTGCAGACAATTTTATAGCTAAACGCTGCAATGAAAACTCACCATTATTAATCTGCTCTTGAACTTTCTTCAAATCCTCACAGTAAATCAAAAACGGAAAACCCATACCTTTAGAGTGACTTGAAAATATCGCCGTTTCAACTTGCATTGCTATCTTAAAAAAATCACACAACAAGTCGCCTGACAGAAAAGGCATATCGCAACCTAAAAACATAACACAATTACGCTCAGTCTTTTGGAGCGCTGTAACCACTCCGCCAATAGGCCCAAGGTCCGGTAATAAATCATCAACCACAACTTTCGGTTCAAATCCAGCCGCCAATAACGCCTCTTTTACATGAACCAATAAGGTGCGCCCATCCAAAGTAAGTGAACATTTATCCTTACCCATTCTAGAGCTCTTCCCGCCTGCTAAAATTACAGCTTCGCAAATATCTTTGCCTCGGCCAGAACTAATCTTAGCTTCCGGATAAAAGCTATTATCATCCAAATCCCCCATCATGGCTTCATTTCCGCTTTCAACCGAAAGAATCTTCCGCTTCTCTTTCCAATTTTTTCATACCACTCACCCTCATACTTCCCCGGCAACACAACTGCCATAGTGTCCCAGGGGCCGTCTACGTTTTCAGAAACTTGAACACGATATTCGAACTTATCCCAAGTTGGCCAACTGAAACGCAAGCGATTATCAGAAAGCAGATTCAGCCGAATACTCAAACTACGATCAAATTTGACTGGATTTGAATGCACAGCCTGCTCAAATCCATTAGAAACCCCATCACGATCCGGATCACCAAGTGCTATCTCATCAAAAGAATCAAAGTTAGCCATCTCCCATTCATCGGATAGCCCATCATTATCAATATCAATTATTTCCGTTCCACGAATAGTCAATTCGACTTGACTTAATACACCTTTAAACGATTTGGCCAAATCCGATATATCAACCATCCAATTACCTTTAGAAGGTTCATAGAAAAATTGATTTGTCCAAAAGGTCCAATCTGAACGCCACGAACTGCCATCTGGAACATTTGCCTGCAACACACTTCGCGTGCCTGAAGGCGACTTAACAGTCAAACGAATATCACCTCGAACTGGATGCTCCATTTCAATCCTAACGCCTACCTGTTCACATATCATTGAATCAGGTACATTGATTACTGTAGAAGCCTGATTCAAATTCAGTTTCACTCTTAATGGATCAATATTCGCACTAACCATCATATTATTAATTTCTTCACCATCATTTTGAGATAAAAAAACTGCAGGAATGGATGTAGACTTTAAATCCCCCATAATAAATCGATCATCAGCTCCTTTATTATTATATACCACAGCAAAAACTGCACCTGCATCCGCTGCATATTCCACCTTCTTTGAAAAATATGAACCGCCTCGCAGAATGAAGGCAGCCTTACCAGTGAGATCGCCATTAATTGGCTTGAGAGCCTTACCGATATCTACAAGCGGAACTAAATTGGTATCTTCATCTGGAACCAAGCCATTTCCAGGGCTAGCATTAAAGATCGTTTTTTTATCATTAAACATGACTTCAACTAATAAACCATCATCTGGAATACTTTTTATAGAAGCCTGTTTGTAAGAGTTCACAACCAAGCGCCCCTTGCTTAGCCAGCGCCCAGCTAAACGAACAGCTGCGCCTGCGTCAGGCACTCCAAATCCAGTGTTTATGCTAAACTCGTATCCCGCCGCATTTGAATTAAGAAATGGATCAAAAAGGTCATAATGACGTGACGAGTTAATAAGTACTTGCTGAACATCTCGATAAGTCAGACTAGGATTAGCCTCTAGAATCAATGCAACCAAACCTGCAATCTGTGGTGCAGAAAATGAATTCCCACCTCGCTCAATCGGAAAATAACTACCAACCTCTAGGTAATCCGGATTTATTTTATCATTCCAACCTAGTTTTCCCATGCGATCCGTTGAGTAGATTGGATGTTCTTCTGAATCCTCGTCTACAAGCCCAGAACAAAGTACACAGGCCCCAGCATTACTAAACCCTGCAACCCGACCATCATGACCGACCGCGCCAACAGTCACGACACGAGGATCGTTTGAATATCCATCATCATTAGCACTCCAATCACTACTACGTTCATTCCCTGCCACCCTGATCATTAACACCCCTTTACCGTTTCTTCCATTTTTAATGGCACTTTCAATTGCCTTCAACTGAATCTCAGGAACAGCCAATTGCTCAATTGTACTCGAACCCCAACTATGATTTTGGATATGTATATCATTATTTCGAAAACGAAACATATTGGCTATTTCCAATTCGTTTCCAAAATTATCGTCTATATCCCACACTACATGACTCGCAAATTTAGCTCCAGGTGATACTCCAGAAATACCTTTTTCATTGTTCCACTTTGCAACAGCGAGCCCCAAGACAAGAGTCCCATGGGACTGCAGTTTATTACCGTGCTCACCCTTAGCCTGCATAGTAGTAAAATTGTAATGAAGTTCCTCGACTCCTTGGTCAAGAAACTCAGTGTGCGCCAAATCCACCCCATCGTCTACAAGCCCAATTACAACTCCTTTACCAGTAGCCAAAGCCCAGGCCTCTCGCATATTAAATTCAGCACCAATAATAGCCCCTGTCCTAGTATCCCGATTTTCAAGAGTCCACTGGAGCGGATATAATGGATCGTTTGGATACTGAGCCAAATGCGACTTTTTGCTCATTGGACGACGACGAATAGGATGACTTAATTGCACGCCATTACGACTAGCGATTTTATGAGCGGATATCATTGCATCTCCAACCGAACGAGCGCGAAGGATGAATAAGTTTGGAGCAAATTCCTGAACCAGCTTAAGATCGATGCCTCTTATCACTTGATCTAGCAAAGATTCTTTATCCAGACGCAGGATGACCAGTTCACCAAACTCCACATATACACCTGGCCTATCACGCTCACGGGCTGGCAACCATTGCGTCTCTGATAAAGGACTAACTAAAGGTTCAATCCTATAAACAACCGGCAAAGGCGTCTTGAACGTGAATGTAGATCGATTTAAGCCTACAGCATCCCTCGATCCCACCAAGAGGAATAACAAAGGAATCAAACTTCTTAAAATGGCACGTATAAACTCGTGCATGCAAAAACTATAACAAAGGCTAAGGAACAATCCCACACCAAGCTTGGTTTGCGTAAAACTAACAGGCACACTTGCCTCATGACGACAGAAAATGAATTACTACAGGCGCTACTGGCTTTCGAGTCAGCTGTAACCGGGATTAGAAAAGATCCCAAGCCGGACTTGATGGCGCATTTCATCAACATCGACAAATTAGTATCACAACTACCTAAAAATACTGACAAAGAGCTTCTCCATTACCTTCATAAAAAAAGCTATGAAAAAGCCCGCCTATTTCTGGAGGGGCATAACGATGAAATTCAAAAAGGCAGCTGCCTTCGTTAACAATCAATATGCTTGAAGACACTATCGCCGCAATCGCCACGCCATTAGGCGAAGGTGGCATCGCTATAATAAGAATATCTGGCAAAAACGCTGTAACTGTCGGGGATAGCATTTTCCAGACGCGATCCGGAGCTATAAATCATCTTGCTAACGCTAAATCACATACAATTCATTATGGTTATATTTACTTAAACAAAAAGCGACTTGATGAGGTAATGGTATCAGTCATGCGAGGACCAGCCACTTTCACTAGAGAAGATATAATTGAAATTAATTGTCACGGCGGCATACAAGCAACTAAAACCGTATTAGATGCGGCACTAAAAGCTGGAGCTCGCCTTGCTGCCCCAGGAGAATTCACTAAACGCGCGTTTCTTCACGGCCGAATAGATCTCACACAAGCAGAAGCAGTATCAGATCTTATAAACGCTCGTACCAACCTAGCCTTAAGTGCAGCCAATGAACAACTGGATGGCAAGCTATCACAGAGGATTAATAAGCTTCGCGACGACACAATGCACGTACTCGCGCATGTCGAGGCACATATTGATTTCCCCGATGAAGACATCGAACCAGACACGATGGATGGATTAATTCAGCGCCTTGAAAAGGCTAAATCACTCATCGACCAACTACTGGCAACAGCTAACGATGGCCAACTAATTCGACGTGGTATTCGAGTGGCAATTATCGGAAAGCCTAATGCCGGGAAATCAAGCCTCTTAAATCAACTACTTGGCCACGACCGAGCTATCGTCTCAAATATTGCGGGCACAACACGTGACACTATCTCTGAAGAAGCACAAATTAGGGGCATACTAGTTGTTTTTGTCGACACTGCAGGATTACAGGAAACCGATGACCAGATCGAAAAAGAAGGAGTTAAGCGGAGTCGCGACTCACTTAACCAAGCAGACCTTGTCCTTTACGTACTCGATGCATCCGAACCATTGACAGCAGATTCAGAATCAAGCTTGGCTGATTTGAGCAGCCGCAAACACATTGTCGTCCTAAATAAAAGCGACCTCCCTGCAGTACTTAACCCAACAAAAATACAAGACTGTAAAACTGTATCGGTTAGCTCAATTAATGGAGAAGGGATAGAATCTTTAAAAGACGCCATCCAAGCATCAGTCTGGGACGGAGAAATAACCTCAGAGATGCTCGAAGTAATGGTAAATTCTCGGCATCAGGAAGCACTTAATAGAGCCAAAACCTCATTGGAGACATCTATCGATCAACTCCGATCCGGCGCGGAACTAGACCTTGTTTCCGTCGACTTAAGGATATCCACAAATGCGATCGGGGAAATCGTCGGCAAGACAACAACGGAAAATTTACTCGATTCGATATTCAGCACCTTTTGTATTGGCAAATAACACTTGGCAAAATTCTTGAAGTGAACACTTTTGACGCGTAATTTCCCCGCGCATTAACTGAGCTATAATAATTGACTTAGGAGCGAAAATGAAATTCACCAGCGCATTTATTATATTATTCCTACCATGGCTGGTACTTTCCGGAAAGTACGACCCCATGCATATCGGAATGGGGATACTATGCTCAGCATTAGTGGCGTCGTGGTGTAAGGACTTATTATTCCCGAATGAGAATATTTCGTTCAAAAAATTCAGCATACGACTAATACGCTTTATCCCCTATATGTGCTGGCTTTTTTGGCAAATTATTCTTTCAAACATTCATGTTCTGAAGGTTGCACTCTCTCCGAAGATGGATGATCTAATTTCTCCGAAAATGGTTCAGTTTAAAACAGATGTAACAGAGGAAATCTCTATATTTGTTTTAGCAAACTCTATCACCCTCACTCCAGGAACAGTTACGGTGCGCGTGGAAGGGAAAAGATTTCTTGTACATGCCCTCACAGAAAAAGCAGCCTCAGGACTTCCTGGTGAATCCGATGAAATGGAGCGGCGAATAATTAACGTTTTTGAAAAGGAAAATTGAATTCGTTCATTACCATAGCAGGCGTCACACTGATTGGTCTAATGCTACTTGTACTAATACGAGTCATTAAAGGACCAACGGTAATTGATCGGTTAGTCGCAGTAAATGTAATCGGCACTAAATCAATTGTACTGCTCTTATTTTCCGGCATCCTTTTCGGACAACTAGATATGTTCGTTGACATTGCACTGGGTTACGGGTTGCTCAACTTTATCGTCTCCATCGCCGCCTCCCGCTACTATCAACACCGAAAATCTCTTGAACAGAAAGGAAAGACTTCCTAATGGAATATATCGCTTACTTCTTCATTGTTGTGGGATTAATTTTCTTTTTAGGAACGTCTATCGGGCTACTCAGATTTCCTGATTTCTACACGCGCATGCACGCCGCCGGCAAAGGCGACACACTTTCAACCGTACTAATATTAGTTGGCTGCATTTTTGCCGTCGGCAACCAAGGAGACTTAAACTGGATTTTAGCTCTTAAAATCCTTCTTATCATTAACTTTGTTTTCATCGGCAGCCCAACAGCAACGCATGCAATGATGGATGTCGGAGAACGCGCCGGAGCTAAACCCTGGAACAAGAAAGGAGAGAATAAATAATGGCAGATTTGCCTATTTGGCATTACGACACACTATTTCTGACCTTGGCACTCCTATTCGGCATTACTGCATTAGCAATGCAAAACTTGATGGGCGCCGCCATAGTATTCGGAGCTTATAGTTTTCTTATGTGCCTAATATGGACCACCATGGGCGCTGTAGATGTCGCGTTTACTGAGGCTGCCGTTGGCGCCGGAGTAAGTACCGTTTTTATCTTTGCAACAATTTACAACACGGGTGTTTCAGCCACACCTAATTCACCCCGTATAGCCTTTAAAATCTTTGCAGGATTAATTGCATTCGGAACTGGAGCTTTTTTACTCAGTGCCCTACCCGATTTTCCCGACTGGGGTGACCCTAAGTCCCCAGTGAACTCCACAATTGCGCCTTACTATATAGCGAACAGTATTACTGACGCACACGTCCCAAATATTGTAACTACGGTACTCGCAGATTATCGGGGTTTTGACACTCTACTTGAAACAACCGTAGTCTTCATTGCTTGCATTGCAATTTATTCAATACTCCGTATTGATAACGCCAAATCAAAAGTAACAGAACCAGATATCATTACCTCGCCACCAGCATACGACCCAACCGACAGTCTAATCATCCGGCAAGCGAGTCGAATCATGGTACCATTTATGCAACTGTTTGCATTATACGTAATTGCACACGGGCACTATAGCCCTGGTGGAGGGTTTCAAGGTGGCGTAATTCTCGGCGCAAGCATCATTCTACTATCCATCTCTTTTGATCTTAAACATGTTCTGCAGCAATGGACGGAAAAGAAGATAATGATTCTAACCGCTTTAGGCGTACTA
>Ga0115011_10001708_pt1 | contig 15700 bp, 13 predicted proteins | sample TroAtlMetagenome_2_FD_88705 | JGI IMG/M metagenome (GOLD analysis project Ga0115011, IMG submission 88705) | Marine eukaryotic phytoplankton communities from Atlantic Ocean - Tropical Atlantic ANT8 Metagenome | ecosystem: Environmental > Aquatic > Marine > Oceanic | place: Tropical Atlantic...
AGAGACACGACTCCGGCTCTTCTGGGAGCCTTGCATGAGATTTCGGGAGGCAAGACCCTCAGGGCCAATCTGGAATTGGTCAAGAGCAATACGCGATTGGCGGCCCAACTTGCAGGGTCTGAAGGGCTATTGGCCTGACTTTTTCTGAGGCAAGCAAGGGCGAATGATTTCCATGACCGGATCTGCCATCAGATGATCCACTGCAGATTGAGTCAGGTGGATTTTGTCTTTCCCAAAAATAGAGAGCTTTTTTCCCTTTTTGGTTTTGAAAAACTGGAGCGGCTGCCCTCCCTTTGTGGTTCTCCCGTAGGCATCGACCACAAATACAGGCCCTCCAAAGTGTTTTGCTTCTTCTAAGACGATGTCATGAATCCACTTTCCTGCGCGAATGGCTTTTTTGGAATTGAAGATGGTGGGAGTGATCCAGACAACCATTCTCTTTCCCTCTCTACCACTGGCCGCCTCCAGGGCGCTTTCGACTCTTTGGCGATAGACTTCTTTCCATCGTTTTTGTTCTTTGAGTCGAATCCATTTCTTCTTGTGGTACAGGGCTTGAAAGTCATTGGTTCCCAACGAAATAACGAAGATGTCAGGGTTCTTTTGTCGAACCACTTGGCGAATGCTCTTGGGCCAGTCATGAAACTCGGGTCTGGCCAAACCACTAGACGCCTTTCCCCATTTCCGGAATTTCACGCCTTCCTCTTTCAAGGCTGTGGACAGGGAGGCCCCCAAACTGGTCCCCATGGTGGAAGAGCCCACTCCATAGACCATGGGATTTTTGGAGATTTTGGGGCATCGGGCCCTCCATTCTCCTTCCCCTGTCATGGGCCTCTCAGCCCAACTGACTCCGGGGGTGAGGAGGAGCATGCTCAGGGCTATGGCCGAGAGGATGAGGGACGTATGCGTTGTGTGACTGTCTCTGTTTTCCATCTTCTTTCCTTTCCATTCGGAGGCTGAGATTGGGGCCGATGGACCCAAATATCAAGTAATTCCCATGCCTGAGACGATGGAAGTTGAAGTTTTATTGCTTATTTTTTTGCGGGAAATGGAATTCCCCCTGAAAGTGGTCACACCAGGTGGTCAGACCAATTTCCGGAGGAATGCAATGGATAAGATAGGACAACAGGTGGCTAACAGACTTCTTTCAAAGATTGTTGATGGTGTCTATGGGCGTGAGGGTCGCCTCCCGGCAGAGCGGGAATTGGCGGTTCAAATGGAAGCCAGTCGGCCTTCAGTTAGAGAGGCGCTGCAGATTCTTGAGCAATGGTCTGTTGTGAGTATTCGACCGGGTTCAGGTACGGCTGTACGGCCTGTTCGGGAGTGGCAATTGGACGTGCTTAGAGCGGCTCCATCACAGCCGGGACTGGCCTGGAACAAGGGAACTGCCATCACGGATGAACTTCTTCAGCTTCGAAGGGCCTTCTACAGAGATGTAGCAGAGCGCCTGGGTACCAAAGGGGTTGCCCCTTATGCCCTCCAGGGTGCGAGAGATGCTGTGGAGCGGGCTTGGGCCTGCAGAGAGGATGCAGCGGTCTTCGGAATGCTTGAGTTGGAAGTCATGAGGCAATTGTTGGAGGCAGCGGCCATGCTCCCCTCCCTCTGGATGTTGAATCAATTGGCTGCAGTCTATGGCCCTGTCCTTCAGGCTCGGGCTCACGGAAAAGCCCCTATAGAGAACTTTCGGGAAGCACACCTGAGGTTTTTCTCAGCCCTGGAAGAGCGAAACGTAGACTTGGCACGAGAGGCTCTGGAAGACTATCTCGACGAAGTGGAGGAAGCGCTGTATGTGGAAGCAGCATGAGAGCGGCCCTCCCCGAATTTGGGTGGCTGGAGCCACTGGATATACGGGCAAGGCGGTGGTGGCGAGACTGAGAGAGCTTGGGTGGGAAACCCATGCTCATATTCGTCCGAATTCTCCAAGCCTGGAGACAGCAGGGCCTCTTTTTCGTGAGTTGGGTGCGGAGATTCAGGTGGTTGCCTGGGAACCCGAAGCCCTGGAGGCTCGATTCAGGGAATTGAAGATCTCCCATGTGTTCGCTCTCTTGGGGACCACCGCAAAAAAGGGTCGAGCCGAAAAATCCCGGGGGAATGTCGTCAATTATGAAACGGTGGATTATGGACTGACCATCCAGTTGCTCAATGCGGCGAAATCCAGCGGTACCTGTGGGCGTTTTGTCTACCTTTCTGCTGTAGGTGTTTCAGCACAATCTCGCTCACCCTATATGAGTGCACGGTGGAAGGCGGAGGAAGAGATTCGGTTGTCCGGAGTGCCTTATACCATCGGTCGGCCATGCCTCATTACTGGACCCGATCGAGAAGAGAGTCGACCCATGGAAGACCTGGGTGCTCTGCTGAGCAAAAGTGTTCTCGGAATGGCCGGTTTTTTCGGTGCGAAGGCTCTGAAAGCACGTTACCAGACAGTGGATGGGACGACGTTAGGTCGTGGTCTTGTTCATGCTGGCTTTTCTGAGAAAGGATTGAACCAGGTGGTACACACGGAAGAGCTGGTGGACATGTCATCTGCGCCAATGGGCCCAATGACCTGAGCCTGAATCCCTATGGAAGAGCCCCTGCCTCGATCCATCGTCGAATGAGTTCCGTATCCTCTACACTCAAGCCTTTTCCTGTGATGGGCATGGGGCGTCCCAATAGAGAATCATCTTCCTCCAGAGTGATCTTCACATAGAGAAAACTGTCGTCTGGCTCTCCAGGAGTGACAAGGTTGAGGCCGAGTTCAACGGCTCCCGGCATGGAACAGGGCTGATTCACCAGGGCATCGAAGGAAAAGCCCGCTTCCAGATTAAGGCCAGCCTTGGGTTCCGCCCCCTGATGACAATTGGATTCTGCACACCCTCGCTCAATCAAGAGTCCGGAGATCTCTGAGAATGTGGGAGGAGTTGCAGCTGCCGGCACTTCTTCCTCATGGGCTTCGCAACCCACCAAAAGACCCAGAATCACCAAGATGTTCCAAAACCGACATTGCATGTTCCAAGGGTGGAACAAATGGAACTGCTTTTCAACGGCTTTGCATGTAGATTTTTCCTCATGGTGTAGAGAAAATACTCACTGATCCGAAAAAGCATTCTCACATTCGCTCTAAGTCCTTGTTTTTAATCACCACAAAGTTGGCATACCTCTTGCTCTGTATAGGGGGTGATTGGGGAGATACCCCCATGAGAAGGAGACGGGATGAAGGGGTTTATGGGAAAAAATGAGTGGGTGGCCCTATTGGTGTGGGTGATGTTCGGTGTTTTTGGGTGCGAAGAGCCCATTTCTTCTTCCGAGTCAGAGGTCATGACTGAGATTCCCGCTTTTAGCCAGGTTGAAGCCCTTCTGATCAAGAGGGGCTGTGCAGAGGGAACGTGCCATGGAGGTCCATCTCCACAAGCGGGTTTAAATCTGGAAGCGGGCTTTTCCTTCGATGCCCTGGTGAATCAGCCTTGTTCCATGCCGGGAGCGGAAGAGTTGGGTCTCAACCTTGTCACTCCTGGAGAGCCAGACGACAGTTTTCTCTATGTGAAGGTGACCCTGACAGACAACGACCCTCATTTGGGAAGTCCCATGCCGACTTATGGTTCAGGCCTTTCCATTGAAGATACAGAAATGATTCGGTTGTGGATTGAAGGAGGGGCCAAGAGGGACTAAAACACCCCCAGTTGCCTGTTTAGGATCCCTCTTCCGAGTGTCGTTGTTCTTTCTCTATTACATTGGTGGACGGATAGGTCCATTGGGGCTTACACTGAATCGAAACAGGGCCGATGAAGGGTTGGTTTCTGTAAAAATACTCACTCTTAAAGAGAGAAAAATGCTGGACTTAAAGCGCCTTCAGAGTCTCCGTCTTCGTCGGATTCCGTGGGGACAACTCCTGACAGCCAACCTGGGAATGCGTCCCAATTTCACGTTTCTGCCGGGCATCGATATCGTTGTAGAAGGGCTGGAGAATTTACCCACAGATCGACGGGTTATTTTGGCGCTGAATCATACAGATCGCTATAACCCCTGGCCCTTGCAATACACCCTTTATCGTAAAAAATTGGGATTCACCGTGACGTGGGTCAAGGCGAAGTATTATGAGCATTGGTTTATTGGGGCTTTTATGACGGCGTGTAACAACATTCCGCTGCCCTCTCGAGGCTATGTGATTTCAACAGAGTTTCGAAAACTCATGAATCGCCCTCCCTCCAATGACGAATATCGAACCATTCGAGACATGATGGATGGCAAAAGAGACTTCTCTTCCCCTTTCAAGACAGAGGATACAGAGCATGTCCGCCGATTCTTTGAGGGGGGGAGTGGTTCTGTTCAAGAGACCGTCCGCAAACTAGAAGAGTATTTCGGCCAGATGATGGATGTGGTCACCAACCTGTCTACTCAAGTCATGAGCGAATTGAACTCTCATTTGCTCGTATGTCCTCAGGGAACTCGTTCCAAGCGATTAACGGAAGGGAAGACGGGGATGGTTCAAATGGCGCAAAGAATGGGAGCGACCATTCTACCCGTGGGATGTAGTGGTTCAGACCGCCTCTATCCGGGGGCCAGTCCTTTTGCCAAGAAAGGGCGTGTTGTCTACCGAATCGGGGAACCTCTCCCTGTGGATTCAGGTCCACTGGCTCCTCATCGGGTACCCGAAGAGATCAAGCCTTTTACCCGGGAAGGTTCGGAGAAGTTCGGTGAGAAATACACCATCATGACGAAAATTGTGATGGACCGGATTAATGATCTTGTCGACCCTGAATATCAATATGGGGATGACGAGCAAGGAGTCAGCAAGGGTGTGAAAAGGTTCGTGTAGAGGAACTACCCTTCGTCAGACCAGGCCAATGCAGGACCCATATCCAGACCCAGAGGTGGAGAGAGAGGCGTTCCCTTTTTCACTCTCGAGATTCGGGGTCGCTGTAAATATCTCCCAAATGTGTCCGTGAGTTGAACCACATCTGGACGTTCTCTTACGATGCCGAAAGCCCCATTTTCCAATCGAACGACGCTGCCGGGAGGCATATTGCCCATCATATGCAGCAAGACGCCTACGATGTCTTTGTCGATTCCAGCGGCGAGTCGTCCCGATTGCATCATCTGATCCAGACTCATTAACACTTCTTTTGGGGAGATGGGTCGGCATCGCTCACCCTCGATAAGATTGCCTCTCATGGAGTCGTATGTGGCAGCTACCGCAACGATTCTTCCCGCCAGGGATGCTTTGAGTTCCGGGCCGTAAGGTTCTTCTTTGCCTTGGCCAAATGCACCGGTTTCATATTGAGCGATGAGATCTCTGACCACACCTGCTCCTACGGACATGGAAGAACCGGGACTGCTTAAGGCCCTCCCGTATGTTTCTTCAATCTGCCCCCGTGTCCCACTGGACCAATACTCGTCGAGATGGGCCAGAGGTGCCGTGGACGGGAACGTGTATAGACACACGGAATTAATCCATCTTCGGTCCAGACCCATGGTGTGTGCGATACACCCTGCCAAAAGAGCCGTTCTGGTGGTGTGGCCTTCAAGCCCATGGCGATAACGGCCATAATGGATCAAGGAGAGGACTGTGTCTCTCTGGAGCTGAATCAAGTCAATAAGCCGCTGGAGAGTTCTCCTGATGGCCATCATTCCCGGTCGTTTCCCCTTCCGTTTCAGGGCCAGGTATTCTGCGGTCAGAATCTGCAGGGTGACGTAAAAACGGGCTCCAGCCTCGGCACGGACCTCCACGTTGTCCCTTCCCTGCCGGGTGGTTCCCTCCACCTCTCTCAGGGAAACCCCATAGATGGAACCGTCTTCCAATTCGTACGCCAGTTCCCGATCCTCCGCGGTCTTGGCGAGTTTCACCATGAATTCCCGAAGAGCCTCTAGCTCCAGGCCTGCTCGAAACTCCAGTTCATTGCATCGAAGAGATGCCATCAGGTCCGTCAGTCTTTTGGCCCGTTCAAACCCCTGCCGGTCCAGGCGGAGGAGTTCCTGGTTCAAGAAGAAATTCTCTCCATCTGACTGGAGACGAAGGGACTCTCCGCTTTGTCCCCCATGGTCTTCCACGAGGGCCACAATCCCCTTGAGTAATTTGGTGATGGTGGCATTGGATGCATCGTAAAGCTCAAAGGCTTTCAGGACTCCGGTTACGCCAGCAATCAATTGATTTCCCTTGGCTTGAAGGGGGGAAGGCTGTCTCATGTTGTCCCTTTCTCCCCCGCTCCCAACAAGCGTCGACTCTCCGGTAGGTCTACAGTGGCGAGGGCTTCGCGAATGGCGTGTTGGACCCCTCGAATGTTCTTGCCACCAAAGACCCGGTTTTTCCCGAGAAGCTCTTCCAGGGTGATCCACACATCATCATTGGGCATCCGAACCACGGCTTTAAAAACAGCTGCCAACTCTGTGTCCTCAAGGCTCCGGAATCCCTTGTCCCGAATTCGTTCCAGCAGTGCACTTCTTCCAATGGCGTGGGGGGTTCTTGCCAGGGCTCGAATGGCAGAAGCCCTGACTTTGACATCCTGGTCAAAGAGAGCGCGTCCCCAGCCTGTCAGTGTAGATCCGTCTGTGTCTTCTCGAAGAGCCAACAGGGCAGAGTTACGAATCTCTCTTTCCTCTCTTTGCACAGAGGTTCGGAGGGCTTTTAGCACCATAGGGTTCTTTGCCATGGGAGCCAATTTTCGTATTCCATGGACCACAGGCATGATCTCGCGACTTCGCAAACGGGAAAGATACAAGCCCATGGCATTGACCTTTTCTGCGCTAAACGCGGCCTCAAATCCGTCGATCACGGGGCCGGGAGGAATGTCTGCGAGCATCCTGCAGAGGGCTTCCAGACCAGGTCTCCCCAACAGGAGATGAAACCTGAGGGCCAGGCGAGCAGAACGGGGATGGAGTTCTTCCAGGTGAGGCTTGAGCCGTTGCAGGGCCGTCTGGGATGCGGATGCCTGAACAATCATGGAAACCATGTTCTTGAAATTTGGTTTCGCCGACAGTTTTCGAAGCACCAGAAATGTTCTGAGCAATCCACTCCAATTGCCCTCGTCCATCCATTCGTTGATGAGGCCAATCATCATTTGCATCAGTGCTTTCGTCTGTTCTTCTGAGGCTTTCTCTACCATTTCCCCCCAGATCACAGAGAATCGCTCCATCTGGCTTCCCAGATCTCCTTCGTATTGTTCCCGGAAATTGTGAATGCCACCCGAGGGAAGGGGGGAGGGCACGTCCAATCCGAGAAGCCCTCGTTGAGGAATCCCTGGAGGTGGCGATGCGGACTTCAGAGGAGGTCCAATCCGCTGCCATTCATCGATTTTTTCCTCTCCGTAGGCTTCCATTTTTGTATTGACCCACTGGGCCAGGCTGACTTTCTTGTCCAGCTCGGGAACGTAGACATCCCCTTCCACAAAGGAGTCGATGGCGTCGTAGCGTACGCTTTTGAAGTTGGCGTCCCAGATTCGGGTGACAGTGTCCTCTTCGAGTTCGGGTTCTCCATCCTCGTTGGTTTGCCCTTTCTGGACCTGATTTCTGGTGGCCAGGACCCTGACCAATTTCTTGGCTTCTTCGGGATTGAATCCCGGCAATATGGAAATTTGCCGCAATCCGTCTTTGAACATCTGAAAATAACCCTGACCACTGCGATCTTCAGCGCTCAGCACACGATCTCCGTGCTTGAACCCCTGTCCGGACACCTGGAAGGCGAGTTCTGGTTTTTTGTCTAGATATTCCCGGGCTTGATTGTAGAACTGGGAGGCTGTGTTTTCGCAGAGCTCTCCTCGCCCATCATAGAGGCGGTGGGTTTTGATGGCCTTGTCCAGCGAGGCAAAACATGTTTCTGCTCCGGAATCCCGTGAGCTACTTCCCAATACCATGGAACCCTCATTCGCCAATGACTAATGCATCGAGTTTACATGGCATTGCCCGTGAATGCACCCCCCCAAAGGAAAAGGGCTAGCTATCCTCCATTTTGATGGACAGCTCCTCCCAGCGCTCCATGAGGTCTCCCGCTTTCTTTCGCGCTTCATCCAATTGGCCTTGAAGGAGGCGGGCTTTACCCGCGTCGCCCATCCAGAGTTCTGGGTCAGCCAGTTGGGCTTCCAGTTCTGTCACCTTGGCATCGGCCTCTTCCACTCGCTCCTCGATGTCCTCAAACTCCAGGCGCTCCCCATAGGTCAACTTGGAGCGAGTCGAGGGTTTTGCTGCTGTAGACAGGGCTTGTTGCTGGGCCCGAACAACGGCTTTTCGGGCCTCTGCTTCCTGCTGATGAATTCGCCTGTAGGTGGTATAATCTCCTTGGTAAACCTGCACTTTTCCTCCCGGGTCTTCCGGGTCATAAGCGATCATTCCGGTCACCACTTTATCGAGAAAATAGCGGTCGTGGGAGATGACGATGACACATCCATCGAAGGACGTAAGCGCGTTTTCAAGGAGGTTCAGCGTAAAGATATCCAGGTCATTTGTGGGTTCATCCAGCAGCAATAAATTGGCCTCTCGCAAGACAAAGGCAGAGATAGCCAGTCGGTTTCTCTCTCCTCCACTGAGACTCTTCACCTTCATTTTTTGCATGCCATTACGGAATCCGAACCGAGTCAGCCAACTGGCGATGTGCACCCGCTCCTCTTTGGGGGGATGGACAAAGTCTCCGCCCTCGGGAATCAGGGTTTCCTGGAGGGTCTTCTCCAGGTCCAGGAATGCCCGGTGTTGATCAAACATCTCCACCACGGTGTTCTTCCCCCGCCGGATGGTTCCCCGACTTTCTCTCATGGTTCCCTGGAGGAGGTGCATGAGGGTGCTCTTCCCGCACCCATTGGCGCCGATGATTCCCAGCCTTTCTCCCTTTCGAAGGATCAGAGAGAGGCCATGGATGAGTTCTTCTCCACCTGGATAGGAATAGTGTACGTCTACCAATTCGAGGATGGTTTTACCGAGTCGAGGGCTTTTACCAAACTGGATTTGAGAGGCTTCCTCATCCACGCGTAATCCCCGAACTTCAGACTTCAAATCATCGAGGCGATTGAGTCTGGAACGGCTCTTGGTGGTCCGGGCACTGGGGGACCTACGGGCCCATGCCAATTCATTTTGAAGGAGTCGTAGTCGTCGATGACGCACCCGGCCTTGATGCTCATCATCCGCCATTCTGGCCTCGAGGTAGGTGCTGTAGCTTCCCGGAAACATGCGCACATGGCCATCTCGCAGTTCAGCGATTCGGTTCACAACACGCTCCAGGAAATACCGGTCGTGAGTCACCACGATCACCGTTTTCTCAGTTTCATGGAGCCACTGCTCCAGCCACTCTGTTGTCACAGCGTCCAGGTGGTTGGTGGGTTCGTCCAGAAGGAGAATGGAGGCATCCACCAGGAGCATTCTCGCCAGATCCACTCTCTTTTGCTGACCACCGCTGAGGGAGTGAACGGGGCGGTCCATGAATTCCTCCAGTTGGAGGTTTTGAGCCGTCCGTTTAATCCGATGCTCCCAGTCCCATGCTCCAAGCCGCTCCACTTCGTCCATGAGGGCCGGGGCATCTCCGGAAACATTTGCCGAAGCTTCTTCGTAGGCTCGGACTGCTTTAATCAGGTGAGCAAGAGTCTCCTCCAGAATGGCCCTGGGTGTACGATCGGGTTCCAGGTCCGGAATCTGTTGCATGAAGTGGAGTTGCTCTCCGGAGCGCATAATAATTTCCCCGTCATCTGGGGCGAGGATGTTTCCAATGATTTTTAGCAGGGTGGATTTTCCGGCTCCATTGTTGCCAATGAGACCCACTTTTGCACCCCGATCAATACCGAGAGTGAGTCCATCAAGGATGGCCCGTTCCCCAAAGGAGTGATTTACTTCAACCAGACTCAACACGTTGTCGCTCATGGAAGAGTGCTTACACGGCGCCACCCTTCCCGTCAACGCTCTTGCGTATGAGTCCCGGACTCTTTATGACTGAGGGAGGAAAGGAGGCGATTTCATGGAGAAAGAAGTCGGCAAGATCGGAGTGGTCATGATGAACGTGGGGACACCTGATTCCCCGAAGCCGGGAGATGTACGGCGGTTTTTGCGTGAATTTCTGTCGGACCCCCGTGTTCTGGATATCCATCCGGTGGGTCGATGGATGCTTTTGAATCTCATCATTCTTCCTTTCAGGCCGAGGAAGTCGGGAAAGGCGTACGAGGAGATTTGGACCGAAGAGGGCTCGCCTATTCTGGTTCATTCCCGACGGTTTGAAGCCAAGCTTCAGGAGGTTCTGGGGGAGCGCTACAGAGTCAGGTTCGCCATGCGGTATGGAAACCCTTCCTACAAAGAAGCTTTGACAGAGATGATGGAAGCCGGGGTGGAACGGATCATCGCCTTTCCCCTCTATCCTCAGTATGCCTCCTCCTCAACAGGCACATGCCTTGAGGCGTTGTACACCTACCTTGGAGAGCATTGGAATGTTCCGGACCTCGCGTCCGTTCCGCCTTTTTATGATGATGAGGCTTTTATCCACTCCTTCGTGGTTTCCGGTCAGAATACATTGAAGGACTTTGATGCGGACCATGTCTTATTCAGCTTTCATGGGATTCCGGAAAGGCACGTGACCAAATCAGATCCCTCCGGGCAACATTGCCTGAAGAAAGAAGATTGCTGTGACAGCATTTGTCCCGAAAATACCTTTTGTTATCGAGCCCAGTGTTTTGTGACAGCGAGAAAGACCGCCGAAAAGCTCGGCCTTTCAGAAGACCGGTATACAGTTTGTTTCCAGTCGCGATTGGGGAGAACCCCCTGGATCAAGCCGTATACCGATGTCCTGATTCCCCAATTGGCGGAGAAAGGTGTTCGACGGATAGCGGTCTTTTGCCCAGCTTTTGTTGCGGATTGTCTGGAAACCCTCGAAGAGATCGGCATGCGAGCCAAGGAGGACTTCCTGGAGGCCGGTGGAGAGGACCTGATTCTGGTTCCTTCTCTCAATTCGTCTGATGAGTGGGTGGAAGGAGCTCGCCAGTTGATCATCCGTGCAGATGCCGGAGCTCAGATCTCGGCAGCCTGATTCTACTTTTCTTCCAGAACCTTCTGAATTCGACGTTGCAATAAAGCCACTTCGTCCTTCTTGAATCCGACTTCTCTGTGTCGAATGATGCCCTTTCTGTCCACCAGGAATGAGGTGGGCATAGCATTGATGTTGAACAGACCCATGGTCATGGCATCCGGATCCAGAGCCACCGGGTAGACTGGATCGAATTGCTTGGCAAACTTCTCGGATTGAGCTGAGTTTCGATCGACTCCCACTGCAACCACTTCGAATCCGGCTTTCTTGAATGCCTTCTGCCAACTGTTCAGTTCCGGAAGCTCTCGTTTGCACGACCCACACCAGGAGGCAAAGAAGGTGAGGTACGTGACTTTCCCCTTGGCCATGGAAGTGCTCCATTTCTTTCCGTCCATAGTGTCCAGAGAGATCTGGGGTAGAGGCTCTCCTACCTTGGCACTGGAATTGGCTTTCAGAGAGGCCTCGGCGACTTTTCCCCCATCGACTTTCTGATCTGAACAGCACCGGAAACCAATGGTGTCGTTTCGCTGACCAGGCCCAAAGGTTTTGGTTCGGCGGTTACACCGTGAGCCTTCGCCTCCACGCCAATCTCCACCCACCAGGGCAGCATCCTTGACTTCAGATCCAACCCACTCCTGGAGGTTTCCAGCCATGTCCCAAATTCCTTCGGGAGTGGTACACTCTTTTCTGTTGGCGGTTTTTGTCGCTCGTCCCGCGTATTCATCTTCCGCATCCTGGCAGGCTCCCTTCTCGTAAAAGAAGCCATAGGGATACATTCGACCTTCCACATCGTCGTCTGCGAAGAAACCATTGTTGTTGTTGTCGATGGCGGGCTTCCCGGTACAAGCGGAAACCCACTCCTCCTCTGTACACAGTCTCTTGCCGGCTTTTTCACAGGCGGTTTTTGCATCAAACCAGCTGGCTTGAGCCGGAACAACTCCCGGTTGGGATACCGCTTTTCCATTGGCTGAAATGGTGCCTTCGAATGCATCAATGTAGAAGGAACCTCCCGCCGTGGCGGATGGAGCCATGGTAGACGCAGATTCGGGTACAGGTGGGCCAGCGGCCTCAGCGACGTTGGCTCCAGCAGCAGGAGCAGCTTCCGCTTCTTCCATGGCCTTCTTGATGTAATATTCGATGATTTGAGTACTTCCTGCACCACTGACCAACCGACCGTTTACATACGCTCGAGGGGTTCCCTTGATGCCGGCTTTGGCCGCAATTTTCACGTCCCGGCGAATTTTCTCGCGGGTTTCACCGCTTCGCCGACAGGCGTTCCATTGATTGATATCCAGTTCCAGGCTTTTCGCATGAGAAGCATAGCTCTCTTCTCCCAGATCTTGCTGATTGTCATAGAGCAAGTCATGCATTTCCCAGAATTTACCCTGCTCTCCCGCGCAGTGAGAAGCTGTGGCAGAAGTACATGCATGCTCATGCATTCGCTCTGAACCCATTCTGAAATTGCAGTCTCCGTTCATGGGATAGTGTTTCATGACCCATCGGATTTTGCCTTCATATTTCTTCACCAATGGACGTACGTTCAGGTCCATGTACCGGCAGTATGAGCATTCAAAGTCAGCAAACTTTACGATGGTGACCGGGGCGTCTTCGGGACCCTTAATCCAGTCATCGTTGTACAATTCAGCCTCGTAGAAGCTCAATCCGTTTTCTGTCATTTTGGGCTTGGGCTTTTTCCCTTTGCTCAACGATCGAACTTTCTTGGCAGGGCCAGCTGGCTTACGTACGGCAGTATTTCCCTGGCCAGCCGCAGCAGCTGGAGCGGCCTGGGCTTCTGCCACTTCTTCAACAGGGGCCTCTTCTTCCCCGCCCTCTTCGTATTCTTCGTCAGCAAAGAGGTCATCGATGGCGTCAAAACGGTCTCCAGCCATTTCCCCTTTTTTGTCTGAGTACACGGTGAAAGTCACTCCGGTAACCAGGAAGAAAATGAGCAGGGAGTTCACCATGGGCTCTTTAATGGAGAAAACGGACTCAAGCCCCTTTGCAATCAGTTGCCCCGTCTTCTCTGGACTCGACCATACGGCCAGGGCGGTGCTCAGGAAGTTCACCACATACAAGGCGACGCAGTAGATACAGAACGTCTTGAGGACAACGGCTGAGATGTAGAAGAGGAAAGTGGAATACAGGCATGAAGCCAGACCCAGTAGCGTGAGGTACCTAAGGGCTGTGAAGCCCTGTTCTCTCGCCCCTATTTTTCCGGGTCTGGGTTGCCCGGATATTCCCCTGTATGCGAGGAAAATCATGACCAGATAAATGGGAATGGCGAATAGAGAAATGGGGATGCCCCCAATCTCTGACCATGAAGAGGTCATCACTGCATCGCAGTTGAAGGCCTCCCCCTGGTTGCAACTGCTTTTGAATGATGGGTCATTCTGCAGTCGCAATTTGATATATGTTTGATAGGTCGCAACCCCGATTCCACCCATGAGCAGAACGATGGCAGCCCAAAGGCCTTTTCCCTTAACTTCGCTTTGATTCTTTACACCGGTCATTGTGTATCCTCATTCCCCTGGTTGAACGATTCTTAGTCTCCAACTCTTCAAGGGCTCATTTATTCCCTAAATGCCGTTTCCTACAGTGCCTTTTCTTCGCCCATCTGGTCGGGTGTGTCAACTCTCTGGCCTATTCTGGAGGAGGAAGTGCCTTCCAAAATCCCACTTTTCAGAAAAACCGTAGCTTGGGAGTGAAACCATCCATGGAATTAGGTACACTCCACCCATGGTTTGGCTTTGGAAATATTGTATGGGCGTTCTTTACCCCTCGGGAGGCGGTCTGCCGGGTATCCTGGAGACAGGGGTGGACGAATTTCTTCGGGATTATCGACGGGAGGCGCCCCTCTTGATGCGTACAGGCCTTACCCTGTCATCAATTGTGTTCATACTGACCCCGTTTATGACGGTCTTTATCCCTGTGCCTGTTTTTTTCCTGTCGGCAAAACTGAAGGATCGACACGCCAATAAATTGGCCAATCATCCCCTCTATCTCGTGAGGCAGACGATTCTACTGTTACGTTTAGTGGCCGGCCTTTGCTGGGGAAAGCACCCTCAGGTGAGAGCAGCCATGGGCATGGAGCCGTTGGGGGAAGCCCCCGGGACCTCCAGGGGGTCTTCATGAGTCATTACGCCTATCAGAAGACTGGAAATTCACTGGATCTGGACGTCGATGTTGTGGTGGTGGGGAGCGGAGCCGGGGGAAGCGTCGTTGCGTATGACCTGGCCCTGGGTGGCCTCAAGGTGGCTTTGGTGGAAGCGGGACCCTGGCGAGACCCCAAGGATTATCCTGAATCCATGTACGGGACTATGCGGGATATGATGGATGCCTGGGGCGCACTTTTTGCTCGAGGTCGTTCGATTCTTCCCATCGTACAGGCCCGATTGGTTGGAGGGACCACGGTCATCAACTCGGCCATTGTGGTGCGCACCCCCGGCGATATTTTCAAAGAATGGCGGGATGAGCATGGGTTTGGCGGTGACGCTCTGGCCGAGCGGATCTGGACCTACCAGGACCAGATAGAAGACGAGCTTAAAGTGGGAGAGGTCCCGGCAGGGTCTTACGGACGCTCGAATGCACTGGCCGAGAAGGGGGCGCGAGCCCTGAATCTCCATGACCATGCCATGCATCGGAATGTGTGGGACTGTCAGGGGACAGGAAATTGTCTTCAGGGGTGCAAGAAAGAAAAGAAGCAAAGCGCGAACCTGGTCTACGTCCCGACCATTATGGAGAAAGGGGGTGCAGTGATTTCCTGTGCTCCGGTTCGGAAGGTCATCATCAAGGATGGTCGGGCAGTGGGGGTGACGGGGCGTTTTGTTCATCCTCAAACCGGTGCGAAAGGGGATACATTCAGGATTCTTGGAAAGAAAGCCATTGTGGTGGCTGCTTCCGCGACCCAGAGTCCGGCGTTGCTACAGCGATCGGGTATTCGCTTGAAGGCCATGGGGGAATTCTTCAGAGCCCATCCAGGAACCAATGTTTTTGGGATTTATGATGAGCGAGTCGACATGAATAAAGGGGCGACTCAAGGATGGTCTTCCACGAGTCTTCGAGAAAGTGAAGGGTTGAAGCTAGAGACCTTATCGTTGCCCCTCGAACTGATTGCAGGTCGATTGTCAGGGGCGGGCCATACCCTGATGGAGCGCCTCCAGGAATTTCCTTATATCGCCATGTGGGTTCAGGCGATTCGGGCGGATACTGTGGGAAGCGTAAGGACCAATATTTTCGGAGAACCTGTGGTTCGCTACAGCTTGATTCCCAGAGATATCCAGCGAATGAGGATTGGGGCCCATGCCCTGGCGAAGATGCAGGTGGAGGCTGGAGCCAAGACGATTCTTCCTGGAATTCAGGGCATGCCGTATCGGATCTCTCCCGACGAGGTGGACACCATTTTGGATGCCCCCATGGATCCACGGAACTGGTTTTCTGCTCTGACTCACCTCTTTGGAGGATGTGTTATGGGCTCAGATCCGGATCGAACGGTCTGCAATCCTAACGGAGAAGTTCGGGGTGTCAGTGGGCTGATCGTGTCGGATGCCAGTCAGATTCCCACCACCCTTGGGGTCAACCCTCAACACACCATCATGGCGTTGTCGCGCTTGCGAGCACATCAGATCATGGACGGGGAAATTGGCCAGGTAGCTCCTGCCATGTAACCCCTTAGCGACGCTCCCGAAGACGTCGAATTTTACCTCGATCTTCAACTTCGATGGCAAAGCCTTTGAACCGAGG
>Ga0115011_10001709_pt1 | contig 15684 bp, 18 predicted proteins | sample TroAtlMetagenome_2_FD_88705 | JGI IMG/M metagenome (GOLD analysis project Ga0115011, IMG submission 88705) | Marine eukaryotic phytoplankton communities from Atlantic Ocean - Tropical Atlantic ANT8 Metagenome | ecosystem: Environmental > Aquatic > Marine > Oceanic | place: Tropical Atlantic...
ATACATGCTTGCATTACGTACCACATAACATCACCCAACTCAATAATAAGATGTTCTCTATTATCGTCGTTCCAAGGTTTACCTTGAAATACCATCTTTTTAACGATCTCCATAAACTCACCAGACTCAGCACTAAGACCAACGGAAGCAGTAAGAAGACGTTCAATATTGGCACCCTTTCCATTAAGGGAACTAATACTCTCAATAAAGCATTGATAATCTTTACTGGGATGGGATGTGACACCATCCACGAAATCAGCATACTTAGTAAAGTCAATTTTTTTAGTCATTAGAATTTAAACTCTGCGAAAGATTTTTTAAAAGGTTTCTTCTCTTCATCATTATACTCCTCGTCTTTTTTATTGTCAAGTATATCTTCCTGTGCCTGTTGCTCACAGTCATATAATCTCATCTTTGCACGATCAACTCCTACAACAAACCTTTTATACATGGTTGGGTCATTATAACGATTCTTAAGTTGTTTAACCATAATTTGATTTAACCCTTCGAGTTCTTCAGTAGATATAAGAGCGAACATAAGATCAGCAGTTGCAGGAAGACCAAATGATTCAGAGGTATCGGTAAGGTCAACATCAGAACTAGCAAAACCACTGCGAGTAGTTTGAGTTGCGGATACAATCGGTACATTCGCTTCGACAGCGAGACCACGAAGTTCTTCTGCAATTGCTTTGATATACGAATAAGAATTGACATTATTGTTTGTTCTATATCTTGATGACGCACATATGTTCAAATAATCTATGAATATAATATCAGGTGTAAATGATTTCTTCAGTGCGAGTTCATTAAGTAAAGACTTAAAATGACCTGAATGTGCAGACGCAGTAGGATACTCTTTAATTATAAGAGTTCCTTGCGTTTTCTTTGCAATACTATCAACCTTCTTATCAAACATAGGTTTGGGGAGTTCAGTTATATTTTGTATATTTACATTCAATAAGTTTGCATCAATTCTTTCTGCAATCTTTTCTTCTGCCATTTCAAGAGTAATATATAAAACATTTTTACCATCTAAAAGGACAGAACTAGCGTGATGGCACATAAAGAGAGACTTACCAACACCAGTACCCGCAAGTGCAATATTAAGTGTTTTATTTGGGAGACCTCCCTTTGTAATTTTATTAAAGTATTCAAGGTCGAATTGAATTCGACTTTCTTTTTTGTGGTAGGATTCAAATCTTTCTTCATAGTCCTCTAAGTAATCGTGACCTACATGATTATCGAAAGAAACAGCCAGAGCGTCAGAGAGAATGCTAGGAATAGCATCCCTTCCTTTTTTGTCATCTTGTCCATCTGCAAGAGCAATTGATTCCATAAGTGCCAAATATATAGCACGATCACGACACCATTTCTCAGTTGAATCAAGTAACCATTGACTATCTACAGGTGCATCATCAAAAGTTTTTGTAGTATCTCTTGTTTCTTTGATTTCTGTTTCTGTTAAATCAGTACGATTCTCAATCTCAATATTAAGTGCTTCAATTGTAATTGCACTATCATACTTGACAATAAATTGTGTTGTCTCTTCAAATATTATCTTTTCAGTTTTATTCTCAAAATAGTCTGGTTGTATGAATGGAATTACTTTTCTTGAGTATTCTTCATTAAAAACCAAATTACGGAGAATAGTAGTTTCAATTCTTTCCATAATGCACGTATGTACTCATAATATATTTTGGATTGCTTTTAGGTGCTAATCCTTGATGTGGATACTCCCAAGTTGGTGGAAATACTATTACTCTACCAGAAACTGGTTGAATATTCAACTTATGTGAAGGAAACAAAGTATTTCCATCATTATCATTCAAATAAAATAAAAATGCAACTCCCCTAAGAGAAGAGTTGTAATCGGTTACATCAACATGTTCATCAAATCTTTCATCACCACTAGTATTATATCTTTTAATTCTAAACTCTTCTAATTCTTTAAAAGGTGGTGAGTAGTAATTATTAGTATCTTTTCTATATCTCTTATAAACTCCTGAAGTATAAGGTATTAAAGAACGAACAGTGTCTGAAGAGACCATGTTTAAATTTACCTGAGTAAAACAAGGACAATTATTATGATTAATAAAATGTTGATGCTGTACGTTTGTTTCAAATAATTCAATTAATTTTTGACAAACATTCTCAGGTATAATATTATCGTATACTTTAACCATATGAAAATTCTTTTCTTGCAATATCATCTAACTTCTGCATTATTTCTTCTGTAAAATATTTCTCTGGATTCTTATATATTTCTTTACCATATACTTTCTTACCATCTATCTCATATCTACCTGCAACATTTTTCCAAAGACCACCAAGTTCTCCTAATTCTAGGAGTCCATAGTATTTGTCAAGTCCTCTTTCATCATAATAGAGTCTGACTTGTACTTCTTTGTTTTCTTTACTTAAACGTGATTTATGAGTCTTTGCTTTGATAATGTTTCCAATGACTTCCTTACCATCTTTCTCTTTTTTCTTTGTAAGATAAATGATTGTAGAGGCTGCATACTTGAGACCACTGCCTCCTCCCATCTCTTTAGTGGGTACGTAAGATCCGATAACATCATAGGTGTGATTAGTAACAATAAGTGGAATGTTTGCTTGACCAAGTTTGAGTGTAAGCATTCTAAATGCTCCTTTGACAAGTTGAGATTTGGTCATATCTCGAACCATCTTATCATTTAGTGCATCGGTAATTTCTTTCTCTGTGGAAAGCATACCCAAAGAATCTAAAACAAACATACAAGGTTTGCGATTCTCTTCATCTGTCTTAGAGTATATATCTACTGCTTTAAGTGCTTTACCACGAAACTCTTCAATTGTAACAACATTTACAACAACTAATCGTGTTAGGTCAACCCCACGAGACTCAAGTAGTCCTTTGTTGACAGCAGCCTCGGTGTCAAAATAAAGGCAATAACCATCAGGGTTAGTATCCAAAAAGTTTTTGACAACAGCCAAGGAGAAATAAGTCTTTCCAGTAGAGCTTTCACCAGCGATGGCAGTAATCTTATTACTAGATACACCACCATAAATGGAACCGCTAACCACTGCATTAAAGATGTGTGATCCTGTGTCGATGAATCTTTCTGTTTCATCTATGTCCTGTGCAACTTTTGTAAAATCATCTCCAATCTCCTTTACAATTTCTTTTAAGAAATCCATTCTTTACCCTCTTTACGATGATGTACTTCAACATAGGATTGACACTTCGGACAAGATAAATTAGTCACGAAGTCATATGCATGATCTTCGCCATAAAACTCTTCCTCTAAATCGTGGTCTCCTCCCCAGATAAGTTCGGTGCCACAGTGCCAACAATCCATTTTATTTTTATTATACTATTTTTATTTTAATTCGTCAAGGTCAAATAGTTATTCCCTTATCTCGTAATATCTTCTTATAAGGACCATCAGGATTCAAATCTCTGACTTGCTTTACTTCTTTCAATAGATGATACAACCTTGCATCTCCTCCAAGAGCAAGAGCATTCACGATTGTATCTAAGTCTTTATCATTAATAGGTAATTCCATTAGGAAAAAAATAGTTCTAAGTTTACAGTTTTTTCAACGTTCCACCCGATTGCATCAAGGATTGTTTTGAGTGGTTCGACAAAACTTTTATCGAATTGTAAATCGTAATCAACATACTTCTCAAGTCCAAGTTCTCTAGGAAAGTCTTGAATAAAAGAGATTACATTTTCTTGAATGATGTTTGGTTTTTTCAAGTAGAGAAATTTTACCTTCTCTCCATTACCGATAAGTGAATATTTATTGTCTAACTTATTCTTCTTAACATAGTGATTAAACAATAAAGCACCCCGTATATGTATAGGAGTTCCCTTTTCATAAATCATGGAGTATGATTTATACTTCTGAACATTTGATGCAGTGCGAGGAAAAGCAATCTCTTCTGGTGGTAGTTTTTTGAATTGTTTTCTGGACTCTTCAATAAAATCTATCACCTCATCCTCCGTTCCATTCATCATTAATTTAAGTGCACTTTTAATTAATGCACGACAAGGTGCGGGAGTTGAAGATTTAACTGCTTCAATACCCATCATCTTTAGATTAGGTTTTTCATAACGAACACCTTCACTATCCCACACGTTTAAAATATATCTTTTCTTTGCTGTCCAGATGCCACGGTCTGCGATATTCTCACGTTTCATAAACATCTTCTGGTCGTAAGCATTTACGTAGTTCGCCAACGTTTCATAAGAACTCGTAATATACTTTTCAAATTCCATCTCACAGATCTTATTAAGGAACGACACAATGCTTTCATTAGTCGTCTCTCGCCCTTTGTATACAGTTTCAACCAAAGGACCCAAATTGAGGTAGATACTATCAGTATCGCTGGCAATAACATAATCAACATCCTCCGTTTTTAAAATTTTGTTTAGATACTTGTTCATACGGTTTTCTATCCAACGGATAGAAACCTGACCAGATAGTGTAATAGCTTCTGCGTTGGCAAGTTTATAATAGCGAAAATATTGATTACCGATAGCACCATAAGCAGAATTAAGAGAAATCTTTTTTGCCATCTGAATATTATTACATCTTGCGATTTCCTTTTCAAGGTCTTTAGTTGGAGTTTTTTCATACTTCTTCTTTGCGGTAATCATTCTCTTTTTGAAGATGACTCTTTCATTGTACATCTTCTCCATGAGTTCTGGTAAGAACCCACGAACATCCTTTCGATACATTGCACCGTTTGCACATGTAGCATACTCAGGATTAAAATCCGTTACTTCTTCTCCTAAGATCCTTTCAACGCTCGCACTGGGATGGCGAGTTTCTCTGAGGGTCTCTGGGGAGATATTATATTGCATAATAAGATGAGGGTATAGAGAGTTGAGATCAAAAGAAACCACCCAATCATACTTTCCAGGTATCGGTTCTTTGACGTATGCACCTGCGTACTTGTCTGATTTATCTGAGCGATTTTTCGGAGGAATAACAATGTTTCTTCTCTTAAGGTAATTGTAAATAATCGTGTCCCACATTCTTACTTGATAGAACACATCTTCATAGTTGACCTTTGCATCATATGCCATAGTTAAGGCAAGTTCAATCAACTTCATCTTGTCTTCCAAACGGTCAACAAGTTCCACGTCAATTATATTATACTCTACAAACTTTTGCCAACCTTTTGTATAGAAATCCTTAAAGGTATCAAACTCACTGTGGTCAAGTTTCTTTTGTCCAAGTTCGACACTTGCAATATAATCCAAACGATATGACTCTTGTGCTTTGTAAGTAAACTTCTTGTACAAGTCAAGATAATCTAACTGAGATACACCACCTATATCATAAGAAATTTGTTTACGTCCCATTATATGAGTTTCTTCTTCAGTTACAAGACCCCAAGGTGACATTCTCTTTTTAAGTTTTTCACCAAGTATGCGGTCAATCCGACGACAAAGATATGGAATATCATAAAACTTACTATTCCAACCTGTAATAACTTCTGGTGTATTATCTTCAATCATCCACCAGTTAATGAAATCTGTAAGAAGTTCATATTCAGTTCTGAATCCCTTATAGATTACATTTTGTTGCTTATTATTAAAAGCACCACGACCCCAAGTACGAATCTGTTTTGTTGTGTAATCTTGTAAAGTAATTAAAAGTATTTCTTCTGCAGCAGATTCTACATCAGGGAAACCATTCTCAGATGCAACCTCAATATCAATCGTTGTTAACTTAATCTTTTCAACATCAAACTTTAATTCTTGCTCTGGATACTTTGATGAAATGTATTGATAAATGAATCTCTCATTTCCATAAACATTAAAGTTTTCAACTTCATTATATTTCTTGATAAACTCACGACAATCTCTTACTGTACCAGGTTCAATTGGTTCTACGGGCAAACCATCAAGTGTTTTATATTTTGTCTTTCTCTTTGAATCTACAAATAGTGTTGGATAAAACTTTTCACGAAAAGCAAAATGTTTCCCATCTTCATATCCACGAACCAAGAAATTATCCCCGACCATTTGGACGTTAGTATAAAATCTCATTACGCAGTTAATTCAGTGTACTTATCTAGTATTGTAACATTAGGGTCTGCAATCGTCAATATATTTTCAGAACGAATCATAAACTCTGTTTGATTCGTAATATCTGCTTTCCAAGGCACCATATCATCTATACCTTTATAGACATATGGATTAAGGAGTTTACAATTTGGATCTCCTATCTCTGCATCAACTTCTATCACTTCTGCAATAAGTGTACAGTGAGCATTTAACATTACACATTTAATCATTTAATTCCTCCGTCAACTTGAATGATTCACATTTTTCCTCATACATTTGAGTTAGTGAATCTAGTGGGTCTACTATAGTTAGAACACTATCAACTGGTATAATCATTTTTTTATCTTTCGATAAAACAATCCAAGGGATCATAATTACATCAATACCAAAATCACCTGTTTTCTTTTCCTCTTCAGTTAAAAAAGTTTTATCTCTTGTTTCAACTACATGAGGATTTTCAAGCATATATGCATGTGCTTGGTCTTGACCTTCAGCAACTAACTCCTTCATCTCTGATATTAGTTGCTCACCTGATTTAAGTAAACTAAGTTTAATTGACATTTTTCTCTTTAATAATTTGGTAGGTTCCTATAGCCGCTTATGCTGAACCTACCAAAAGGGCATAACCGCAGCCAGTATTTCTCTGACAAATATATTATAACACAACTTTTCCAATTGTCCAACTTTTGTATCCAAAAGCATCTATTGTATCATGAGTATCTTTCTCACTTTCCTCTGGAATTACTAAACAATAACCAATACCAAGATTAAATACTCTTTTCATTTCCTCTGGTGGTATCTCACCTGCTAACATAATATCATGAAAAATAGGAGGAAGATTCCAAGAATCGTAATTCACATCTGCTTTCATTCCTTTAGGTAAACATCTTGGTAAATTTTCTTGAATACCGCCACCAGTAATATGTGCCATACCCAAAATAGGAACTTCATTTAATAATCCTTCTACTAAGGAAGCATAGATGTGAGTGGGAGTTAAAAATTCTTTAGTAACTTTTAATTTCTTCTGCCTTGCTAAATGATTTACCAAACTATAACCATTACTATGAATACCACTACTTTCAATTCCAATTATTAAGTCTCCCTCTTGAATAACTGAACCATCTATAATATCAGATTTTTCAATAATACCTGTAGCAAATCCTGCAAGGTCAATATCAAAACTCATTGGATGTTCGGCAGTTTCACCACCAATAAGTTCAAGACCTGCCAATTCACACCCTTTAATGATACCTACCATAATATCATCTAACTTAGAAGTAATCCTATTCAGTGAAATATAGTCCAAAAAGTATAATGGTTTAGCACCGCATGTGATAATATCATTAACACACATTGCAACCAAATCTATACCTATAGTTTTGTAGTTATCTAATCTATTACAGATACAAATTTTTGTTCCAACTCCATCAGATCCAGAAACTAAAATAGGTTCCTCATATCCACGAGGAACCTTATACATACCACCAAATCCACCGATGGTTGGTACTCTTTCTTTTAGTCTTGCAACAAAATTGTTACCTGCTTCAATGTCAACTCCAGATGTTTTATAATCCATATGTATAATATTAGGGTGGGTATTAAGTGATGAAAACTGATAAAAGATTTCCTAATTGAATACCAACTGACCCTTTATATATTATATCACATATAGTCTTTTCTGGTATGATGATCTGGAACTACTTTGCCCAACTTAACGGTAAGTAATCCATCTTTGAACTGAACTTCTCTGACCTCAATATCTTCTGATAATGACCAAGTTCTATTGAAAGACCTTTGAGCCAGTCCTTGATAAACATATTCAGATTCTGTATCCTTATCCTCTTTCTTTCCTTCAACAATAAGTTTTCCATATTCTGTGTAAACTTTAATTTCTTTTTTACTGAATCCTGCTAGTGCTATCTCTAGTATAGATTCAACATTGTTTACATGAATTAGATTATATGGTGGATAGTTTGTTGTGGTTTCGTAAGAATTGAAAAATCTATCTAGGTATGCATCCATACCAATTCCATTCTTAGAAATAATCTTCATTAATTCTGGAAGATTAGCAGTGTGATACTTTTGTAAGTAAGTCATAGTTCTCCTTAAATAAGCGAGTTAAATTGTGTACCCGAAGCGTACACTACTAATTATGCTACAAATTTTCTAAGTTGAGTTCGGGTATCCTCCCAATTTTTTACAGAGTGTGGATAACCACCCCATTCTTGTACTGCTTTCGCTAAAGGATAATCATTCTGTCCTTCTTCCATCATATCACCATAGAAATGTATTTCATCAAATGGACTAAAAAATTTTAATATCTGACTTTTATCATCATTGGATATATCCAATCCTGTTTGTCCACCTATCTGAATATTTAAATCAGGAAACTGACTTTTAATTCTATCTGCTATTAATATTCTTTCTCCTGTGTTTCTATCCCATTTAACATAATCTTCTCTACCATTCATATTTCCATCACCTCTACCCAGAATACTGAAATTTATTCCACCAGGTCTACTTTCAATATGATTACCTGTTCTTACTGGAAAATTACTATAATCTAATTCATCATTTAAAAAAGAAATTAATTCCTTAGATGGTGTCCAATCAGATTTGTATACATTAAAATCTTTCTCATATATGTCTGCACCAGAACAGTTAAAAACTCTTTTGGCACGATTATATACATCAAGTCCTACTTGCTCTACTGTTTTATCTCTATCACTTCCAGTAACTAAGTAGGTATCAAATTTACAGCAAAAAATTATAAACTCAGACATAAAACTTATGTCCATATACTTTCGACTTTCTGTTAAAGTTCCGTCTACATCAAAAATAAATTTTAACATTTTAACCATCCTGTGACTATGTACTTGGTTTCAGTTTTGGGTGGATATCCTCTATGCATCCATGGCCAAAGTGCAGGAAAAATCATCATCTTACCTGCTTCTGGTTGTATTTTAAGACCTGTGTTGAATTGGGTATACCCACCATCTTTTACATCATTTAGATACCAAATGTAAGTTAATCTTCTACTTCTAAATGATGCTTGGTCATGATGCCAAACATAATACTCTTTTGGTTTCGTTCTTTGAATTTGATATCCAGAGTCTTCAACTCTCTGCTCTCCTCCCTCTTCTAATATAAATTTATGATACATCTTCCCTCTAGTCTTTTCATAATTAATAATATTTTTATTGAGACTATTATAAAAAACTTTATCTTCATCTTCCCATCCACCACAATGTGTCATTGATAAGTCAGTAGATCTTTTAATATCTGTTCGCAATCCTCCTCCAACAATACCTTGTGACTTTCTATCATCTTTCTCAAACTTATCAATTACATGTTCGCAAAAAGATTTATTTAATTCATTTTTTTGTATGTAAACAAAATCGTTTAAACTTAAATCTTTCATAATACTGAAGCGTTTGTGTTTATGACAACTCTGTGTTGTTTTTTTGATCTGTATGCACTGTGAAAACGAGTACCATCAAATATTACTGCTCTTCCTTTTTTTGGTGTGACTCTAGTATATTCAGTAAACTTTGTAGTTGGTGCATTATCCATAGTAACCTCTGGCCACTTTTGATTAAAAAATACTGTATCCCCATCACTATCATGTGGATAATATAAACATACCCAATGACATGAATGAGAATCTACATGTATATACTCAGGATCATTTATATCAGATGGTGGAGTTTTAAAAACTCTGGATTGCCATAGAAAATCAACATCTATACCTGCTTTATTAAATCCTTCAAATACCATAGGAAATACAAAATTCCAAGCAGTGGATACGGGGTTTGGAAAATTCTCAGTTGTGGTTGCTAATACATGACTATATCCAACTTTATTTTTTCCTGTATATGGAGAGTCTTGTGGAACAGTTATATCATCTTGTTTATCCCAAGGTATATTCCAATCATCATTTACAAAATATCTTTCAAGAACATCTTGATAGTTAGAACAAATAAAATTGTCAATAACAATTAAATCTTGTTTTTGTATGGCATTTCTTCCCATATGAGCCAATCGTTTGGTTTAGGTGCTAACAAATAACATTCCTTATCACTTGTTAGGTATGCTTCAACGAGTGCTTGTACATCTTCTGACAGTGCTTCATTGCTATCTGCAAGTCTGTGATGACTATTGCCGACGTACACCATTCCTCCTGTCAATATTGCTGCAGCAAAGTAACTTATAGTTGCTGCGTAATTTAATTTAAAAGTCATTTGAAAAAATAAAGAGGGAGGTCGGATTCCTGTATACCGACAAACAACGGGCATTACTACAGTTAGTAAATACGTTGTTGCCTGAGTCCTACTTGGTTGAGTAGTTCTACCCTGCGGTAGCGAGCACCACCTCTGACTCATCACCTTAACCAGCGGTTGCCAGTAAGTTTATTCAGTCACTCCCATTGTTGCGTCCAACAAATATAGTATAGCATAAAAAAAGAGGGTGTCAACCCTCTTGAGTATTTGTCTTTGAAAAGTAATAAAACTCTTAACACCTGAATACTAACTGAGTATTGAGATGTGAATACTGATAAAAGTATTTCTCTCTGAACACTGACCGTAGTATTCAATTTAGTTAACGCTTGTTTTCATCAACAATCATTCTACGGATTGTTCTCCATAGTGTTCTAAGTTTTTTATCAGAATCATTTCTTGCTTCTCTGATGTCATAAACATCATCAATAGATTTGATTGCTTTCTTAGACTCTAAACTCATACTCTTCTTACAAAGTGAACCTGCTTTACGCTTATGGTATTTGTAATTAGAGGCGGTAACACCTGCTCTCATATGGTATGGAGTAATTCCGAAATACACTTCTTTAGCATATTTCCAATATGGTGTAAGTCCATTATCAGACCTTACTCTCAATTCTCCATTTGGTTGGAGAATTGTATTTACAACACCGTATAAGAATTTAAACTTGTCGCTAGTATATTTTTGTGGATCATTTTTAAGACCATTCTTTTTAGAGTTCCACTCTAAACCAGCAAATTCTCTAACATCATCTGGAAGAAGAGTTGCAAGAATCAATGTCCAGGTCTTTAACCATCTTACTATAGCATCTTCATAATCTGTTTTGATGCCATAGTTATTGTTTCTTGCTTCATTAGAATCTTCAGTTAATGCATCTCTATCCTCATAGATATGCTTTGTTGAAGTTTCATGCTCTTCAAGAGTCATTGGTTTGAAAACCTTCAAAGATTCAAACACATGTGGAAACTTTTCCAAATAATAAGCGATTGATTCAGTATCATTCTGATCTGATTTATCACCCAAATGTGGAGACTCCAAAGATGCTATCTTTCTTGTTTTAGGTGTTGTCTTTTGAGGAAAGCAGAGAATTTCGATATTTCTTGAATTCGCTGTTTCTTTAAAAACTTTTAACTCATCTATTCGATAAGTTTGTGCAAGAGAATTTTCTTCTTGCGATCTCAAGTGTGCGTCCTCGATAACGATAGTCATGTCATCACACAAATTAGGAACATCCAGTGATTTAAACTGTTCTGTTGTGATTGTGTGATGTTCCCTTGTTTCGGGATTAAAAACTATTACGTGTTTTTTACCGATATCACACACAATGAATTTTTTCATCATAATGTATGAAACTTAAGTGAACGTATATAACGTGATATGAGTAATGAACTTTGAAAATCAATTAAGATTTTTTTCCCTGATTACTGACTTGTTATATACAATAATTATAGCATATAACAAATTTATATGTCAACTACTCAGTTTCTCCTATATCTTTCTTCTTCTTTGCTCCAATATTATACTTAGTTTCTAATATCCAATCTCCTTTGTCTTTATATGACAAGACTTTGATTTGATTTAAAGGTGCGATATCTTGTATGCGAACTACATCGACCACACCAACCAATCCCCAATCAGCAAGAAGCTGAGCAATACGGTTGCGACGCTGAACATCATTAGAAGTAAGGTTAGCGTGTTTTCCATCAAGAGCAAAAAGTTCTTTAAAGTGGACAAGATAATACCTCCCTTGCTTATGAAGTATATGACAACTTTGATATATTTTCTTTTCCTTTCTACTTGCTACACCAATTCTTGTGAGAGTTTCTCTGACTTTCAGGAAATCATCTGGTTCATTTAATGTTACTTCAATCATTTGGTCGGGAGACCAATCCACTTCAGGTTCTTTAACAACACTCATTTCGCTCCTCCAGTATCAAATTTAGATTTTATAAAGTTGAGTTGTTTTTTTGTCAGAATTTTCAAAGCTTGTTTTGCTTTTTCGTTACTAAAACCATAATAACGTTTCACATAATCAAGGTCTTTGATCATATCCTTACGAAGCCAAGGAGAGAATCTCTTCTTAGTTCTGAGGGTATTTATATAAAAATCGTATTGCATCTTCTTTGGTAAGAAATTATACCTATTCATTTCATTCGCAAAAAGAATTGCATCTAAGTGTCCAGAGAAACAACGATTGATTATGTATGGTGGATAATCTTTCTCTATGGAGGGGTCTTCATCTATTAAATTTTTCTTTGTTTGGTTAATTGAATTTAACCAGTCTTTTAATTCCATTACAATACCTCAAGAATAATTCCACTACTACGTTCCATATTACCAATCAATCCACATGGATATGAATTAAATGACAATGACCATCTATCATGTTCTTTAATTGTATGAGCATCAACACTATGCACTAAGGTTGATGGAAAAACTATTAAATCACCAGCAACAGTTGGTTGTTTATGAATAATTAAATTATCTTCATCTTCCTCATTAATTACTTTGATTATATTTGAAGTATTGGCAGGATATTCAAGATTATTATTACTACCTGTCCAAAAATTATTCATACTAAACCAAGTATATGCATTAGAATCTGTAAGATACAGTATAGCACTCATAAAGGAATTAGGATGTGAGTGTATCCAATGCCATTGATTTTCCTTTGCAATATTCCCCCAAGATGATGTGATTTCAATTCTATCACATCTAAAGGACATTTCATCCTTTACTTCATTTAAACACTTTCTAACCCACCCATGAATTTCAGAATATCTATCAACTTTGTTTAGTCTTGTATTATCAGTTTGACGAATTTTCCATTCTTCTCTACCATCATCTCTTATGGTTTCCTCTTGTAAAGTTTTTAGTGTTGCATCAATTAATGATGATTTACATTTAAACTTGAATATTCTTTGTGGAAGTACTTTTAGAGTTTTCATTTAATTCATTATCAAAATAATTTGAGCAAGAACAAACAAGATTACGATCACCGTAAACATTGTCAATTCGTGATATCGCTGGCCAAAACTTATTTGTTTGATTGGCAGGATATGCTGCTTCTTCACGACTATAATTATACACCCATTTGTCAGAACTTACAACCCTTGCAGTATGAGGTGCGTTTTTCAAGATATCTTTATTCTTGTCAATTTCTCTTCTGATGCTTATCATTGCTGATGCAAATCTTTGCAATTCTTCCAATGACTCACTTTCAGTTGGTTCAACCATAACAGTATTTGTAACTGGCCAAGATAATGTCGGTGCATGAAAACCATAATCCATTAATCTTTTTGCTACATCTTCAGCAGTAATACCCTCAAAGTTTCTTACATCAAATATACATTCATGTGCGACTCTTTCATTTGTACCTTTATATAAAACTTTAAAGAAAGGTTCAATCGCATGAACTAACCAATTTGCATTAAGTAAAGATATTTCACTTGATTTTCTAAGTCCATCAGCACCCATCATTCTTATATACATCCAACTGATAGGTAAAATAGATGCACTACCTTGAACTACTGCTGATACTCTATGATTCATAAAAGGTACAAGATGCTCTGCAACACCAATAGGACCAATACCAGGACCGCCACCACCATGAGGAATACAGAAAGTCTTATGTAAATTCATATGACATACATCAGCACCATACTCACAAGGTTTTGCTAATCCTACTTGTGCATTTAAGTTTGCACCATCAAGATAAACTTGTCCACCATTTTCATGAACAATTCTGCAAATATCTTTGATAGTTGGTTCAAATACACCATGAGTTGATGGATATGTAATCATAATACAAGATAACTCAAAGGTATTCATTATTGCTTTCTTCTCTAAATCTTTTAAATCAATATTTCCATTATCATCACAATTTATAGGAACTATCTTCATACCTGCCATCACTGCTGATGCAGGATTAGTTCCATGTGCACTTGTAGGTATCAAACATACATTTCTTTTAATATCACCATTACTTCTATGATATTCTTGTATTGCAAGTAGACCTGCATACTCTCCTTGAGAACCTGCATTTGGTTGTAATGATACTTCAGCAAATCCAGTTATATCACATAACCATTCTTGTAAATCAAACATAATTCTTTGATATCCAAGAGTATGATGTTCTGGTGCAAATGGATGCATATTTGCAAATTCACTCCAACTTACTGGCATCAATTCTGATGCTGCATTTAATTTCATAGTACAACTACCAAGTGGTATCATACCATTGACCAATGAGAAATCTTTCTGAACTAACTCATTGATATATCTCATCATATTTGTTTCACTATGATATTTGTTAAAAACTTCTTGCTGTAACCAAGGACGAGTTCTTTCTAGAATATTTTTCCATCTAAATCTTCCAACTGCTTCAACAATATGATCAATAGTATCACTTTTGTTTACCAAATCTTGTTGTGAATTAAGAATTTTTTTTATCTCATCAAGAGTCGTAAGTTCATCTAAAGTTATGATAGTATGGTCATCTTCATAACGAACATTGTATCCTTCAACAGTTAGAAAACTTTTGAATCTGATTGTATCAAACCCGTCTGTATCATCTACATCTATTCCTAACCAAAATAAACCTTTCTTTAATATTTCACGATAGGTTAATATACGAGTTGCAATTTTCTTGAGTCCTTCTGCTCCGTGATATGCAGCGTAGAATCCTGCCATATTCGCAAGTAAAGCTTGTGCAGTACAAATGTTAGATGTTGCTTTATCTCTTCGTATATGCTGTTCTCTAGTCTGTAGAGCAAGTCTTAGTGCTTTATTACCTTGAGCATCTACAGACTGTCCTACAATTCTACCAGGTATTTTTCTTTTATACTTATCTGTTGTTGCGAAGAATGCTGCATGTGGTCCTCCAAATCCCATAGGAACACCAAATCTTTGCATACTACCAACAGCAACATCAAATCCCATTTCTCCTACAGGTTTCATAAGTACCTGACATAGTGGATCAACAATCACAATCTTCATACATTTACATGCTTCTGCTAATCTCAAAACCCCATCACGATGTCTTAGATTACCATGATTATTTGGTAATTGTGTAATAAATCCAAATGCATCAGCAAAGAAAGATATTGGTATTGAATCATCTAAATCAATCTTAACGATATTAATTCCTAATGGTCTTGCTCTAGTTTGCAATACTTCTAATGTTTGTGGAAATATTTTATCATCTACTACAAAATCCTTTTTCTTACTTTGACTATGAGCAAGTATCATTGCCTCTGCTGCTGCAGTTCCTTCATCTAATAATGATGCATTTGCAACTGGTAATCCAGTAAGTTCTGTAACAAGAGTTTGGTAATTAAATAAT
>Ga0115011_10001710_pt1 | contig 15673 bp, 10 predicted proteins | sample TroAtlMetagenome_2_FD_88705 | JGI IMG/M metagenome (GOLD analysis project Ga0115011, IMG submission 88705) | Marine eukaryotic phytoplankton communities from Atlantic Ocean - Tropical Atlantic ANT8 Metagenome | ecosystem: Environmental > Aquatic > Marine > Oceanic | place: Tropical Atlantic...
AAAGAACAATTGAACGGTTTTCTTTCAAATTCAATCAACAAACGCAACTTCTTTACGGGCACAAATCCGTTTGCGACGCTACAACACCTAAAGTCCGACCCACGAGTTGCACGCGCGACTTTGCTAGACGCATGGAAGTGGAAACTTGGGCCCCGCGTTTTCGCAGTCTACGGGATTCAGGCGGAAATCAAGAGCTAACGGGCTATTTGTTTTGAACGCAGTATAGCGCCTCTGAGGTCCTAATGAGAAGCGTGCCGTTCGCGACTCCATAAGTAGCCAAACTCCGTTCACCAAAGGTGTTTTTAGATACGACCTTGAAAACCGTACTAGCCTCGATAATCGTGGCGTCCCCCTGTTCGCTCTGTAAATAAATAAGGCCATTCGCAAGCACGGGTGAGGCTGAAAAGTTTCCACCTATACGTTCCTGCCATATGACGTCGCCCGTCTTCGCATCCAAGCAACTACCGATACCTCGATCCGAAACCATAAAAATCTTTCCAGCATCAACGATAATGGAAGGGGTGTGTGGGACCTGTTTCTGATGAGACCACCTAACATGCGTGTTTGTGATGTCTCCCATACCTCTGGGATCGATACAGTAGAGCCAGGGAGTATTGTAGCTCGTACAGACGTAGAGAAGGCCGTCCTTATAAATAGGCTTGGGTATAACACTGTATCCATCGTAACTAACCTTCCAAATCATCTTACCTGATTTGGCATCTAGCCCATGCACGACATCGCTTCCAGCGGATACGATTTGCTGCTCCCCCTCTACCATTATTAGGGCGGGGGTAGAAAATGAAAATTTCCTTGGGGCTTCGGATTCGCGATCGAAAACCCACTTTAATGCCCCATTCTCGAGATCTAATGCCACCACTTTAGTCGTCGCCGCACCATCCACACTAAACACCAAAGCGTCATTAACAATGATTGGGGTTCCACCATTTCCGTGGACAGGGCGATACTCGATAGGAACTGCCTTCCAAAGAACTTTACCGCTCAGGTTTAAACACGCAGTGCCCTGGTGACCAAAGTGTACATACAACTTGCCTTGATACACGATCGGTGTTGGACTGGCGTGGCTATTTTTTTGGTGCCTAGCCGGTGCATTAGCCGCCTGTACGAATACAGTCGTCTTCCAGCTAATTTTCCCCGTTAATAAATCAAGTCCCAAGACAACGAGATCGTATTCGGTATCCGCACCTTGGTCGCCTTGAGGGATGGCAGCCGTGAGAAACACCATGCTGCTATCAACAACCGGTGACGACCAACCTTCGCCCGGAATAGCCTTACTCCAAGCAACATTCTTATCAATACTCCACTCTGTCGGCAAATTGTTATATGTGCTGGAGCCATCACCAGACGGCCCACGGAAACTATCCCATTCATCGGCCTTCACGAAGACAGAACCAAAAACGATCTCACAAGAGAATATAAGAACAACAAGAAACTTGACCATTATTAAACACCTATTTTCTGACTTATTCACATACACTGCGCTACACCATATTATAGTCGCGTCCGGAACCAATTACCCGTGTTAGGAATGAACTAGTGTCAGTTCCTTAGTACACCCACCGAAACAGTCTCAAGTTGAAATTGTTTGACAACCTCGTCGGGTACAAAAATTGATAAACCTTCCGCAATACTCGGGGTAGTGCTTATATAGACACTCCGCCACTTACCACTTACAACGAGCTCCTCCAACAACCTTTTTCGGACCATTAAGTCATAGTTCTTGTAGACCAGCGCCGGCGTCGTTCCACTATATTGATTCAAGACAGCTTCAACTTCTGCCAGGCTTTGGCCGTTCCCACCCATGGCCTTTAGGAAATCCTTTAATACTTCAACACTGTTAGTTTCCAAACGTGCATCGGCGAATACGCGTTTGGGGAAGGGGCGTCCCTTTCCGAACGCGTGGTAAATTATCACGCCTGCAAACCCTGTCCCGTTGTAGTGCGCGTAAACATTGTCCACACCTGGCAATTCGGCAATAAATTTAGCCGCATCGTGATGGTACCAATCGTCTTCACCAAAACCAGCATAACGTGGAGGGTAGTAACTGCCGGCAATACGTTCGTTGTGGAGAATGTCGGTAACGGACGCGAGCAGATGGAAAACCATAAATACGAACCCGATCGCAATCAACGATTTCCGAAAAAGACCGAGCATCCATTCTTCTTCGCTATCACGCCATGGCTTATTGGCAAACCAATCGCCTAAAACGCTAACAAGAACATATCCCCAGACTATCGCATACAGCGAGGCGTTGCGGTTCATATTCCAGGCAAGATAACCAAACCCTAACATTAAGAACCAACGATAAAAGGTCATGGAATAACGTTTAAACGATCCGAGCAAATTTAGGCCCAGGCAGACTGGCGCCGTGAGTAGCATAAGCCGAGTCGTGCTTACTCTCAACACGCCGTCTAACCCGTAGCTCTCGAGAAATTGGGCCATCCCCGTGGTTTCGCCTGCGAGCAACTGAAACATTTCCCTGTTAACGCCGCCGACCTTATGAAGTAACTCTAACGGGAACATCGTCCCATCTAACCCATATGGATTGAAGATTGTTGTTAGAAAACAGGCGAACAATACATACCAAAGCTCGTTTATCTTAATTTCTGGCAGATTCCTAAACTGTTCACTTAAAGCATAGGCTCCGAGTACACAATGTTGCAAAATAAATAATCCCTGACTATTCACCCAAGCCAGTTGAATCGGGACAAGCATCCATATCCACTTTTTCTTGCCCTGATGGTGCAAGTGGATCATGCATAGAGTAGCGCCTAAATAAAGATGGGATAACATCTCGGGTCTAACGTGAAATCGACCCGCGTAGATCCATACAAACGGTAACCAACAGAAAGCCGCTATGGCACCTGGAACCCGTTGATAAGATGTCAGGAAGACAGTACTCAACGCAAAACAACCAACCGCGGCCTTCCATGCAACCAAACCACTTGTTCCGAATTGTTGATAAATCCACGCGACGATCACCTGAAATAACCAGTGCAGATCAATCCAAACAGAATCCGGATTTGTATAGGCAAAGGAGTTCTGCCGAGGAACAGAGCCGGTTTCAAGGATCAGCTCCCCCGCCTTCAGGTGCCACCAAATGTCACCATTGACCATCTGATAGCAACCTGACGCGAAAACAATAAGTAGCATCACACCAAAGAAACACCACCACTGCATTCGACCAAACGAACCATGCAATGAGCCCGGGACGTTGCGTTCAGTTCCAAGTGGCCTAAGCGTCATGAATAATCTCACCAAGCACACGAAGTTTATCATCGCTTAGATAGCAATAACGATTAACCCAGGCGAAATGACCGGAAGCGTTATACGCAAGTCTAAAGCGCTGGGCAAATTCATCGACCGGGCCATAGCCGTGTACTAAGGCGGCGATTTGGGTATCGCCCGCCTCGTGTTGTGCCTGGTCAAATTTTCTTTGTTGGACTATTGTGGTTGGTAATTGAGGATCCAATGGCCCGGGATATTTCACGTCTTCGATTTTCTCCGGCCCCGTGGAATCAGAAATATCTAAAAGGGAATACACCATCTGCACTAAAGCTGCCTCATCGACTGTAGGATTCCTGTGCGCAAGTTGATCAAGATAAAACCGGGCAATCATCGACCAGTGCATGGTATACATCTTCACTGCTATGTGATCTGCAAAATCACCAACGGCCTGATAATCAATTCCCGAAATTCGATGAAATGGCGGTGGGAATGCGTGTGGAACCAATAGCTTATCCTTAAATCCCGATTCGTCCATTGCTGCCCGTATCCGACCAATATAATTTGTTACGAGGCGTTTTTTAAGACTAAGCCACTTTCCAATAACCTCGTGTAACCCCAGATTACAGAATTCTTCCTGGAGCGACTCAAGATCTGTTAGCTTAGTAACTATCTCATTAGACAATTTACCGTGGCTCCAGTGATAAACTTCTATTAAGCCGTCCCTGATTTGCGTAAACTCGTCTTCGTCAGCGCACCAATGACTAACCTGATTGTTAAAATCCAGGAAGACGCTGTCGAGTTTATATGGTGGGTATTCCGGCCAATCTATTCTTAGGCCATCAACATCTGGATACTGTTGAAACAAGTCCGTCATTAAGGCAATTTGGTAATTCAGAATATCCTGACTCGCCAAACTGGCGTTGGCAGCTACTCGATTCTCCACCCGCTGGCCCTGTGGCATCAGTGGCTCGTCTTTATCAAGCACCCCACTAAATTGGACTCGGTACCCTGGGGGGATTGCCGCTTGGACTTGGAAAAACGTCTTTAGCCCACGCCCCTTCATCGCCGCGAGCGCCGTCGCCACAATTTCACCCTCAGCATCCGTATACTCGTCGCCTAAAGGTGGCGAATAACACGTATTTTCGTACAACTTCTTATTAGCATGAAACGACGGTGAGGTCTTAACAAACAATTGTCGTTTACCCCATAGCGGTCGGTCGAGAAGTCTCACTTCTCCGGCCCCAGCGTCGATTGGCGGCTCACGTTGGCCTTCCTCCGCAGTGGACAATCGCATAACGTACGGCGAAGTGGTAATAGCGTTAGCCCTCGCCACATCTTGACAATTGTCCAAAACATGTTCTACGCCCTCCACCTGAAAATATTCTGGTAATACGGTTATTCCTAGCATTCTTTAGTCTATTTCGCCCATAATTAACTTTGTTCGTTGAATTTCTTCATCTTGGATACAGCGGACCAGCAAATAGGTGATACCCTTTAAGCAAGCAGCAAATACATCTTAGTCCAATCTATATTACCACGCGTTACCTAAACCTTTTTGAATTCCCCGCAGGTAGTGCAACAAAGGACGGTTATTAAAATGAGTCGCCGAAAAAACTGCCTGTCAACACCGAGTACGACGCTTTACTTAGAAACACTAGAATCACGTCGACTGCTAGCAGCGGATCTTGTGGTATTCCAAAATCCCATCTTCCCTCAGGACGTGAATTTAGATGAACATATTTCTCCGGCTGATGCATTAGCAATCATCAACGAATTGAATACACCTACCGGCGACCAGTTGAATGTCGGAAGTTTCCTGGACACAACAGGTGATGACATCCTGACGCCGATGGACGCGTTGAGCATTATTAACGAAATCAATGCCCCCTCCTTGGACAACGAACTGACGGATTTAATATTGGCCCGTGATTATCTATTTCAGGAATTTGACCAAATCCCTGAAACTGCAGAGCCAGTCGCTTCCAAATTCAATGCCCTTTTGACCGATTACGAATCGACATCTGATTCAATTTACAAGTCTTTACGATCATTCCGCGAATACTCACTTAATAATGTGGTCGAACTAAAAGCATACTATTCCAAGTTAGAACAAGCGACGCTAATTAATCACGATACACTTCAACGAGGACTTGCTTCAATTGCTAGTGAAGTAAGGGCCGTCTCGGTTAGCACCTTCGGTAATAAGCCTGATATACCAGTGGCTGATTTGGACACCCCTTATGAATTCGATCCTGCGGACTACGCTGAACCAGCACAGGCCTTACCAGAACTCTTCGAGGAACTAGAACAAGGACTCGATCAGGTGGAAGTCCCCGAATATGGGGAGGTCCTCGACAATTACGACGACATTTATCAAACCTATGAAGATTCCAATTACGAAATCGACGTGTTTGTAACGGAGTCTCTTGATGTATCCCAATATGAAGAGTTTGTACTGCATGGTGGAAATCTCAGTGATTTACTTGAAACATTAGAGCAAGGCACGGACGAAGGTATCACCACTGTCGATGAAGTACTCGATCAAGAATTCGGAAATGAACTTGAGCTAGATACCCTATTTGATGATCTTCTTGGCACGGCATACATTGGTGAACTCATTTACAATGACATTGCCGCTATCGGCGGCGAGACGACTGGATCAGTAATCCTTTTGCCAGATCAGTCTATGCTGGAAGTCGATTTCGGCGATTCTGATTCCCTGCGCGAACTGGCGACAAAATACGACAATCAGGTCGTCATCTTGGAAGGAGCTTCGACCATCGTGTCTGGAATCGAAATACCGGACCGCACCATAATCCAAGTACGAACTATTTTCGGCACTAGCGAAATGGACTCATTGCAGACCACTCTCAATACGTTGGACCCGTTTGACTCACTATCCCTGATTCCGATCTTCGAAGACCTAAATCTGGGCTAGTTCCACCAATCACCCTAATTTACCAACACGGAATCTGAATGAAACGCATTGGCATACTTACCGCTGGTGGTGACACCCCTGCATTAAACGCAACGATCCTGGGAGCCGTCAGGGCTGCAAACGAAGCACACGTCGAAGTCGTTGGCCTTTTAAATGGCTTTTCCTCATTTTTTCAAGCTCGAGCCCCTCATGTAATCCTGAACCCACTGTTCCAGGAAATACCACAACTTGATGCGACTAGAGGCGGTACGATCCTCGGATCCTCACGCACCTATGTCAACGACAAAGACCCCTCGTTACTCCAACTCATTGCTAAACGCATCCAAAGCTTACGGTTAGACGGGTTGATCTGCATCGGCGGGGATGGAACCTTAAATGGCCTCCAGCCAATTTGCGACATGCTTCCTACCGTCCTAGCTCCGAAAACAATTGATAATGATCTTGGGCTCAATTTCATCGGCGAAGCCGATCAGTGGGTAAAAGACAGTCAAAGTGATGGAGCTGAATATAAAAAGGTTTCGCATCCGACTGGGCTTGATGAAAACTTCGAGATCCGAAAAATGATCAATTACGCCACCCCCGGATACGCAACCGCCGTTTACGAGGCGGCCGAAGGCGTCCGCAGGGTGAGAACCACAGCCGAAAGCCATCATCGGGTCGCCGTAATCGAAGTCATGGGGCGGCATTCAGGGTATCTTGCCTTGGGCTCCAGTTACGGTCAGCCAGACATCGTTCTAATTCCCGAATATCGCTTCGATATCGACGCCGTCGCCGAACGCGTGCGACAGATATATCGACACCAACAGCATGCCGTGATTGTGTGTGGTGAGGGCATCGTTGGAGACGACGGCCGTGAATATGGCGCCACGAGCGGTAGCACCGATCCTTCCGGAAACGTAATCCTGACCGGAGCGGCCGCCAACCTAGCGGAAGCGCTGCTAGAAAAGATTGGGGAGGAGTTTTTCCTTACATCCGGTCATTTTCAAAGCGCTAAGTCGGTTTTTTTTACTCGCAAAGTAGGCCACACACAACGCGGTGGACGCCCACTGCAATTTGACCGCTTTTATGCCTCCCAATTAGGTGGAAACGCGACTCAAATGCTACTCGATGGCGAGAACAATTCCGTCTCCACCCTACAATGGGATCCCGATTCCGGATTTACCGTTGACCGTCATGACGCCAGCATCTTCCGGGACAAATTTGGGGAAATACACGCTCGAACAATCCACCCCACGTTCTACAATGACGCGCTGCTTCAGATTTCCGAACAGGGGCGACAATACCTGCATCCGATTTTTGCGGACGCGATCGGTGCAGAGGACACTGAATTTATCAGGCAGTCCCTATTCGATTTTGGTAACCTCTTTCACGGATATAAGAGCGTGAATGTGGAAATCGCTAAATTAACAAGATATCTGGAGGCGTAGCGACGTATGACAATCGGAAGAAGAGAATTTCTAACCACGGCGGGTATAGGAATCGCTGGAACTCAAGTTAAAGCACAGGTACAATCTGCCTTCGATTTCAAATACATGCTGGCTTCCTCGATGTACGGTAAATTCGACGTGATCGAATGCATCCGACAAACGCACAAGATCGGTGCTACGGCAATCGACCTTTGGCCACCAAGCCATGGTGATCAACGATTGCAAATCGACCGCATTGGGCACAACACTTTCCTGAAGGCTCTCAAAGAACACGACGTAAAGTTCGAATTATCGACTCGCTATGACTTGGGGCCTAACCGGTTAAAGCAGGAAATTGACGTTGTCAAGAAACTAGGAGGCTCCCTCATCGTTTGTGGTTCCATAAAAACCACCGACTCGCCGATCAAAAGACAAGTACAGGATTTCCTGGATAGCCTCAGGCCAACAGCTAAACTTGCAAATGCCGCTGGGATACGCATCTGTATTGAAAACCATAGTTCGTCGCTCATTAACAGTCCGGATTCACTCCGGTATTTTGCCGAGCTAAATACGGACCCCTCGCTAGGCATTGCTTTGGCGCCCTACCACCTACCGCAAAACGAACAATTGATAGCGGAACTTATTGAGGTATTAGGTGACAACTTAGCCCTTTTTTATGCTTGGGAACATGGCATGGGGTGTCACAAACCATTACCCATGCCGCTCGAACACATGCAAATGCCCGGGCAAGGTACGCTCGACTTCGCGCCCATCGTTGCGGCATTAATGAAGATTCAATACTCCGGGTACACGGAAATCTTCATGCACCCAACACCACGGGGTATCCCTATTATGGAAACGGCGGATTCCGTGTCGGCGGAAATCAACAAAGCTCGAGCTTATCTCTCAAGGTGCATCGCACGAACGCATGGCTAAAGTTCCCACCATAACTCCGGCTCACGCTCGACAGTACCAAGATGAAGGATATTTCATTTTGGATTCCATCCTCAGTCAGGCGGAACTTAAATTACTAAGAGACGCATGCGATGTCCTCATTAGAGCGATGCACGAAGAGATGGATCGCTTAGGGACGAATCATATCCACATAAGCCACCGAAACGAACGCTATCATATTGCCAAGCAATATAATCTTATTCCTCACCTCGACAATTACGTCTTCGGTGAGTTGATGGCTGAAATATGTCGTGCTACCATCGGAACTCAGGCTTATCTATTCTATGATCAATACGTCGCCAAAGCACAGCAACACGGGAGAGCCTTCTCATGGCATCAGGACAGTGGATACCTCGGGTTTCAGCATAAACCCTATGTGACAGTCTGGACTGCCGTTGATGATATGACGATGGACAACGGGACAGTTTCTGTCCTGCCTTTTAGTACCTTCGGCAGTCAAGACCTTATACCTCACGTCCGCGATCCTGAGTCAGGAGATAAGATTGGATACTCAGGTGACCAACAGGGTGTTGCCGCCATCGTCCCCGCAGGAAGTCTCGTCGTATTTAGCAGCCTAAGCCTCCATCGTTCAGGTTCTAACACGACGAACCGCATACGGAGGGCGTATGTAACTCAGTACAGTCCGGAGCCGATTAACAAACCTGGAGATGACGAACCATTTCATTTAGCTGTTCCATTTCTGGATAATGGTAGGAATGTTTATGCACAGAAGGATGACGCATAGGACAGGCGGGCCTATAATAGATTTTCCTAGCTACATCTAACTTTTTTCTCAGCTGAGGACTCCCCCGATGCAACGAATATTCAGTTCCCTACTTTTCTGCCTGACTTTATTTTCCATTTCACTAATCCAAGCGGACGAAGATGGATTCAAGTCGATCTTCGATGGTAAAACTCTGAAAGGCTGGGACGGAAATCCAGATTTTTGGACCGTGAAGGAAGGAGCCATCACAGGACAAACTACCACCGACAACCCGACGAAAGGAAACACCTTTATCGTCTGGCGCGAAGGCGAACTCGGTGATTTTGAACTTCGTCTTCAGTTTCGAATTAACGGGGGTAATAGTGGGATTCAATATCGAAGCAAAGAAGTTTCCAAGTGGGTAGTTGGTGGCTATCAGGCAGATTTCGACGGCGCTGGCGCCTGGACGGGGACCCTTTATGAGGAACGCGGCCGGGGCGTGCTAGCCAAACGTGGGAATAAGGTTGAAATCACTAACACCGGAGAAAAGAAAAATATTGGGAAAACGGCGACAGAAGAGGACATTCTTGCCGCGGTCAAAAAAGAAGAGTGGAACGACTACACAATCATTGCAAGAGGAAACCATCTGGTACAAATCATCAATGGCAAGGTAACTGTCGACCTAGTAGACAAGCAATTAGCGAAAGCCGCGAAGAAGGGGGTCCTGGCACTTCAATTACATGCAGGCCCACCGATGACCGTGCAATTCAAGAATATCCGCCTTAAACAAACGCCGAAATCGAAGAAAATTGCCTTCATGGCCGGAACTCGTAGCCATGGGTACGGCAGCCATGAACATTTTGCCGGCAGTATGATCCTCGCCAATGCGATTAGAGAGAGCATGCCGGACTACGCTGTGGAAGTTTTCCGAAATGGCTGGCCCAAAGATCTGTCGGCATTCGATGGCGCAGACTGTATCGTTATGTACTGCGACGGTGGCGGCCGACATCCCGCTAATAACAATCTGGTGCAAATCGACAAATTAGCAAAACAGGGTGTTGGTGTTGTCTGCATCCACTACGGCGTCGAAGTCCCCAAGGGAGATCCTGGCAATAGCTTTCTAGATTGGATCGGTGGGTATTTTGAAACTGACTGGTCAGTAAATCCGCATTGGACCGCTAAATTTGACCAGTTCCCAGACCATCCCATTGCAAACGGCGTAAAACCCTTTGAAGTCAATGATGAATGGTATTACCACATGCGTTTTCGTGATGAGATGAAGGGCGTGACTCCTATTCTCAGCGCCCTCCCACCTAAGTCTACGCTATCACGAGGCGACGGTCCTCACAGTGGAAACCCGCACGTTCGCGCCTCTGTCCTTGCCGGTAATATTCAACATGTCGCTTGGGCGGCCGAGCGGCCTAATGGGGGGCGCGGATTCGGCTTTACAGGCGGTCATAACCACTGGAACTGGGGCGATGGCAACTACCGAAAAATCGTTTTGAATGCAATTGTTTGGTGTGCCAAAGGGACAGTCCCACCCGCAGGCGTGGCAGATTCAGCAGTAACTTACACTGAGCTAGAACAAAATCAGGATTTTGACCAGCCAGCAAATTTCAACAAACTCGACGTCATCCGAAAGTTCAAGCTGCACCTTGGTAGTGCAACCCCCACCTCTCCAGCGAAACCACTCTATCGCAGTAAATTAATCACGACGGACACGCCTAATCATGCGACGCCCATCACGGTCAATATCAAGGGTAGCAAGCAACTCGTGCTAGTCGTCGAAGATGGAGGAAACGGGTATGGCTGCGACTGGGCTAACTGGGAGAACCCGACAATAAAAGGCGAGGGCTGGGAACGCTCATTAACCACGTTAAAGTGGACGTCCGCCGACGCGGAATGGGGTAAAGTACACATTAATAAAAATGCCGCTGGTAAGCAAATGCGGAGCAATGGCCGATTGATAGAAACCGGGATCGGAACCCATTCCAATTCTACAATAATCTATGAATTACCAGAGGGTTCCCTTACTTTTGAGGCTACGGGCTGCCTCGACGAGGGTGGGACGAGTCAATCGGATGGAACAGCCACATCGGTTGTTTTCGCTGTCTACAACAAAAACATTAAACAACCGGGCGCATCGGGATTAGAACGGCACCCTGATTTGGCCGTCAACGGACTCCAGGTAGGCGACGGTATGGTAGCGACGTTGGCTGCTTCCGAACCTAAGCTTTACAGCCTAACCAATCTGGACATAGACCATCGCGGTCGGGTCTGGGTCTGTGAGGTGATGAATTATCGCAAGCATGCCAATCGCCGTCCAGAAGGGGACCGAATTCTCATTCTCGAAGATACTGACAAAGACGGCGTCATGGACAAACAAACTGTTTTTTATCAAGGTCGGGACGTTGACTCGGCGATGGGTATCTGTGTGTTGGGCAATAAAGTCATCGTCTCCGCAACGCCTAAAGTCCTGGTATTTACTGACGAAGATGGCGACGACAAGCCCGATACCAAAACGGTGATGTTCGATAAGACAGGACAGCCACAACACGACCACTCAATCCACTCCTTTATTTTCGGGCCAGACGGGAAACTCTACTGGAATTTTGGCAACACGGGGAAAGCGGTTAAAGATGCCACTGGCGAGACCGTCACCGACATTCAAGGAAATGAAGTGATAGATAACGGTAAGCCCTATTACGGTGGGATGATCTTCCGTTGTGATATGGATGGTACCAACTTCGAAGTACTAGCCCATAACTTCCGCAACAACTATGAAGTCGCCGTGGATTCCTACGGCCGTCTTTGGCAGTCCGACAACGACGATGACGGTAATAAAGGTGTCCGAATCAACTATATTCTGGAATACGGAAATTATGGATATCGAGACGAATTAACTGGCGCCGGTTGGCGTGCAGAGCGTACCGGCATGGCGGAGGAAGTCCCCTTAAGGCATTGGCATTTAAATGACCCCGGGGTGATCCCAAATCTAATACAAACCGGTGCGGGTTCTCCGACCGGCATCACGATATATGAAGGAAACCTCTTACCTCCGCGTCTACGCAATGAAATCATCCACTGCGATGCCGGCCCCAATATAGTAAGGGCCTATCCTACGAAGATATCAGGGGCAGGATTCACGGCCGCTATTGATAACGTCGTTGAGGGAATTGATAAGTGGTTCCGTCCGGCCGACGTATGCGTCGCCCCGGACGGCTCCCTTTATGTTACCGATTGGTATGACCCCGGCGTCGGCGGCCATAACATGCAGGACCTGGAACGAGGGCGCCTGTTCCGCATTGCTCCTGATGGGTCGGAATATCACTTCCATGAACTTGATCTTAGTAGCATGGAGGGTGCCGTTGCGGGATTGAAGTCTCCTAACCTCTCCACACGGTATCTTGCCTGGACTAATCTACACCAGGCCGGAGAAAAAGCTGAAGCATCACTACAGCAGTTGTATGAAATAGGTACCAGTCGTGAACGGGCCCGGGCCCTTTGGTTACTCGCGAAAATCAAAGGTAAATCGCTCCACTACGTCGAGCTCGCTGCTCATGATGAAGACGCCGAAATTCGCGCCACCTCACTACGTATTGCCCGACAGACGGGAATCGACCTTATCGACGTCATCAAACTCGTAAAAGACGACGAAAGCCCTCAGGTTAGACGTGAAGCACTCATCGCCTTACGATTTCTAAAGTCGGAGGAAGCCCATCGAATTTGGGCGCATTTTGCGACGAAACATCATGGGCAGGACAGATGGTACCTCGAGGCACTTGGAATCGGTGCCGATTTACACTGGGAGGGGCGTTTTACCGCATGGCTTGAGTTAGTCGGCGAAGATTGGGATACCCCTGCAGGACGCGACATCATTTGGCGAAGCCGTTCTGAAAAGGCGCCTGCTTTCCTCGCTGAAATCTTACTAGACAAAACTACAACCGAGGCGGAGCAAGCTCGGTTTTTGCGAGCATTTGACTACCACACTGGTCCGGAAAAAGACGCCGCCCTCGAAACGATTTTATTGGGTATGTAATTTATGTTTACGCCTAGGTTAGCATTTCACCAATTCGCCTTAATCGGAATGATCATGTTGCTTCCCTTGATCGCCACTGGCCAAGATGCAGGACGCGACAAACTCGTTGTTGAAACACTCATTCGCCTGAAGCGATTTGACGTCTCTGGCAGCGAACGCTTGCGGGGTTCAGTCCTGCGTCATATGGAAACCTTGAGTGGTACCGAGACCTTCGTTGAACTAGCTGAAAAGTTCATGCTCAACGAATCTACGCCCGAGTTAATTAAGTTGGCACAGCGTTTTCCCAAGGAGACTTTAGGTGTCAACGCAATTAATGCGGTGCTCCACATTGCAGGAACCAAGGCGATTGAAAAAGCATTAAACGCAGAAAAAACAATGGACGCAGTCGCTTTAATCCAAGCCCTAGGCAATTCTACGTCTCCGGCAGCGCCCGATTTCCTGATCGGGCTTTATGGATCGTCTCCTCGTAATCGCCAAATCTACACGGCCACTGCCTTAGCCATCGCAAACACGATTTCGGGCCAACGCTTTTTATTAGCCGAAGTCGAGGCGGGTCGACTACGTCCCGAGATCACCTTCGCCGTCGGTAATGCTCTCTACGCTAGCGCCGACAAACACATTCAAGCTAGTGCGAGAGCCACGATTAAACTTCCGACCACGGCTGACTCCAAGCCACTGCCCCCCCTTAAAGAACTAGTCAACATGGCTGGATCCGTTGAATCCGGCAGGACTCTGTTCTTCGCCAAGGGGACTTGTATAAAATGCCACAAGGTAGGTGAAAAGGGGAAAGAGGTGGGACCAACTCTAAGCGAAATTGGAACGAAGCTATCCACCGAAGCACTATTTACTTCATTGCTTGATCCTAGTGCCGGAGTAAGTCACAACTACGAAACCTATTCATTAGTCACTTTAGACGGTAATATCGTCACCGGCATTAAAATCAACGAAACCGGGAAAGAAGTGACTCTTCGAACTGCAGAAGGTATCGATAAAACCGTCGCTCAATCAAACGTCGACGAATTAATTAAAACCGGTGTATCTCTGATGCCGGCGGATTTACAACGACTCTTATCTGTTAAAGAGCTCGTGGATATTGTGGCTTACCTCAGAACTCTTACAAAGAAATAATGAAAATGAAGAGTAAGCCGACTTCCCTCAGATCCCGAATCATTGTCATTGTTTTAGGCATCGCGATTGGATATTTCGCGAAGGCTTTCCTACCGGGACCGACAACAACCAGCACCACTCCGACTACGTTAGAATCGGACGCTCTAACGCTGGATTGAGATGTGTCGTCATTAGGATGAGGCCTCGACCTGAGCCTTTCTCTTCGCCCTTAGTCGTATATTAATCGCTTCTACTACGAGCGAGAATGCCATCGCGAAGTAAATATACCCCTTATTGAAATGGGCTGCAAAACCCTCCGCGACTAACATGACCCCAATGAGAATGAGAAAGCTTAAGGCCAGAATTTTAAGCGTCGGGTGCTGTTCTATAAATCCTGATATCGGTCCCGCTGCGGCGAGCATTACCAGCATGGATATCACCATAGCCACTACAATAACCCAAAGCTCACTTACAATACCAACGGCGGTGATCACGGAATCTAAGGAAAACACTACGTCTAAGAGTGCAATCTGAAACAAAACACCCCGGAAGGTCACGATTTTACCAGTTCCCTTATCATGCCCCGATGCGTCATCTAATTTGTTATGAATTTCGTGGACACTCTTGCCGATCAAAAAGGCTCCGCCAATTAATAACACTAAATCTCGTAACGTAATTTGATCGATTTCATCTAAGTTAGCTGCATCTTTATGATTCTCACCCGAACTACCTTCGGCACCATGCGCATTAGCTTCACTTAAACTCTCAAAACCATGTGCGATCGATTCCACCGGAATACCAAGACTGGACAGCTTAAAGATTGATTTACTGAAGACAGCGTTATCCGGGCTCATAACAAATGCCAAGGCGAAAAGAAGCAGCAATCTCGTCCCCAGTGCCAGCGCAAGACCGATGTTTCTACCAGATTTCTGCTGCTTAGCCGGCAGTCTAGAAGTGAGGATGGAAATGAAAACAATATTGTCGATACCTAGTACAATTTCCATCGCCGTGAGAGCCAGCAACGGCACGAGATGCTCAGTGAATTCCGCCATGATGTAGATCCAAAGTGGGTGGTTTGAGGTTTTCTTATTCCGGAGCTTCAAGTAATATCGCATTTCTAGACGTTACGAGCAACTCCGATTCACTTCATCTGCATAAGGGTATGAACACGTGGGCTTCTTCGGAAGAAAAAAACGCCTTACTGATTACGCTAATTGCGCTGGCTGAGCGGGGAAACTTCCTCAGGAAGCAATTGCACAGGTCGTGCAAGAATTAGACCC
>Ga0115011_10001713_pt1 | contig 15657 bp, 15 predicted proteins | sample TroAtlMetagenome_2_FD_88705 | JGI IMG/M metagenome (GOLD analysis project Ga0115011, IMG submission 88705) | Marine eukaryotic phytoplankton communities from Atlantic Ocean - Tropical Atlantic ANT8 Metagenome | ecosystem: Environmental > Aquatic > Marine > Oceanic | place: Tropical Atlantic...
GCAGACTTTGTATCAGGAATTGCTGGGACAGGTCTTACTGCAAGTTCAGGACAATTAAGTATATCAGAAACAGGAGATATATCAAGTGTTGTCGCAGGAACTGGTTTAACAGGTGGTGGAACATCAGGAGATGTCACTGTTAATGTTATAGGTGGTGATGGTATCACTGCAAACGCAAACGATGTGGCATTATCATCATCAGTCGCAGGTGATGGTTTATCATTCTCAAGTGGTGTTCTCGCAGTAGGTGTAGATGACTCTTCAATCGAATTAAATTCAGATGCAGTTAGAGTAAAAGCAACTGGTATCACAAACGCCATGCTTGCAGGCTCAATTGCAAACGCAAAACTAGTAAACTCTGCTATCACAATTGATGGTTCTTCTACTGCATTGGGTGGTTCAATAACTACTACCAATACTGTAGATATGGGTGATGGTTTTAAAGTCGAAGATGGTGATGGAACAGAAGTCACAATAACAGAAAACAAACAAATTAAATTTGTAGAAGGTGGTGGCGTAGACATCAACTTTACAGATGTAGATAGTGGTGCAGACGGAGATGAATTCGATTTGACATTCACTATTCCTGCAAATGGTGTCACAAATGCCATGCTTGCAGGTTCAATTGCAAATGACAAACTCGCAGGTTCAATCGCAAACGCTAAACTTGCGAATTCAAGTTGGACAATTTCAGATGGTTCAAACACAACTGCAATCTCATTAGGTAATACTGCAACCTTTGCCGGTGGTGAAGGTATAGATGTTGCAGAAAGTTCAGGAACTCTTACAGTATCAGCAGAACTTGCAACAGAAACAAACGCTGGTGTCGCAACATTTGATGGAACAGACTTTACTGTATCGTCTGGTGATGTGACAGTAAACGCAGAAAGAATACAAGACATTGTTGGCGCAATGGTCACTTCAAATACTGAAAGTGCAATTGCTGTTACCTATCAAGATGGTGATGGAACTTTAGACTTTGCAGTATCAGATACAGATTCAATATCAGAAGGTTCATCTAACCTATACTACACTAACGCAAGAGCACAGGCCGCTATAACTGCTGGCACAGGTGTTGCAGTAAGTGGTGGTGCAGTAAGTATTGGACAGGCAGTTGCAACTTCAAGTAATGTTCAGTTTGCAAACTTAGTTCTTTCAGGCAACTTAACAGTTAATGGTTCAACAGTAACCAACAGTTCAACAAATACAACGATTGAAGACCAATTAATAGAACTTGGAACAGGCAACACTGGTTCTGCATCAGGTGATTCTGGTTTTGTTATCGAAAGAGGAAGTGATGACAATGTATTCATAGGTTGGGACGAAAGTGCTGATAAAATTACTTTTGGAACAGGTTCGTTTACAGGCGCATCAAGTGGTGATTTAACAATCACACCAGCTGCAGTCGCTACAGGTGCTTTAACAATAACAAACGCATCGAATAGTGGCGGAACAGCAAGAAACATATATCAATCAACATCAGCACCTGGCGGAGGTGATGGCGCAGTTGGTGATTTATGGATTCTTTACTCTTAATAAATAGTTAAGGATTATATAATATGGCAACAGGCTCACAGAAGGTAAAAACTCCATCAGGTTGGAACGCAACGCAAGGTGCGTGGGTGAAAACTGGTCCTACTACATGGAAAGATGTAGAACAAATCTATATTAAAACTCCTTCTGGTTGGAATAATGCATCTGGTCAAGAAAGTGTGCAACAACCTTATCCTTATATTGCGAATCAACAAGAACCAAATATAAGAAATGCACAAACACCATATCCTTATATTGCAAATGCACAAGAACCAAATATTAGAAACGCACAAGCGCCATATCCTTATATCGCAAATGCACAAGAACCTAATATAAGAAACCAACAGCAACCTTCTACTTATAGACATCCTGCTAACGGACAAGAACCGAACATAAGAAGTCAACAGGAACCTAATATTAGAAGTCAACAAGAACCTAATATAAGAAACCAACAGCAACCTTCAACATATGACCATAGAAGTCCTTCTACATATAGGGACCCTAGAACATATCAGAATCCTTCTACATATGACCATAGGTCGCCTTTGACTTATGACCACAGAAGTCCATTTACATATGACCACAGGTCACCTTTTACATATGACCATAGGTCGCCGTTTACATATGACCATAGAAGTCCTTTTACATATGACCATAGAAGTCCTTTTACATATCAGAGTAGACAACCAAATAACGCAAGAACTTCGGCTCAACAACCATTCACATTCCAGTCAAGGCAACCGAATAACGCAAGAACATCTGCTCAGAACCCATTTACTTTCAATGCAAGAGAACCGAATAACGCAAGACAACCATTCACATATCAGAATCCGTTCACTTTCAATGCAAGAGAACCTAATAACGCAAGACAACCTGGCAACTCTAGAAGTCCAGTGACATATAGTTTCCGTAATCCGGTTCAAATACCATCTCCACCAGGTGGTGGTGGCGGTGGTTGTTTCGCTGCTGGTTCATTAGTATGGCTTGCAGATGGCAGTCATGCACCAATAGAACATTGCGTAGAAGGACAACTAATAATGTCTTGGAATGAATCTACTAAATTAATTGAACCGAAAGAAATATCATTAATGATGAAACCAAGAACTTGCCCAATCTATGATGTTGTATTATCAGATGGCAGAGTTTTACAGATAACAGATGGTCATCCAATAATGTTAAGTAATCAAGAATGGGGTGCTATTGATGTTGAGCAATGTGTAAGAGACCACTCATGGTTAGAAGGACTTAACTCACACGAATTTAAAGTTGGTGATTCTTTAATGTCCATGACTGATGCTATTATGTTTGATAGACAAGATGAAGTTGGTTTAGATATAGTAGAGATAAAAGAAAATTCAATAATGACAGTTTATAACATAAGCGGTGTTTCAACGAACCACACATACTTTGTAAATGGTATGTTAGTTCACAACGGTGGTAATAACCAGAAGAGGTAAGATATGGCACAGCTACCAATGATTGCAGATACACAACAACCGTCTACTACTCAGACGCCGTTTACTTATCAGTCGCCATATATTGCATCTGCTAGGCAACCTAATAATGCTAGAACGCCTTTTACTTATCAGTCGCCATATATTGCATCTGCTAGACAACCATATAGACAACCATTTACCTATCAGTCGCCTTATATAAACCAAGGTAGAAATCCTTATAGGCAACCATTTACTTATCAGTCGCCTTATATTGCTTCTGCACAACAACCCACGATTAAGAGTGCTCAACAACCTACTATAAAAGATGCTCAACAACCTACAATTAAGAACGCTCAGCAACCTACTATAAAAGATGGACAAGAACCTAATATAAGAAACCAACAAGAACCTAATATTAGAAATGCACAAACAACAGCGAACTATAGACATCCTGTAAATGCACAAGAACCTAATATTAGAAATGCACAAACAACAATTACATATGACCATAGGTCGCCGCTTACTTACGACCATAGAAGTCCTTTAACATATGACCACAGGTCGCCTTTTACTTATAGGCATCCTGCAAACGCACAAACAACAATCACATATGACCACAGAAGTCCTTCAACATATGCAAGACAAGGGCGACAACCTTCTACTTATGACCACAGAAGTCCTTCAACATATGCAAGACAAGGACAACAACCTTCAACATATGACCATAGGTCACCAACTACATATGCAAGACAAGGGCGAACACCAGTTATCCGTTGGGATGGCACTGGCGCTTGGCCTGGAACACCTATTACTTCTTAGTGACATAAATATCCGTAAGAACGGATTTATATTATGAGTATTCAAAGCAAATCTTTAGAAGAAACTATAGCAATTATTGAACAAGAAGCGCCATTCGAACCTTCTTTTCATCTTCAATTGGGTAGTTTTAATGTCAATGAACCCTATGAAGATAAAGAAGCATACAAATCTTTAAAGTGGGTTATAGAAAATCAAAACTTAAAACTTAAAAAAGTCACATGGGGTGATATAGTAGATTTAATCAAAGAAGGAAAGTTCTATGGTTGGAATGCATTACAATCTCAATCTTTTGGTTATCAATATTTCTTACCACATGGTTATACAGTATCACCACAAAATCCAGAACCTGGTCATATAGGTATGGATTTTAAAAATAAGAATGATGAATATGAAGACATATCAAACTATGTTGATGATTATGATAGTTCTAATGGTAAAAGAAATATAAATTCTGTATATTATCATGCCGCTAAAGCGCATTGGTTAATTGACTCTATAAGAAAAGATGGACTATGGAATCCTATTCAAGGTAAAGTGAAAAGACAAGGAGATATGTTTAGATTGGAAATTCATCCAGGTTCTGTTCGTTCTCCTGTATTTGAATGTCTTAATGATAGAGATATGGAAATGTGGATATGGGACGACTTTGATGCGATACCTGTTCCTGAAATAGAAGTAGATGAGATTATAAAATGGGTTAGAGAAAAAATACAAGCAAATCCAGATAAGTATCACAAGAATATATCTTTTGCATTTACTCATAATTATATAGAAATACTTTGTGATTTACAACAATTAAGTTTTAGAAAAGATGTATATGAATTCAATAGAAAGGCATGTAAACTTGCAAAGGGTAAACATCTAAACATATACATTGGTTATGATTCTAGACATCAGAATCTTGCAGAATTAAATAAGAGATGTCTTGAACATGCATGTAGATATGGTGCAGGTGGTGGAGATGTTCACGATTTAATGAACAAATGGAAACCAGAGATTAAGTTTCTTGATATATCAAAGATACCAGAATACAATAGAGATTACGCAAACCAATCCACTGAATTTACATACAGTAGATTCTTAATACCATACTTAGAAAATTACGAAGGATTTAGTATATTCTTAGACGATGATATATTGTTTACTAAAAGTATATGGCCGATGTTCTACTTCTTAGATTTAGATGATGCAGTCGCATGTATTAAATATGACTTTGATAAGTATGCAGAAACTAAATTTGATGGTGAAAAGAATGTATCGTATCCGAAGAAACTATGGTCTTCGCTCATGATATTCAACAATGCACATGAAGATTGTAAGAAACTTACACCAGAAATAGTTAATACTGAATCTGGTAAATACTTACATCAATTTGAATGGACTGATAAAATATCTGAAATACCAGAACATTATGTCTTTACAGAAGGACATGATACAAGAGAAACTAATTGGAGACCTAGTGCAATACATTATACTAGAGGCGGTCCTTGGATTGAAGGTATGGATACGACTCAAATTGCAGAACTAAATACTTATATAAGTCTATTGAATAAATTCAATAATTAAGATATAATGGAGATATTATGAATATGTTAATTTATTGTGAGAACGGAAATCTCACTATCAGAAAACCTAACGGACTAGAATACACTTTTGAGAATACAGATAAACCTGAATTAGGTTTTGAATATGATGTATTGGTCTATGATGATATAGAAGTTAAGATTCTAAAGTGGAAAGAGAATACTCAATTTGATGAACAAGAGAAAATTAACTTAGTTGATACAGAAATTGATGCAATCGAAACATACATACAAAATTCAGCACCACCACAAGGTGTAAGTTTACAAAATCAATACAGTAGTAGTCTACAAGACATGTGTTCTGGTTTTATAATGGACCAATCTGACTCTTATGGTTTCACTGATATGATGGATGTAGTTGCAGCTGGAAGAGAAGGTTCAAATCATCCTTTAAGGTCAGATGCAAGAAGAGTATTGGAATACTATGATGCTGTGTGGAATGTTTATATAAATGTTGTAGATGAAATTAGAAACACTAGAGAAGATTCTTTAAGAGAATACTCAGACTACAAAAATCAAATACCATCACCACAGAAAGCACTCATAGATTAAACTATGAATAAAGACCTAGAAGTAATCTATCTAGATAGACCTTTTCGTTTGGAAGAATTTCCCATAAAGAATAAAATTTATGTGATTGATAATTATTTAGAAAGGAGTTTACATCATTGGATTAATAATATTGCAACAGACAGTGCAGTATGGTCTAAAACAAATTCAGTAAGAGGTCACAGCAAAACAGGTCTACCACACCATTCATTTTGGGGTTCATCATTTTTTCAAGGAAGAAATGGTGTTGCTGAAAGGGATAGAAAGTGTGTTTCAGAATTACAATCAATTCCGTTTAGATGGTTGAATAGAAGAATATGCACGGACTTTGGGTTTAAATGGAAAAGATTTCAATACATGGGTGTAAATTCGCAGACATATGGTCAACATGGAACGACTCATAGTGATTGTCAAGAAGAAAATGATTGGAACATTTCATTCTTATATTATTATAACACATATTGGAATCCTGCATGGGGCGGTGATTTAAGAATATACGATGAACCACAACAAGGGTTAGACGGAAGAGATGAACATATTGAGAATCATCAAATCGGAAATATTAAGTTTGTTCCGAATAGACTATTGATGTTTGACGGAAGAATACCACACGGTGCTGATGCGCCGACAGAAAGAGCAAGATATATGGATAGACGCTCAATAGTTCTAAGAGGAGATGAAATAGAACTAGTAAACAAAGAAGAATTTTATAATGCCAACGATAGATTTCACTACATTTAATGAACATAGTTTAAAGAACTTTAAACCTGTTCTTGCTAAATCAATTTCTCCAGATTGGTGGAAGAAGTTGAAGATTTTTCAAGCAGTTAGAGGAAGAAGAACACAAACTATTCGTGCATGTCCAGCGATGCATGATTGGTTAAAGTCTGGTTGGTATATACTCGCAAACAGAGATATAGAAGTATTAGTTGGACAAGATAGAGAAGGATTATCTAACGAAAACTTTGTCACTAGAGACCACACAAATTCTGGTTATAATTCACCATCACATCCATCAGAACAATTCGATAATGCATTTGATTATATAAAGAATACTAAAGGTCATGTTAAAGATGCATTTAAAATGAGAAACCCATGGAACATTATTACACCAGATGGTTATACTTGTTTTTATCTAGACCCATTTCTATTTCAAAATAATTACTTTGCTGTTTGGCAAGGTATAATAGATACAGATAAGTTTAATACAAATCAAGATAATTCTCAAATCATATTCTATCCTAAAGTAGAACACTCTTTTGTTATACCAGAAGGCACACCATTAGTTCAGATAATACCATATAGAAGAGAAGAGTGGACTGCAACATATCAATTAAAAGATGCGAAAGTGTGGCATGAGAATAGAAGTCAATATACATCTAACGCAGATATGCCATCTATGGACGAACAAGGAAGAAGAGAGTATGACTCATATAAAGATGAAGAATCTAAGAAACTAGGTCCATATAGAAAAGAAGGATATTGGCAAGAGAAAGGTCAGTTCTATGATGAATCTGAACCACCACCAGAATGTCCTTTTCATAAAGGAGATAAAAATGTCAGTTAGATTAATGTATCCAGTTTACCTTTTTCAGAAGTCTTATCTACATGAAGAAAAAGATAAGAACTCTCAAATGACCGAAGAATATTTTGGTCTATTAAAAGATGAAATGGATGCAATGAGAAAGAGAGATACAGGAAGATTTTTATCTAATCAAGAAACAAGTAGTTGGCAATCTAACGATGGTGTAGAAAGTAATCCTATATTCGTTGGTGCAATAAGACAAATACAAAGAGAAGTTAGAGATGAGATTATGCCTTTCTTTGGTGCTAAACCTGATAGTTTTGATATAGAATTCCATAACTCATGGGGAAATATAAATGGTTTTGGTGCATGGAATTCTCCACATTTACATAATGGTTGTTTCTATTCAGGTGTTATGTATATAAGAGCAGATGGCGATGAAGGAGATTTACAGTTTATAGATAAAGACCCTAAAGTAGTTTCTGATATGCCTGCTGTTGCAAGATTACATGAGACCGTTAGAATCAGACCTAGAACAGGAGATTTGTATATGTTTCCTAGTGGAACAATGCACATGGTCGCACCAAATTTAACCGATAAAGATAGATACAGTATATCGTTTAATCTTCAAGTTAGAATGAGAGGTTATACACTTGGACGCAACGAAGATAACTTGTGTAGAGGCGACATAAAAAATCTAGACAACATATGGGATATAGATGATAAAGGCGACTATATTTACTAAATAATGGCATGGAATTTGTTATCGACCCACACATGCTATGGAACTTGGTTCTTACTGTTATAGTAGTTCCTGGTGGTTGGCTAATTAGAAGTATCTTTGCAGAACAGAAGAGAATTGATATACTAATCAATAAGACAAGAGAAGAGATTGCAAAAGATTATGTTACCAGAGAACAAATGGAACAAACTTTTCAAAGAATTATCGACTCTATAGAAAGAATAGACGAGAAGATAGATAGACTCCAAACAAAAACTTATTTCCAAGATTAGAATTACTATAAATAGTAGTATAAACAGGAACTACTACTATGGCAACACCAAACAGTAAAGCAACATTTAAAGAATACATCAAGAGAGCCCTTGGAGCTCCTGTTCTGGAAATCAATGTCGATGATGACCAGTTTGATGATAGAATAGACGAAGCGCTACAATACTTTCATAATTACCACTATGATGGTAGTATAAAGACTTATTTAAAACACCAAATTACCAACAACAAAATCACTTCTATGAAGAGTGATGAATCTTTTACAGAAACAGCTGCTGGAAATCACGCATATACAGACGAAGCATTTAAACAACAACAAAATTATATTGTTTTGCCAGACTTTGTAATGGCTGTTATGAATATATTCCCTTTCAATGATAAACATAATCTGAACATGTTTGATTTAAGGTATCAACTTAGATTGAATGACTTATATGATTTAACTGCGACCAATGTTCTTTATTACGAGATGGTGCAACAACATATAAGATTATTAGATAATATTCTTGTTGGAAGACAACCAGTTAGATTCAATCAACATCAAAATAGATTATATCTAGATATGGATGTAGATATGATTAATGCTAACGAATGGTTAATTATAGAGTGCTACAGAAAATTAGACCCTAACGACTTTACAGATATTTACAACGATATGTGGTTGAAGAAATATGCAACTGCAAAAGTTAAGTATCAGTGGGGTGAGAACTTAGCGAAGTTCCAAGGTATTGCGTTACCAGGTGGTATTACACTAGATGGTCAACAAATGAAACAAGAAGCGCAAGAAGAAATACAACGACTCGAAGAAGAGTCAAGATTAAATCATGACATGTTACCTATGGATATGATTGGATAATGAGATATGCCAACTAATGTTTTTTTCAACCATGCAGTCCAAACAGAACAACAACTATACGAAGATTTAGTTGTTGAGTCATTAAGGATTTATGGACATAATGTTTATTATTTGCCTAGGCAAGTAATAGAAGAAGATACGATACTGAATGAAGATGTTCAATCTAAATTCGGTGATGCGTATTCTGTTGAAATGTATCTTGAAAATACAGAAGGTTTCGAAGGAGAAGGAGACCTTATGTCTAAGTTTGGTGTTCAAGTCAGAGACCAAGCAACATTTGTTATATCACTAAGAACTTGGGAAAGATTCATTTCTCTAGACGGAAACCTCGCAACATCATTCAGACCTAACGAAGGAGATTTAATATACTTTCCATTAAGTGGTGGAATGTTTGAAATCAAATTCGTAGAACACGAAGACCCATTCTATCAAGTTGGTAAATTATTTGTATTTAAGATGCAGTGTGAACTGTTCGAATACAGTCAAGAAGATTTCGATACAGGCTTTGGCGATATAGACCAAATAGAAGATGAACAGGCATACTCATTACAAATGACAATGGCAAGTGGTAATAGTAAAGACTATGTTGCTAACGAGAATCTAACTAAAGGTGGCACAGTTGTCGCAGAGGTTGTTTCATGGAACGCACCTACTAGTAAACTACTTGCTAAAGATATAACAACAACACTAGTTGCAACCGATGTATTAGTTGGTGCAATATCAGGCGCACAATACACTATCAATTCAATAGATGATAGAATGAAATTTACTAATGATGCGGCTGCTCAGAACTTAGATTTCGAACAGAAGGATTCTTCATATCTAGATTTAAGTGAAGTTAACCCATTTGGAGAACCATAATGATAGAAAAAATAATTGCAGATACACTTGGAATAAAAGAAGATGCTATTAAAGATGAATCAAATCTTGTAGAAGATTTAGGCGCAGACTCACTCAATATTGTTGAGTTAGTTATGCAAGTTGAAGAACAATTTGATATGGAGATTCCTGATGAAGATGCGGAATTAATAAACACTGTATCAGATTTAAAACAGTATATAGAGGACTATTCATAATGTTCGGAACTTATTTCTATAACGAAACTATTAAGCGATGCGTATCAGTATTTGGTACCATGTTTAATAATATTCAGTTTAAGAAAGTTAAAGCAGATGGAACTGTTTTAACATCTCCGATTGTTCCTATATCTTATGGACCTAAACAAAAGTTTTTAGATAGAATTGCAGAAGAACCAAATCTATCAGATAGTAATAGAAGTGCAATCTCATTACCTCGTATGGCATTTGAACTTACAGGTTTTGAATATGATGTTGCAAGACAACAGAATAAACTTTTAAGAGCTCACAAGTCTGTTTATGAGGCAGATGGTAAGAGAGGGTTTCAATATCAACCTGCACCTTATAATTTAAACTTTACATTGTCTATTCTAACAAAGAATATGAACGATGCATTACAGATAGTAGAACAAATACTTCCATACTTTCAACCAGAATATACAGTCACGATGAAGATGGTTGATTCTATGCCAGATAATAGAGATGTTCCTATCATATTAAACAGTGTATCATTCAGTGATGAATATGAAGGTGGGTTTGATGATAGAAGAATTATAGAATACACTTTAGACTTTACTATGAAAACATACTTCTTTGGACCTGTATATACAGGCAACCTTATTAAGAATGTTATTGAAAGAACTTATGCTGGTGACGGCAATAGTGCATTTACATCATCTGAAATAACACAAACTGGTTTAGTTAAAGAAGTTAAACATTATGAACCTGCATTTGGAGAAAGATGTAATGCTGTAAGTAATTCAACTACAGTCACCTTTGAAGATGCGATAAATACTAAGATAAGTGTAAGCGATGAAGTTTTTGGAACTAACCTAACAACTAATCCTACAGTTTCAGCTATTACAGGTGATAAAAAAGGAATTACATTAAACAATGCAATTACAGTTGATGCGAATACACTGCTTAAGTTTGTTGGTTCAGTAGACCCAGCAGACACATTTGTAGTTGCAGAAAATGTGACATTTTATGATGATGGTTCAGGAAAAACATTTGCTGACGAAGATAATACTTAATTATGAGTGATGATATAAATCAAAAATTAGATGATATTCTAAATATCGAATCCGGTATTAAAAAAGAAACACAAGTAGTCAAACTACCTTCTCGACATGAGAATATGGAAACAGACTATAAGTATGCTAGAGAAAACCTTTATGGACTTGTTGAAAGAGGACAAGATGCAATAGACGGCATACTACAACTTTCTAAAGAAACTGAACATCCTCGTGCCTACGAAGTCGCAGGCCAATTAATTAAAACTGTTGGAGAAACAGCAGAAAAACTTATAGACTTGCAACAGAAGTTAAAAAAGTTAGAGGGTGAAGACCAAAAGATTGGACAACAACATAATCATTTGTATGTTGGTTCAACATCAGAGTTGCAGAAGTTTCTTAAAAAGAATGACAAAAAATAAAGATACACATCAGGAATTCCACGATTACCTAAGATTTTTTAAAACTGCATATTGTTTCATGGACAAACAAAGAAATGAAGCGTATGAAAGTTGGATAGCTGAGAATGTAAAAGATAAAACAGTTATAGACTTGGGTGCAGGTTCAGGTATACTATGTTATCTTGCAGTCAAGTATGGCGCAAAGAAAGTATATGCATTAGAACGAAAAGGTAGACTTATTCATAGAATGAAAGAAATACTCGGAGATAGTGTAGAGTATATTCACGCAGATTTATTAGAGGTAAATCATTTACCAGAATGTGACATATATCTACATGAATGGTTAACATCAGAGTTTTGGAACGAAAAAAGATTTCTTACTAATTGGTATCATGAAAATCACGAAGAGATGAAAGTTGGACATATATTAGATTTAGTAAGATATGCAACATGGAATGGATTTATAGACAAATTATATCCAAATACTGTAGAACTTTCTGATATAGATGGAGAATCCCAATCAGTAGGATTCGTAGAGGTAGATGTAAATTCATACTCTAAATACTCCAAACAGTTTATTAAAGACTATTATGGTGATATAGAGTTAGCAACTCATTATGAGAATAAAGTATTTAAGAAAGATGTTATATGGAAAGGACATATAAAAGATTTGGAATATCTAGAAGTGAATAATTTTCTAGGTTGGGAGTTATCATTTGATGATAAACACGCATTATCAAATCATTCACCAATATCGCATTGGGGTTTAAAACATGGTTCAAGCTAAAAACGAAGGTTACTTAGGTAACAATTTAATCAAAAGAGCGGGTGTAGAGACCAAATACACCGAAGAAGAGATAGCAGAATATCAAAAATGTTCAGAAGACCCTTGTCATTTTATAGAGAAGTATTGTCAAATCATATCTTTAGATGAGGGATTAGTGCCATTTACCTTGCGTGGTTATCAAGAGAAGTTAATAAATCACTTCAATGAACACCGATTTAGTGTTGTTTTAGCTGCTAGACAGAGTGGTAAATCAATCACTTCTTGTGGATATCTCTTATGGTATCTATTGTTCACGCCAGAAGTCACTGTGGCGATTCTGGCGAACAAAGGAGCGATTGCAAGGGAAATGGTAGCAAGAATAGTAACCATGTTGGAAACCGTGCCATTCTTCTTACAACCAGGCGTAAAGATACTGAATAAAGGTAATATAGAGTTTGGTAATGATAGTAAATTAGTGGCGGCCGCAACATCTTCAAGTTCTATTCGTGGTATGTCAATTAACATGTTGTATCTCGATGAGTTTGCTTTCGTAGAAGATGCAGAAACATTCTATACTGCAACATATCCAGTGGTAACATCTGGTAAAGATTCAAAGGTTATTATTACATCTACTGCAAATGGTGTAGGTAATATGTTCCATAAGATATATGAAAGTGCTGTTCATGGTAATTCAGAATATGAAAGTTTTCTAATCAATTGGTTTGATGTTCCAGGTCGTGATGAAGAATGGAAGAAACAAACTATCGCAAACACATCAGAAGCACAATTTGAACAAGAGTATGGTAATAGTTTCTTAGGAACAGGTAATACACTCATCAATGCTGACACCTTATTAGGTATGAGAGCATTAGATGGAGAATGGAAGAAAGATGGTTTAACTGTATATGATAGACCACAAGCAGGCCATAATTATGTCACAACTGTAGATGTTTCACAAGGAAGAGGATTCGATTTCTCTACTTTTAGTATATTTGATGTGACTCATAGACCATTTAAACAGGTTTGCACCTTTAGAGATAACATGGTTAGCCCTTTGCTGTTTCCGGATTTAATAAATAAGTATTGTAGTAGATATAATGATTCTTTAGTTATTATCGAAAATAACGCAGAAGGTTCAATGGTTGCTACACAATTACATTATGATATTGAGTATCCTAATGTTTTTGTCCAAGGAATGACAAAAGCAGAAGATATTGGTATCACAATGTCAAGAAAGATTAAAAGAGTTGGTTGTTCTACTCTAAAAGAACTTCTAGAAGAAAACAGACTCGTAGTAGTTGATAGACCCACGATAACAGAATTAATGACATTTGTTAATAAAGGTTCATCATTCGAGGCTGATAGAGGTTATCATGACGATATGGTTATGAATTGTGTTCTTTTCGCTTGGTTTGTCACCACCGAATTTTTCACACACTTAACAGATACCGCTGTAAAAGACTTACTTTATGCAGAACAACAGAAGATGATAGAAGATGATTTATTACCAGCAGGGGTATTCGGAGAGCAAACAGGCGATACATTTGTAGATTCAGAGGGAACTTTGTGGTCTGTAGATGGTGTAAAGTAGTTTGTTAGATAAATAAAATATATAAATAAAAGTGTAAACAACTTTTACAATGTAAAAATACATTAACAGGAGAAAAGTATGGCATTTCAAGTTTCACCAGGCGTTCAGGTCAAAGAGATTGACCTATCGAATGTTGTCCCAGCAGTATCCTCAACAAGAGGTGCTTTCGCTGGTTTATTCCAATGGGGTCCTGTTGATATAGTAAAAACAGTTTCAGACGGACAACAGTTGGTTGATGAATTTTTCGAACCAGTTAATACAGACGCTGGAGCCGAAGACTTCTATTCAGCAGAATCATTTTTGAAATATGGTTCTTCTTTGAGTGTTGTTAGAATATCAAACACAGGGTTATTCTCAGCAAACCAAAGCGGAAACGGCGCAACATTATTAAAACATTCTGATGATTACAACAATACTTTCAAGGCTGGTGGTCAAGCAGGTACAGTAGGAAAATGGATATCTAGATACGCAGGTTCTTTAGGAAACTCTCTTAAAGTTTCAGCTTGTGCATCTAGTGATGCTTACTTCAATGATAACGCTTCTCTAATAAACAATGGGGCAGGATACGCAGTTGGTTCAACATCAGTTGTAGTAGACAATGGCGCTTTGTTTGTTGTTGGAGATATTGTTAAGTTCGCAAATCATAGTAATCACTATAAGATTACTGCAATTTCCTCACACACCTTGACTATCGAAGCATTAAACCAACCCGCTGGCACAGGTCTAGTAACCGCTGTCGTTGATAACGAAGCAGTTGACAGATATTGGGAACATTACGCATTATTTGATAAAGCACCAGGAACATCTGCTCACGCAGCTCTGATTGGCGCAACAAACGATGAAATACATGTTGTCGTAATAGATGAAGACGGTGCTATTTCAGGAACTAAAGGTACAGTTCTTGAATCACATGGGTTTATGTCTAAAGCTTCAGACGCTCATGACAGTGTTGGAAACTCTAATTATTATAGAGATGTAATCGAAAGACAATCATCATATATCTATTGGTCAGGACACTCAACAGCAATGTTGGCAAGTGTTGCTGAACATAGAACAATGGCAACAGCAGTTGGTACTGCTTTCGGCGTTCCTGCATTACCTGAGTTATCATCATTAAGTGGTGGTGCTAATGGTCGTGCAAATCCAACAGTTTCACAGAAAACTGATGCATGGGACAAACACTTTGCAGATGGCGAGTTAATCGACATATCATTCCTAATCGTTGGGTCAACATCCAGTGATGCTGGGGGTGGTTCTGAGTCTGCTCAAGATACAGTTGCAAACCACAATAGTTTAGTAAACAGTGCAATACAACTTGCAGAAGCAAGAAAAGATTGTATAGTAGTTGCATCACCTCGTAGGGCTTCAGTAGTGAATGTCGCTTCAGAGGCAACACAGGCAACTAATGTTAAGGCAGATTTCGCATCAGTGACTTCTAGTTCTTACGCAGTGTTTGACAGTGGTTGGGTATACCAATACGAAAGATACAACGACAAA
>Ga0115011_10001714_pt1 | contig 15655 bp, 16 predicted proteins | sample TroAtlMetagenome_2_FD_88705 | JGI IMG/M metagenome (GOLD analysis project Ga0115011, IMG submission 88705) | Marine eukaryotic phytoplankton communities from Atlantic Ocean - Tropical Atlantic ANT8 Metagenome | ecosystem: Environmental > Aquatic > Marine > Oceanic | place: Tropical Atlantic...
CAATTTTATATTCTCCAGACGGCCAAGATAGCATTGATGCACATATTGACCAGGTGGAGTATTTAAAAAGTAAAGGTTGGACTGAGAAGGGTAAATCCTCTAAGTCTGTAAGTAAAAATAATAAAAATAGCGAGGAATAATTATGTCCACACATTCAGGAAAGGCAGGATTAGTAAAAGTAGGCGCAAACACAGTAGCGGAAGTTCGTTCATGGGCTCTAAATACCAACGCTGACGTTATAGAAGACACAGCTATGGGAGATTCAGCAAGATCTTATCTTGCAGGTCTAACATCTGCTGACGCGTCAGTTGATGTATTCTGGGATGAAACAGATACAAATGGTCAGGTTGCATTAGCACCAGGATCATCTGTTACTTTGATTCTTTATCCAGAAGGAGCAGATTCAGGTGATACTTATTACACTGGAACGGCTCTAGTTACATCAAAATCCATAACAGGATCTTTTGATGGCATGGTTGAAGCAAGCATTAGTGCGACCTACACAGGCGCAGTAACTACAGCAACGGTTTAAGACCATGAGCGCAATAGATAGAGCGGTCGCCCACTTCAACGACATTGAGATTAGATCTCTTGACGTTGAAGAATGGGGCGATGAGAGTGGCCCATTAGTCATCTATGCAAAACCATTAACATTAAATGAAAGTCAAAAGCTTTATAGGTTATCTAAAAATAACGAATTGGAACTATTGGCCTATGCCTTGATACATAAGGCATTAGACAATAATGGTGACAAGATGTTTACGATGGATGATAAGTATAAACTTTTGAATAATGTAGATGTAACAGTTATGACAAAAGTAGGTTCTTGGATTATGGGAACTGAAGATTTGGAGACTACTGAAAAAAAATAAGTGCTGATGCGGATTTATTCGCCCAATACGCATTAGCAGATAGGTTAGGTAAAACATTAGAGGAGTTAGGGGCGATAACGGTAGACGAGTTTGTTGGTTGGATGGCTTACATAAAAATATTAGAGGATAAAAATAAGCGTGGATAAGTTTAAGATGATCATTGCGGCTGTTGACAAGTTCAGCAAGCCACTTAAACAAGCTACCGCAATGATAGGTAAGCTAGGATCTATGGCTAAAGGGGTTGGAAAAGTCATAGGCGCGCTAGGCCTGGCTGTAACTGCGGCTGCGGCTGCGTTTGTTGCCCTGGGCAAGAAAGCCTTTGATGCTTTAGATGATGTAGGTAAGACGGCAGACCGAACTGGTATTGCCGCCGAAAAGATACAAGCATTACGGTTAGCAGCAGTAGAAAGTGGCGCGTCAGTTGAAGATCTTAATAAGGGCATAGAGAAGTTTGCTAAAAACATTGGTGACGTAGTTGTAAAAGGCACAGGTGAAGCTACATATGCCCTGGACAGGATGGGTATACAACTAAGAAACAATAGTGGCCACTTAAAAACTAACGATGAACTTTTAAGAGAGGTGGTAGAGGGCATAGGTAAACTAGGCCAAGAATCAGAAAGAGCATCAATTCTACAGTCCATGTTCGGTAGAGCAGGTATCAAAATGAATCAGGTCTTTGGTGACGGAGTAGTAGCCTTTGATGCCTGGATCCGAAAAGCAGAGGAAATGGGTTTTGTTGTAAGTGGCAAAACCATAAAGGCCGTTGAAAGTTTCAATGATCGTTTTTCAGAATTACAATTTATAGCAAGCGGTCTAGTTAATCAGACCTTTGCTGCCCTATCCCCTATGCTTGATACTTTGATTACCAACTTTAGGGATTGGATAATTGAAATAAACAAAACGGAGGGCGGTCTTGCAGATCTAGGAAAAGCAATAGCAGGAGAATTAGTAGAAGGATTGGCTACTGCCATAGAAAGCATGGGATCTGTAGTTCAATGGTTCAAAGAAACTTCTTTATGGATTGATTACACACGCGATAAATTTAAGCTGCTCAATGAAATGAACTCTCCCTGGTCAGATTGGGAAAATTTAAAAAAATTAAGAGAGGAATACGAAAAGAATAAAGCTAATCTTGAAGATTATAGTGAAAAAACAAAAACAATAGCAGATGGCTTGAGGGCGTTGTTTAAAAATAGCACAGACGCAAAAGGTGGAATAAATGGTCTTGGAGGATCAACAGATGATTTAGGAGATAAGCTTTCACAAACCGCAGAATCATTAAAAAGATTTGGGGCAGGTATAAATATAGTCGGCAACAAAAGCAAAGATATGTTTGAAGACCTAGAAAAGTTAGGTGAAAACGTAGCAAACACATTAGAAAAAGGCCTTACAGATGCCTTTATGAATATCGGGAAAGGCTTGAATGATCTAAAAGATTTATTTAGCAATATTATGCAAATGATAGCCAGGGAGTTGGTCAGAATTCACGTTGTCCTTCCCATGGTAAGTGCTGTAGGCGGAATGTTTAAAGCAGAAGGTGGGCCAGTCAGAGCAGGAAGAAGCTATATAGTTGGAGAGCGCGGCCCAGAGTTATTTACACCGTCTGCGTCAGGCCATATTGTTCCAAATGACAAACTGGGCGGTGGTGGTGGCATAGTTGTAAACCAATCAATCAACCTAACTACAGGTGTTGTGCCAACCGTTAGAGCAGAAGTACAAAAATTGTTACCAGAGATAGCGGAGGTAACTAAAGGCGCAGTAGCAGAAGCAGCAATGCGCGGCGGATCTTATAGGAGAGCATTGCAAGGTGGCTAAATTAATAAGTATACCCACAACCCCTAATTTTATAAAAAGTAACTTCACTTTAGTAAGAACTGTTGGGACTACAGTTAGTCCATTTACGGGTAAGACTAAAACGCAAGAATACGATGGGGTGTTCTGGATAGCAGAGGTGTCTTTACCACCCATGGAAAGATCCACAGCCGCAGAGTGGCAGGCTTTCTTACTGGAATTAAATGGTGCAACTAATTATTTTAAATTAGCAGATCCTTCTGCAATAACAAACACAGGTACTTACACCACAGCCTATTTAGAAGCTGATAAGAGAGTTAACGAAACAAGCGCAACATTAAGCTTCAATAACACCACGTCTGTTATTAGTGGGGCATCTAGCACAACTTATTTTAATACACTAAGAGTTGGTGACTTCATACATATAACGGGTGCCACTAATGAAGACAACAACGGTACTCATAAAATTACAGCAAAAAGTAATGCTTACACAATAACAGTAGATAATACTTTAGTTACTGAGGCTAGCACCGCTAGTTGTAAAATAAGGCAGAACATAAAAGGATCTACTGGCTTATCGTTATTAGCATCCACAAATTCAGCCACAGGAACTATAAAAAAAGGCGATTATTTACAAGTACAAGCGGCGGCAAGTTCTACAACAGATCCACAACAATTATTACTTGTTACAGAAGATGCAACAGTTACAACGGATTCTGGCAAAGATTTTATTTCAGTAAAAACACAACCAAAACTAAGACAAGATCTTACAGATGGTCATTATGTTGTTTTTACTAATCCTAAAGGTAGATTTAGGTTAATGACCAACGAGGTAGATTGGGCGGCCAATGTTAATCAACATTATGGCCTAGGCTTTTCATGTATTGAGGTTGTATAGATGTCAACAAGAGGTGGATTAGACACAGCTATTGTCAACCGTCTTGGGGCAGATCACCAAGAACTTTTCTTTGCCATAAAAGCAGAGTTTGACACCTCTACTATACGGCTATGGACAGGCATGGACGACTTAACTATTGGCGGAGCAACATACACAGGAGCAGGGGATTTATTATCAATCAGCGATGTTGAGGAAACGCAAGAATTAATGTCTAGCGGCATAACCTTAACACTATCAGGCATGGACGATACTGTTTTGAATTACGCTTTAACTGAAAACTACCAAAATCGTCCTATTACTCTATATCTGGGTTATTTAGCAGGATCTACAAATGAAACAGTAGGAACATTAACTTTATTTAAAGGAAGAATGATTAGCATGAGCGTTAACGACAACCCAGACGGCTCTAGTGTTATTTTAGATTGTGAAAACAGATTGATAGATCTAAATAGGCCAAGCAATCTCCGTTACACGAAAGACAGTCAAGAATTCCTATTTAGCGGAGACAAGGGATTTGACCGCGTAGCTTCGTTACAAGATAAAGAGATAGTTTGGGGCCAAAAGAATGAAAGCAACAGTTCGTCATACGGATATAACCCAGACGACCACCAAGATTACAGTTCAAGAAGATGAAAAAGAAAGAAGATTGGGAGATTAAATTTCACGACTTTGTTTTTAAAAACAAAGACAGACCATTTGCATGGGGCAAGTGGGATTGCTGTATTTTCTCTAATGAGTGCATAAAGGCCATGACGGGTAAAAATTTAATCCCCAAAGAATTGACCTGGAAAGACGAAGAAACCGCTATGAAGTCTATAAAAGAATACGGGGGGACATTACTAAAAAGTATAGATAAGGCCTGCAAGAAAAATAAAATAAAAAGCATAGATAAAAATTTTATTAGCAAAGGTGATTTGGTTGTTTTCAAAGAAGAAACACAACTGGCAGGCATCTGTGATGGGTTTTCTATTCTAGGCCCTACAGATGATGGTATTTCAGTCAAAAAGGATGTTGATGTTTTGAAGGTTTGGAGAATAGATGTCTAAGCATATTAAAAATGCATTAAAAATAGCCTTAATAGTTTGGACGGGTTATAAGATTGGTAGTCTTTTTGTTAAGTCTCTTGCAGGCCAGGCATGGGGAGCAGCCAAAGCAACATTTACTGCGACCCTGGTGGGCGGGCTCACAAGTAAAGGAATAGAAGCGGTTAATGCAAACTTTGGAACAAAAGCAACCTTGCGCGCCCCAACCGCTCCAAGGCAAGTGGTTTATGGCCAAACAAGAATAAATGGTGTTGCGGTACATGTAGAAACAACAGGCACAGATAACTACTTATTACATCAAGTAATTGTCTTAGCAGGCCATGAAATAGAAAGCTTAGAGAAGGTTAAATTTGGAGATACAGATTTAGTTTTAAGCGGCCAGACTTTAAATGGCGAAACTGTTTATAACGTCACAAATAGTAAATATTTAAACACCGCCAATGAAAATAAATTTGATAATACTGGAACCCTGGTCAGAGTCACTTTTGAAGATGGATCACAAACAACAGCAAATGGGTATTTAGTAAATCAACTTGCAAGCATGACTTCAGATCATAAGTTTAGAGGTTGTGCTTATGTTTATATCCAAATGGTCTTTGATGCTGATAAGTTCGCAGGCGGTATTCCCAACATATCATTTGAAGTAAAAGGTAAGAAGGTTTATGACCCAAGACTGAATTCAGGAAGTGGTGGCACAGCTTGGAGTGATAACCCTGCCCTATGTATAAGAGATTATTTATCCAACACCAGTTATGGTTTAAAGGCCACAACCACAGAATTGAATGACACCACTAACGCAGGCGGCTTTAGTTCTGCTGCAAATATTTGTGATCAAACGGTAGCAGACATTGATTCAGCTAGTAAATCCCGATATACAGCCAATGGATTCACAAACTTTTCTGCTTCTGGTGAGGGTATATTAGAAGGATTACTAAGTGCCATGTCTGGACGCATGACTTATGTTAACGGTAAATTTAACGTCTTTGCAGGTGCTACACAAACACCTAGCTTAACAATAACGGATGATGATTTGCTTAGTGATATTACAGTTGCAACCAATCCAAATTCCGCAGATCTTTACAATACTGTAAAACCTATCTATGTAGATAAATCACAAAATTATGTAGCAACAGACGCACCTGTTTTTCAGAGTTCAACCTTTTTAAGCGCAGATACCCCTAGTGGTGAATCAAGTGCTAATTATGTAAAACAACTTGAAATAAGAATGCCCTTCACTACCAATGTTAGTGAAGCGCAAAGAATAGCCAGAATTAAGCTAAACGAACAAAGGCAAACACAGACCCTAGATGTATTAGTTTCTTTAAAATTCATGCAGTTACAACCCAATGATTGGGTATATCTAACCAATTCCCGTCTTTCCTATTCATCAAAAGTGTTTGAGGTTGTATCTACGCAGCTAGAAATAATAAACTCCGATGACATACCTGTTGTTGCAACAAGATTGGTTCTAAAAGAAACAGCCAACTCCGTCTATGGTTTTGTTTCTAGCGATTATGAAACTGAAATTGCAGAAGGATCATCGGTGTCTACAGGTACTTTTACTGTATCGTCACCCACAGGATTAAGCGCAACAAGCGTGGTATCTGTAGACATCACCACCACAAAAATAAATGCCCAGGCCCAATGGACTAATGCCACCAACAATGCCATTTTAGGCACCGAGGTTAGATATGGAACATCAAGCGGAACTTATATAGGTAGTGTTTTAGTTGGTAAAGGTGAGACAAAAGCAATAATTCCAAACCTAAATTCAAACACAACTTATTATGTTGTAGCTAGGCATTTTTCTGCTAATAATATATTTTCTGACTATACGAGTGAAGCGACTGTTGCTACAGGTGCTTCTGGTTCAGCACCTAGTGTCCCTACTAGCTTATCTGCAACTACAGGAAATCCATTAAATTTAAAACTGTCCTGGACAAACCCAAGCAACTCAGATCTCCGTGCCGTTAAGATCTACAGACACACCGCAGCTATAACACCTACTGATGATACCTATTTAGTTAATACGGTAGCTGTGGAGCCTGGTACTGCTACTAGCGTTTTATTTGGTAAGCAAGACGGCCTATCAGCAGGCACAACTTATTACTTCTACGCAAGATCCGTTAACCATACAGGACTGGCTTCTAGTTTCACAAGTGGGGTTAGTGGTAATTTTACCGAGGTGGAAGTAACTGATATAGATCTACCAGATTTCTCAGGCTATTTTCATAAAGAAGGTTCAACCACAACAGCTTTAAGTAATTCACAATTTAATACTGAATACGGCAGAGTCCCGCTTAGCGATGATATTTTAATAATGGTTAATACTTCTGCCAGTCCTAAAGTATCAAAAGCTTATAAGTATAGTAGTGGTTCTTTTTCAGAAATCTCTAATTTCACAACTGGGGATCTTGTAGTTGATGGAACTTTAGCAGGAACCAAGATAGTAGCAGCCAGTATTGCAGCCAGTAGAGTAGACAGTTCGTTTATAAGTACACTCAATCTAATCACTACATCTGCAACTATTGGCAATGATATAACTATTGGTAGCGGTACTAGTATATTTAAAGCTGATTCTAATGGTATTTATTTAGGCAATGCTACTTTTTCTAGTGCACCTTTTAGAGTAACACCTGCTGGTGCTTTAACTGCTTCTGCTGCCACCATCTCAGGATCAATAAAAAGCGGAGAATCCATAACAGCAGGAACAGGAACTAGAACCGTTAATCTAAGCGGATCAAGTAACGCTGATATTATATTTAGTGCAGGTAATGCCACCCCTACCCTAGCACCTTTTAAAATTAAATCAGACGGAAGCATTGAGATAACCAACCTAAGATTGTTTAAGTCAGACGGAACTACAAAGATGTTTGATTCAGCAACAGGATTTACAGAGGATGCGTTTTCTGAAATAGCTACAGATCTTGGTACGGCCATATCAAATTATTCTGCAACAAAAACAGGCAGTAGTGCTTCTGACGCACAGAAAGTAACTTTAACTGCCTCGCAAAGCATAACGGTATCGGCAACCAAGTCAGCAAACATGTCAGGCTTTAGTAACTCAGGTGGATCTTCTGGTATTACTGCTGCTTTAGCTGACATCCCAGACAAAGTTACAATGGTGCTTAAATACTCTCCAAATGCAAACTTATCTAGCTCTACTACCCTTGCTTACTTAGGGTCTTCCGAAAGCAATGGAGTCACTAAAGTAATTACTGGAACACCAACATCCAATCAATATAAGGCCGTCACGCTTTCTGAAAGTGAACCAGGCTTTGAAATGACTTTGGCTAATATTGAAACAAATAGCGGAGCCGTTAGTTCAAGCTATGGGTTTACCATAACTGACACAGACACTTATGCAGCAGGTGATCATTACTTCTTTATTGAGATAGGCGGAACAGCAGGAACGAGTACAACAGGCGCAAACAATGTTAGTGATTCAGCAGCAACTAGAACTATCTCCTTATCAGGAACAGAGTTTTACATAGCTTCTGACGGTGATGCTTCTGACACAGGCGAGGGTGATATAACGTCCGTTACAGCAGGAACAGGGTTAAGTGGTGGTGGTACTTCTGGTGCGGTTACTCTTACTCTTACAACCCCTGCTTTACCGTTAACAGGTGGTGCATTAACTGGCGACATAACAGTAACAGACTCAGGTGGACTAGGCATACAAACTAGCGGCTATTCGCTTTTGTCTTCATCAAATAACGCCAGAGCAGCTTCAGGGTCAATTAGATTAGGAAACGGAGCAGCTTCAACAGGTTTTGTTTTAGATTACACAGATCAAGGGCAAACAGTTGCTACCATTAGAAATGCTTATGTGGCCAGTACCAGTTCTGAACTAACATTACAAAGTCCTTTCATTACGTTTGATACAGGTACAAGTTATACAGAGGCTCTCAAATTAGACCACAACCAAGACGCTTTATTCACAGGAAAAGTTGGTATTGATTATGCAACTCCAAGCAGCATGCACTCAGCAGCCTATAATTTAGTAGTAGGTAGTGGTGCTAGTGGTGTTAATACAGGTTTAACCATATATACAAATTCCGATGCTACTGGCTCTATACATTGGGCAGATGGTACTTCTGGTTCTGAAGCTTATCAGGGTTACATATTTTATACTCACTCAACTAATAACCTGGTTCTTGGAACTGCTGCCGGAGAAAGAATACGGATTTCTGGAACTGGGGCAATTACTTTTAATCAAGCCTACACTTTCCCAACCTCTATTGGATCAGCAGGCCAGACTTTAAAAGTACCGTCAAGCGGAACAATACTAGAGTGGGCGACTGGTGGAGATGCTGCTACGTTAGATGGTGCAGCAGGTTCGGTTTATTTCAAATCCCCATCAAATGTTTCGGGTTGGTCACAATCAAACAGAAACTTTAGTGTTAGATCAGGTGGTGACGCTGTTGGACTACACCTGGCAGAGTCTGACGGAACATTTGGATTGCAGCTTTATGCTAATAGTGGAACTTATGGTTTCTTAGATGCTGAGTGGGCGAGTTGGGATATTCAAAAAACTGTAAACGGTATATTCCAAATAGATGAGGGATCAGGACTCAATAAAGTATGGTCGGCAGGTAATGACGGTGCAGGTTCAGGCTTAGATGCTGATACGTTAGACGGGCAGCATGGTTCATATTATCTAAGTGGTAACGTTCTACCCACCGCAGGTAATTATGTTTGGAGCGCAAGCACCGCAGCTAGTGGTTATACGCCTGTTGGTATACAAACTTCATTTGTTAGATCTGCGGATGGATGGCCTGAATATGGAGGAGTTTTACATGTAGGGGCCAGGGGTAGTACCGATGCAGGAGGAGATTTCCAAATTTATTGTGGTCATGGTGCTGCAAATGGTGGAAATTATTTGCGTTTTAGAAATGCTGATAACAGTGCCTCTCCTACTGATGCCTGGACTGGTTGGAAAACTATATGGGACTCAGGTAACGATGGTTCTGGTTCTGGTTTAGATGCTGATACATTAGATGGAATACAAGGTGCTTCATTCCTAAGAAGTGATACAGCCGATTCCTTTACTGGCAGTATAACAATGGGCACACAACATGCTTTGGTTGCTAATAACTATGGCCGTGGAGTTTATGGAATTTACGCATCTACTAGACATCAACACGTTTGGTCAATGGGTACTTCTTACAATCTAGCTGATGACGGCCAAAGTGTTGGTAACTTATACGGAATTTCCTATACTCACACAAATGTAGGTTCTGCTTCTGCTTCTGGATTAGGTCACCAGTTAAATGGTAGGGCAAACGGAACCTTACAATGGGCATTAGGTGATGGGATATATTCTGTCGTAACTGGAAATGTTTGGGGAGTAAACAACGATGGTTCTGGTTCAGGACTAGATGCTGATACGTTAGATGGTCAACAACCATCTGGCATGGGTGCTGCTAGCAAAATTGCACAGTATTGGTCTAACGGTTATTTGTATGTTAACAATTGGATTCATCCTGCTAATGGGACAGGTTTATTCTATGATGCAGGCGTTCATTTTTATGAAGTTAGCAACAATATGTACTGTTCAACTAACTATACATCTCTTGGCCAGGGTACGCTGTGGGGGGCCACAAATGACGGTAGTGGTTCAGGACTAGATGCTGATACATTAGACGGAATACAAGGTGGAGATCTTTTAAGAAGTAATGCAAACGATTCCTTAACTGGCACTATTACAATGAATAACCAAGCAGCGTTGGTAGCAGGCCATCATGGAAGGGGTGTATTTGGATATTACTCATCCTATGTATACCAACATATTTGGTCAATGGGTACGGCTTACAAAACTAGTGATGATGGTAGTTCTTACGGCAATATGTATGGCATGACTTATACGCATACTAATGTGGGTACTGGTACTAACCAATCTATATCAGGTTTATCACATCAATGGCAGCACAGACATAATGGATCACTTACAGCCGCTATCGGTAATGGTATTTGGTCTGCCTACAATATTACTGCTTATTCTGATATAGCGGTAAAAAGAAATTTAGAAGTAATACCAAATGCACTAGATAAAGTCTGTTCTATCAATGGTTACACATACGAAAGAACAGACTATGTAAAGGATGAAGAAGATGCCAACGCATCTGATGTATACAGGCAAGCAGGGGTTGTGGCACAAGAAATAGAAAAAGTATTACCTGAAGTAGTTTCAGGTGAGGATGGTAACAAAGCGGTAGCCTATGGAAATGTAGTTGCTTTACTTATTGAAGCAATAAAAGAATTAAAGTCTGAGGTAGAAGACTTAAAAGAACAATTAGAGGTATAAAGTATGGCAAATTGTATAACTTGTGGATGCCCACACCATGTAAATACATGTCAGGTAGTGCAAAGCCCTGCGGAAACAAAATGCGAATGTTCATTATGTAAATGCTCAGATTGTGAATCTTAAATATAAAAAAGGAGAAAAAAATGGCTGTAACATGGAAATATGACGCACCAACAGGGGAAGAAACTGTAGTGCAAGTAACTTACACAGAAACAGACCCTAAATTAACGCACGTTAGGTCGGTTAATGCAGTTTTTACAGATAGTAAATATGATGCTGATTTAACAGAAGCAAGAGTAGGAGAAGTTGCATTAGGCGTAAATAATAAAATAGCAGCAGGAATAATAACTGATCCTCCCGAAGAAAAAAAAGCTGAATAAATAAATGGTTATACCAGTTACTAACCCTTCATTTGGTTCTATACAAACTGAACTAGGGGGATCTAACCCTATATATATGGGTGAGTATACGGCCTGGACAGAAGAATCTAGTTCAACAAATGAAGTCGGCATGTCTCAATTCAGAGGTGGCTTTGGCTTAACTGTTGGGAAACATTCTATATCAACAAAAGGTGGTGGTACCTCTAACTATTATGGTTATTCAAATCTGGCAAATTGGAACGTACAAAATGGATCTGTAACCAGTACCACAATGATAATGCCAAGCGGAACTTTAGGTGCTGTTTATTACGCGACCACAGAAAGTAGAGTTACCTATGTAGTACAAACTGGCAGCAATAGTAATTCTGGTTGGACTACGCTAACTATAAAAGGCTACACATACAACAGAGCCAGTGCCACTTCTTATTCTTACAGTTCACCAAATGCAACGTGGATATTTTCAACATCCACAGATCCATTTGGCGGAACTTATGGGGACACCACATTGATACAGGTGATCTAATGGCATTAATAGCAAAAGAAATAACACAATCAGATTGGTCTTCTATGTCTAATGATTTTGATTCAGTATACGAATCATCTTTAAGTGCAATGAATTCAGGTAATTTTGATTGGGGTATATTTGAGCGTTTCAGAGAAAACAACGCTGAGGGTAAAAAGGCATTTATTAAAGAAGTGTTTGATAATATCCACAGCAAAGCTAATGGTAAATTATGGGCTGTTGTAGTTGATGACAAGGTTGTTTCACTTGGATGTGGTCAGATAGATGGAAGCACAATAGTACAAACGCATAGTCTTATCGGTACAGATGTTGACGGCAGTAAAAGTTGGTTATACCACAATGACAGATTCCCACAGTTAGCAGCTTTATTTACATCTTTTAGTTGTAATAAATACAAAACATTGATGGTTACTGCGGGAACCATGCCAGGGCATATAACATCTTCTATGGAGCATAGAAAAACACAAGCTAACACAGAAAAAGTAGCTAAGTGGGATGCTTCAACGTGGACAGATGAAACCGAAAAATACATAAAAGACGATATTCTGGGAGACCCTAGTTTTGATCATACAACGAATATAAAAACATTTACCCTGGATATATAACACCTATTTGTAATATTTAGATAATATATATAAGATAAACATTTAATTAAAACTAAGGAGTGCAAAATGGAAAATAATCAACAACAAAAACCTGTAAATTGGGAAGCCTTATATATTTCTGCCACAAGAGATATAACACAGCTTCAGCATGCCGTCCGTCTGATGGAAATGGAGTTAAACCAACTCAAAGGCATTTCAGACGATGAAGAAAATGCAGCTGATTTACCAGGTGAAACCATCATTGAGAATGGAAAAGACAAACCTGAATCTAAGCCAAGTTAAGCATATAACTATACTAGAAGCACATGAGCGCGAATGTGCAATTAGGTTTCAGTACATAGAGAACCGTTTAGATGAAGGATCACAAAAATTTAAACGGCTAGAGCATCTTATTTGGGGTGTATACCCCTTCATCTTGACATCACTTGTGTTGTCAGTTTTTTTTAAATAAAAAGGAAAGTAATGAAATATAAATTGCCGCAAAGTTATTACGACACTATAGCGCGTATAAAGGAGATTATTTTTGGAAAAAAAGAAGATCCTAAAAAAGAAGATCCTAAAAAAGAAGATCCTAAAAAAGAAAAGCCATCTATAGCTGCTGACGAGTAATGGAACAAGCCGTTGCCTTTATTAATGAGGTAGGCTTTCCAATAGCTGCCGCAGGTGGTTTAGGTTTTTTCATCTGGAAGCTAATCAATAGAATCATTGATGGCATGGAAACCAAGTTAGATGTCCTGGACGATAAAGTGGCTGAACAGATCTCACTAATGGAAGAAAGGTTAGGCACTAAGTTAGATTCCCAACATGGGATCCTGGTAGCGTTAATTGATAGGGTTCGATCACTCGATAACGAAATCATCAGGCAGGACACACTCATAAAGACTATCTTAGGTGTGCCACAGTTGATTGACAGCAACAAGATAGCTAAAGCAGATAGAGATGACCAAAGAAAAGATTAAAAAGGGTTACATCTCAGAAATATTATTTATTTCATCCATCCTTATTACCGTATTAGTTATGGTTTCTGTGGCCAATGCAGACGAAATGGTGCATGAGTTTAAATCGCCATCTTTCAATGGCCAGAATACTTCTAGTCATTATCTAACCATTGAGAATCAGGAAACCAATCGCAAACAGGCCATTAAAGATGAGATACAGGCTTTAAAAGACGAATTAGAGAGAGAGGAAACCAATACAGTAGAAGCTAGGTTTATGCGTAACTTAACGTCCAGGATCTACGCAAACATAGCCAGGCAAGTAGAAGCGGCCTTATTTGGAGAAGATACGAACAAAAGCGGATCCATGGAGTTGGATGGCAATTTAATAGAATACGAAATTAACGATGAAGAAGTGAAAGTAACCATAACAGACGAGGATGGCAATGTTACGCAAGTTATTGTGCCTATTGGTGGTTTTACTTTCTAGCTGTAGTCTTATGATAGATCCATTAGACAACAACTTACCGCAAGGAAGACCAGAGGTTGCTGTGGTTCATGCTTTGTTTACGGATCTAGCAGATGTATTGGAGCCAGAAAGAAAGCCTGTTATTGCTGTGTACGCTGATGGTTTTATGGATCAGACAGGTGCCAGAAGGTCTAACTCCAAATACGCCACATTCTCTAGTGCTATTACCCAGGCCCCACACGCCTACTTAATCAGGGCCTTAAAACATTCAGGTTTCTTTGAGGTGGTGGAACGAGTGTCATTAGACGCAGTAACAAAGGAAAGGCAGTTGATTAGATCTACCAGAGATACCTTTGATGAAGAACAGAAGCTAATGCCTTTAAAGTTTGGCGACATGATAATGACAGGCGGAGTTCTAAGTTACCAGGCTAATACTGCTTCTGGGGGATCTGGGGCGCGTTATCTTGGAATTGGTTTATCCAAACAATACAGAGAAGACATTATTACAGTCAGTCTTAGAACGGTATCAGTCAGCACAGGGAGAGTATTAACAGAAGTCTTAGTGACTAAAACCATCTTATCCGCATCATTGGATAACGATGTATTCAGGTTCATATCAGACAACACAGAATTAGTTGAATTAGAAGGCGGCGCGGTAAAAAACGAGCCTACTAGTATTGCTTTGCAAATGGCCATTGAAAAGGCCGTATTGGAAACAATTAGAGAGGGTGTAAAACATAACTATTGGAGATTAAAAGAATGAAAAAATTACTTTTATTAATAATGTTATCTACACCTTTGTTTGGTGCGGATAACGAAATATTCATAGACCAGAGTTCTGGAACATCGAACTCAAATATGGATATAGAGCAACTAGGTTCTGGAAATATCATTGGTGGTGCAGATGCAGCAGCAGGAAGCATGACAGCACTTGATCTTGACGGTACAGCTATGACCCTAGACGTAAATCAGATTGGCGACAATAACAAATTCCTTGGTGATATTGTTTCAGATTCTTATACAGGGTTCTTTGAATTTGATGGAAATTCCAACACATTCACCATGAACACAGATAAGACAAACACATACGGCGCAGACTCAAGTAACGTCAATGTTGACGTTACAGGCAACAGTAATAACCTGACGCTCAATCACGCCACGGCAGCTTTAGCCAGTACGTTAGATCTGGATTGGATAATCAATGGATCTAGTAACTCTATTACATCAGCTATAGATGTTGATAACGCTACAAACTTTATGGACATTGACGGCTCAGATAATACCGTTAACTACAATGGAGATGGGTACGCAGGCGGTTATTTCTATTTGGATCATCAAGGATCTAACCGTACTTTTAACGTAACCCAGGCATCTACATTAGACAATGATTGGCTCAAGATACTTAGTATTGGTTCTACTGCTTCTACCATTTGCGTTATTCAAAACGACCAAGGTACAAGCACAAGTTGCTGATATTGGATCTATAAGCGAACTTAGGGGCAATGCCCAGGTAGTTCGCGATAAACCCTATGGGGCAGAGTTGGCGTTTCCTATCCAACAGATGGATAACGTCAAAACAGAAACAGGCAGAGTTGGTATAACCTTTAAAGACGAAACCATAGTGAGGGTAATGCCCCACAGTAAGTTAGTTATTAACAGTTATATCTATGACCCAGATCCTAAGAAGTCAGAAATGGCCTTACGCTTTGCTAGTGGCACAGCTAGGTTCGTCACAGGTAAGTTCAATAATAAGAAGGCAATTAGCATTAAAACCCCTTCTGCGGATGTTTATGTAAGGGGTACAGATTTCACAATTACCACAACACCAGAAA
>Ga0115011_10001716_pt1 | contig 15649 bp, 10 predicted proteins | sample TroAtlMetagenome_2_FD_88705 | JGI IMG/M metagenome (GOLD analysis project Ga0115011, IMG submission 88705) | Marine eukaryotic phytoplankton communities from Atlantic Ocean - Tropical Atlantic ANT8 Metagenome | ecosystem: Environmental > Aquatic > Marine > Oceanic | place: Tropical Atlantic...
AATGCCTGGTGACAATATCACCATGGATATCGAACTCATCATGCCGATCGCCATCGAGAAACAGCTTCGTTTCGCGATTCGTGAAGGTGGCCGTACCGTAGGTGCGGGTGTAGTAACTGAAATCAAAGCATAGCTATATATAAAGGGGCGCCTTGAAAAAGGTTGCCCCTTTATAGTTGCTGGGAGAGCGCGCCCTTGCTATAGGGGCGGGCTTTTCAAATTAGCACACAGTCCGAATCCCTTATCAATCTGAAGTGACACCCTCCTGGAGGATCATAAAATGGCAAAAGCCTGGTACGTTGTTCATACCTATTCAGGGTATGAGAAGAAAGCGAAAGACGGCTTAGAGTTGCGTATTGCGGCTAACGATGCCCAAGATCGCTTTGGCGATATCTTGATCCCAGCTGATACAGGTGTTGAGGTTCGTAACGGAAAGAAGCGTCAGGTTACTAGGCGCTGGTTTCCAGGGTACATATTAGTTGAGGTAGAGCTCGACAACGAGACTTGGCATATAGTCAAGAATACACCTAAGATCACAGGCTTTGTTGGCGGCAGCCGCAACCCTCCACCAGTCCCTGAGCACGAGATGCTTCGCATCAAGGCAAACTTCGCTGGCGAAGAAGAGACAGGTGAGGAGAGGCCTCTTACTGAGTTCGAGATAAAAGAGGAAGTCCGCGTAATCGCAGGTGCGTTCTCAAACATGAAGGGTGTTGTAGAAGAGGTGTTCGCTAATCGCGCTCGCCTAAAGGTTACCGTAAATATATTTGGGCGCTCTACATCGCTCGAATTGGATTTCACCGAGGTGGAGAAGCTCTAAGCTCTCTTTCTATTTCGCCTCAATATAGAGGCGCTGGAGATCATTATGGCGAAAAAACTCGTCAATCAGATCAAGTTACAGATTCCCGCTGGTAAAGCAAACCCAGCCCCGCCGGTTGGTCCGGCTTTAGGGCAGGCTGGTGTAAACATTCAGATGTTCTGTAAGGAGTTCAACGCTCGTACACAGGCGCTAATGGCTGATGCCATGGTTGTACCAGTTGTCATTTCCGTATTTGCGGATCGTTCATTCTCGTTCGTAACCAAGACCCCCCCAGCGGCAGGCCTAATAATGAAGGCGGCTGGTGTGAAGGGTGGATCTGGTGAGCCGAACAGAAACAAAGTGGGTTCATTGACTCGATCTCAGGTCGAAGAGATAGCCAACACCAAGCTCCCTGATCTAAACACCACCGATATCGCGGCAGCCATGCGAACAATCGAAGGTACAGCTAGGTCTATGGGAATCACAATAACAGGATAAATCTAAACGTCTGCTGAAGGAGAGAGGCTGCCGTCTCGGTCGTACTTTAGCGGAGACTCGCATTGTGGCTAGCGTCACAATTGAGGAGGGAGAGAAGATGGCGAAAAGAGGAAAGCGCTGGCGCGAAGGTCGTGCGAGTGTTGATTGCGACAAGCGATATAGTGTGTCGGAGGCTGTAGACCTTCTGCTCACAACGCCTGCCGTAAAATTTGACGAGTCAGTGGATGCTGCTATTCGTCTCGGGGTCGACCCACGTCACGCGGACCAGATGGTCCGAGGTGCCGTAGCGTTGCCACATGGTACAGGTAAGACTGTCCGTGTCTTGGTATTCGCTCAGGGTGAGGCAGCGCAGGCTGCTACCGAGGCAGGTGCAGACTTCGTTGGTTCTGATGATCTAGTAAAGAAGATTCAGGACGGTTGGTTAGACTTTGATAAAGTTGTGGCAACAAGAGACATGATGGGCAAGGTCGGACGATTAGGTCGGGTTCTTGGTCCACGTGGCCTTATGCCAACACCCAAGGTCGGCACAGTCGTTGCCCCAGATCAAGTCGGGAGCACCGTCAAGGCTCTACAAGGAGGTCGTATAGACTTTCGCGTTGAGAAAGCTGGTGTTGTTCACGCTATTGTTGGACGTCGTTCAATGGGCGCCGATAAGCTTAAAGAGAATCTCGCTGCGTTTGCATCTGAGCTACAGAGGTTGAAACCAGCTTCTGCAAAGGGTCAGTACTTCCGTGGCGCGAGCATCTCTTCAACCATGAGTGTTGGTGTGCGTCTTGATACGTATGACCTCGCTCGAGTAGCAGGATAGGGGTTGAAGAATGGATAAAAATCAAAAATTTCAGTTCGTAAAAGACAACGAGGAGCGTATTGTAAACGCCCCTTTAGTCTTCGTAGCTGGTTATGAAGGTTCAACCGTTATTGAGGCTGAGGAGGTTCGTAACAAGTTACGCCCCCATGGTATCGAACTCCAGGTTGTAAAGAACACATTATTGCGACGGATTATTGCCGACACACCTCTTGAGGGTCTGTCGACACATTTCAAAGGGATGAACGCTATTGTCGTCTCTGGAGATGACCCTATCGCAACCGCAAGAGCTGTAAGAGATGCCTTTGATGAAAAAGGCAAGATACAGATCAAAGCGGGATATTTCGAGGGCGAAGTCCTTGATGCCAAGTCAGCGGCTGCAATCGCCGACTTACCAAGCCGCGAGGATCTTCTTGCAACCTTGCTTCGCACGGTTCAAGAGGCTCCACGCCGCGTGATGAGCGTAATGCAAGCTCCTGCAAGGGATCTGCTTTATCTTCTAAAGAATTTTGAAAACAAACTTGCCGATTCTGGCGACAGCGAATAGTTGCCCGTTTCAGCGGCATTTAGAGCATTTACATTGAGGAAATAATCATGGCTACTCAAACAGAAGTTGTAGACTTCATCAAAAACCTTAAACTTTCAGAGGTCCAAAACCTCATCAAGACACTCGAGGACGAGCTTGGCGTAGAAGCGTCAGCACCAGTCGTTATGGGTGGAGCGATGCCTGCGGGCGGTGCTGCTGCTGAGGCTGCTGAAGAGCAGACTGAGTTCAACGTCGTTCTCAAGGAAGTTGGCGACAAGAAGCTTGCTGTTATCAAGGTCGTTCGCGCCCTTACGCAGCTAGGCCTCAAGGACGCTAAAGCCGTTGTTGACGGCTGTCCATCAAACGTTCGTGAGAGCGTTGATAAGGAGACTGCAGAGGCTGCCAAGGCTGATCTCGAAGCAGCTGGCGCTACTGTAGAGCTTAAGTAGAAAAGCTTATTCACACCTTATGGTGTGAAATTTGCCCTATCGATCTCATGTTGGGATCGATAGGGCGATTCTACGTCGAGAGGCCACTATTTGGCTAATCTAAATAAAGACTTGTGCGAGGCCGCAAATTTGACCGTCCATTACGCAGAATAGATTTTTAACAACCTCCCCCAGCTTGGTCTGGTGCGAGGGTGTTTTGCGTTGTGCGTATAAACTGTGTTGCCTCTGTCATTCCGAAATACCCCGTCGAGGATCCTATGCCTGACTTGCTTGCAAATAACTTTAGACACCGCCGCTCTTTCGCCGAGAAGGTTTCAGATGTAAAAATCGAAAACCTCATAGAGATTCAGAACTCTTCGTACGAGCTATTCCTTCAGCGTGAGCTGTCAGGTATGGAGCGAGATAATATCGGCCTTCAAGCCGTATTCAAGAGTGTTTTCCCTATTCAAGACTTCTCACAAAGAGCGTCACTGCAGTACGTCTCGTATACGCTCGATGAAGCTAAGTACGATGTCCCTGAGTGTAGGGCCCGAGGGATGACTTACTCTGCTCCATTAAAGGTGACAGTTCGCCTTGTTGTCTGGGATGTCGATCTTGAGGCTAACACCAGGACTGTCTCTAACATAAAGGAGCAAGAGGTATACTTTGGCGAGATTCCTCTCATGACTGAGAACGGTACCTTTATCGTAAACGGTACTGAGCGAGTAGTTGTCTCACAGCTACACAGAAGTCCAGGTATCTTCTTTAGTAAGCATCTTTCCAAGACCGCTGGTAATAAGACGATATTCTCAGCGAGAATTATCCCTAATCGCGGTTCATGGATAGACTTCGAGTTCGATTCAAAAGATATCCTATATGTTCGCATCGATAGAAGGCGCAAGCTTCCAGCTACAGTCCTTCTTCGCGCCCTTGGGTATTCTAACGAAGAGCTACTGAACTATTTCTATGAGACTGAGACCTACAGGTTTACTGGTAGCTCTTGGAACAAAGATACAACGAAAGACTTGGTGTCTATTCAGGCTGCGACCGTAGACCTTGTGGATCCTGAGAGCGGTGAGATCCTTGTTCGTGAGGGTCGTAAGTATCTTAAGAACAGCCTAAGGAAAATGAGAAAGTCAGGAATTCTCCAGAAGGTTGAGGTTGAGAACGAGGATAGCGGCGAGCTCAAGACTATTGAGATCTGCAACATCCCAGTATCTGAGGCTTCGGTGTATGGGCATGCCGTAGCTCATGATGTCGTAGACATGAACACTGGTGAGATTCTCATTGAGTGTAACGAAGAGTTGACTGAAGAGAACGTAGCGGCTTGTATTGCTAGAGGCGTTGATGAGTTTGAGGTCCTCTATATCGACAACGTAATGGTCGGCTCTTTCCTTAGAGATACCCTCCTTATGGACCAGATCGGTTCGACAGAGGAGGCAGTGGTTGAGATCTACCGCAGACTTCGACCAGGTGATCCACCAACATATCAGACAGCTAAGAACAACTTCAACAACCTGTTCTTTAATGCAGAGAGGTACGACCTGTCTAAGGTCGGTAGGCTCAAGCTAAATCACAAGCTTGGCCTAGACCTTCCGCTTACTCAGACAACTTTGATGCGTGATGACCTTCTTAGGGTGGTGAACTATCTGATCGATCTTAAGAACAACCGTGGAGAGTTGGACGACATCGATCACCTTGGTAACAGGCGAATCCGTGCTGTAGGCGAGCTTCTTGAGAACCAATACCGCATTGGTTTGGTTAGGATGGAGAAGGCAATACGTGAGCGTATGAGTCTCTCTGAGATCGACGCAATGATGCCTAACGATTTGATTAACGCAAAGCCTGTCTCTGCTGTCATCAAGGAATTCTTTGGTGCTTCTCAGTTGTCACAGTTTATGGACCAGACCAACCCGCTCTCAGAGGTAACTCACAAGCGCCGTCTGTCTGCACTAGGACCTGGTGGTTTGACTAGAGAAAGGGCTGGGTTTGACGTTCGAGACGTTCACCCCACTCACTATGGGCGAATCTGTCCTATTGAGACTCCAGAGGGGCCAAATATTGGCCTTATTGCCTCTATGGCTACCTACGCTAAAGTCAACGAATTTGGCTTTATTGAGAGCCCATACCAGTTGGTTGAAGACGGCAAAGTTACAGGCGACGTGAAATTCATGAGCGCTCTAGAGGAAGAGGGCCATGTAATCTGTGAGTCCAACACATCTGTCGACGAGGGCGGTACATTGGTTGACGCTAAGATACCCGCTCGCCGTATGGGTGAGTTTGCCGAGGTTACAAGCGGTGAGGTGACTCTTATGGATGTTGCCCCTCATCAGTTGGTTTCTGTAGGTGCGTCGCTCATTCCGTTCTTGGAGAACGATGATGCTAACCGCGCTCTGATGGGCTCAAACATGCAGCGTCAAGCTGTGCCTGTCTTGAAGACTGAAGCTCCTCTCGTCGGAACGGGTATGGAGTCTATCGTTGCTCGTGACTCTGGGGGGACTGTTACATGCATTCGCTCTGGTGTTGTTGACGCTGTTGATGCTTCTCGTATTGTAATAAAAACAGATGATGATGGAGAGGCTGGAGATGTCGGCGGCGACGTAGATATCTACAACCTAGTCAAGTTTGTCAGGTCGAACCAAAACACCTGTATCAATCAGCGTCCAGTAGTGAAGTTGGGTGACCGTGTTGAGGCAGGAAGCGTAATAGCGGATGGCCCAGCAACAGATACTGGCGAGTTGGCTCTTGGCCAGAATCCTGTCGTCGCGTTTATGCCATGGCAGGGATACAACTTTGAGGATTCAATACTGTTGTCAGAGCGCCTCGTTCGCGAAGATAACTTCACCACAATCCACATCGAAGAGTTCGAGGTTGCTGCTCGTGATACTAAGCTTGGTAAAGAGGAGATCACTCGCGATATACCTAATGTTGGTGAGGACGCACTCTCTGACCTAGATGAGTCAGGAATTATCCGTATCGGAGCACCTGTTCGACAAGGAACAATCCTCGTTGGTAAGATCACTCCGAAGGGTGAGACACAGCTCTCTCCAGAAGAGAAACTACTTCGCGCCATCTTTGGCGAGAAGGCTGGTGATGTGCGTGACACATCACTAAGGGTGTCTCCTGGTTGTGAGGGTACCGTCATTGATGCTCGAGTCTTTGCTCGCGAGGGCGTTGAAATTGAAGCCCGTGGCCGTGAGATTCAAGGTCAGCAGGTAGCTAAGCTTGAGCGTGATCGCGATGAGAAAATCAGAACTATTCATGATTCAGCTAGCCGCCAACTCTCAGCCATAGTTCTTGGCAAGAAGTCAGGTGGTCGCCTACTCGACGACAATGGAGATGAGTTTATTGCGTCGGGAGATCAGTTTAGCGATGACAACATCTCTAAGATATCATTCGAAGCTTTCGAAAAGGTAGTTGTAGAGGGTGACTCTGCTGCTGACGAGCAAATCTGGTCATTGGTTGACCGTGTTAGAGCTAAAGAGGATGAAGTCCGCACACTTTTCGCAGGCAAGATTGAGCGTATTCAGAAGGGTGATGACCTCCCTCCTGGAGTCATCAAGCTTGTTAAGATCTACGTAGCCATAAAGCGTAAGCTCAATGTAGGTGACAAGATGGCGGGACGACACGGTAACAAAGGTGTTGTGTCTCGTATTCTACCTCAAGAAGATATGCCTTACCTTGCGGATGGAACACCTGTTGATGTGGTCCTGAACCCTCTAGGCGTACCTTCTCGAATGAACGTTGGGCAGGTTCTTGAAGTTCACTTGGGCTGGGCCGCACGAGGCATGGGCATTCGCATCGGTCAGATGCTGGATGAAGCCTATGGTGTTGATTCTCTTAGGGATTACCTAAACAAGGTGTTCGCTGGAAATGAGAACACCTCGGTTCGTGATTTTATCGCTAGCGCTAACGAAGATGAGCTAAAGGCCTTTGCTTCGAAATATCGTAAAGGTGTAACTACAGCGACGCCAGTATTTGCTGGAGCGAAAGAGGCTCAGATCAAGGAGGCCTTAGAGCTTGCTGGTCATGATCCAGGCGGTCAGACTGTACTTTATGATGGTCGGACTGGAGAGGCTTTCAGCAGAAAGGTGACAGTAGGTGTCATGTATATGCTGAAGCTACACCACTTGGTTGATGACAAGATTCACGCCCGATCAATCGGACCATATAGCTTGGTTACTCAACAGCCGCTGGGTGGTAAAGCTCAGTTTGGTGGTCAGAGGCTTGGGGAGATGGAGGTCTGGGCTTTAGAGGCTTATGGCGCTGCATACAACCTTCAAGAGTTCTTGACCGTCAAGTCAGATGACGTGGCTGGTCGTACCCGTATGTACGAGTCAATCGTGAAGGGCGACAACGTTCTTGAGGCGGGCTTGCCAGAGTCATTCAACGTACTTGTGAAGGAGCTTCAAGCGTTAGCGCTTGACGTAAACCTAGTTGAGGACAAAGACGTCCTCATGAACAAGTAATCCATCTTTTCTCACCCTGTCACGCTTGCTTAAAGAGACACTTTCCTGGAGTCTACTGTGAAGGACATTTACAACATTTACGATAAACCTAAGAACCCAATTAACTACACTGCGGTTCGAATTAGCTTGGCCTCTCCCGATAAGATTCGGAATTGGTCACATGGTGAAGTAAAGAAACCTGAAACCATTAATTACCGTACCTTCAAGCCAGAAAAGGATGGTCTCTTCTGTGCCAAGATTTTCGGTCCTGTAAAGGATTACGAGTGTCTTTGTGGAAAGTACAAGCGTATGAAGCACCGTGGCATCACTTGTGAGAAGTGTGGTGTTGAGGTCATTCAGTCAAAGGTTCGCCGTGAGAGGATGGGGCACATTGACCTTGCTACTCCTGTGGCACATATATGGTTTTTGAAGAGCCTCCCTTCACGTATCGCAAACCTTCTAGCAGTCTCACTGAAAGAACTTGAAAGGGTTCTTTACTGTGAAAGCTACATTGTGACAGAGACTGGCGAGTCTACCTTGAAAGAGGGCGAGATCCTCTCTGAAGAAGACTACCAAGAGGCTATCCGTACATTCGGATACGGGTCCTTTGAAGTCGGTATGGGTGGAGAGGTTGTTCGTGACCTTTTAGCTCGTTTGGACATCGATGCTTTGGCTAACCGCCTCCGTACAGAGATGAAAGAGACAAGCTCAGAGCCACAGCGCCGTAAGTTTGCTAAGAGGCTTAAGATTGTCGAAGCGCTTCAGCAGTCTGGAAACAAGCCAGAGTGGATGATGCTGGAAGTGGTCCCTGTGATCCCGCCAGATCTTCGCCCGCTTGTACCTCTAGATGGAGGAAGGTTCGCTACATCTGATCTTAATGATCTCTATCGTCGCGTGATCAACCGTAACAACCGCCTAAAGCGTCTTCAGGACCTAAAGGCACCAGAGATCATTATCCGTAATGAGAAGCGTATGCTTCAAGAGGCTGTTGACGCGATGTTCGACAACGGTCGTCGTGGTAAGGTCTTTACTGGACCTAACAAGCGTCCTCTTCGCTCCCTCTCAGATATGTTGAAAGGTAAGCAGGGGCGTTTCCGTCAGAACCTTCTTGGAAAGCGCGTTGACTATTCAGGTCGTTCTGTAATCGTAGTAGGACCCTCACTTCGCCTTCATCAGTGTGGTATCCCAAAGAAGATGGCTCTGGAGCTCTTCAAGCCGTTCATATACAACAAGTTGGAAGAGGGTGGTCATGTAACCACCATTAAGGCAGCTAAGAAGATGGTCGAGAAGAAGACCGTTGAGGTTTGGGATATCCTAGAAGGGGTCATCCAAGAGCACCCAATAATGCTCAACCGAGCCCCGACGCTTCACAGGTTGGGTATTCAGGCTTTTGAGCCTGTGCTTATCGAAGGTAAGGCTATCCGTCTTCACCCACTCGTATGTACAGCCTTTAATGCTGACTTTGATGGTGATCAGATGGCTGCTCACCTTCCTCTGTCTATCGAGGCTCAGATTGAGGCTCGTGTATTGATGATGTCTACAAACAACATCCTCAGCCCAGCTAGTGGTAAACCTATTATTCAGCCTTCACAGGACGTTGTTTTAGGTTGTTACTACATGACCCGTGAGGCTAAACTTGTTGAGGGCTCTGGACGTAAGTTCTCAGGCCCAGGAGAGGTTTTAGTAGCGTATGACTCCAACGAAGTAAACTTGCAAGCGGGAATACGCGTCCGCATGCCAGCTCTTCCATTAGAAGATCGTATTGTCGACTCTATTCCAGAGTTGGGAGATGCTCACCTATTTGTAGGTGTGGATACTTCAACAGAATCTAGTGAAGTTTGGCACTATCACCGTGGTGTTGTGAGCAAGGGACTTGGTGGAATTCAGACCGAGGTTGCTATCTTAGGAGGAGATGTCATCTGCTCCCTTGATGGTCAGCCAGTTGATGTTGCAGAAGGTACTAAACCAGTTGCACTTATAGATATGCGAGGCTCTGCCGCGCCTACATCGCCGGTTGTGGCAGACGCTAAGAGCAAGAAGGTTCTATCTTTCGTGTCTCAGCAGTATTCTGGCAAGCTAGCAGGTAAGCTCGGAGACTTAGCTTCTAGTGCGACTGGTAAGGGCTTTGGACCTAAGTCGATAGTTAAGCACACCATTGGGTCTATGACACTGTGGGCTTTCCATCTACCTAAACACCGCGACCTTAACCGGGTTGTTGTAGTATTGAACTATGCGATGATTGGAGAGTTGGGTGGAGACAAGCTCGACTCTCGAAGCAATACTCAGTGTCGCTTGGAAGATCTTAGACAGGGTGTTGCTTGGGCGAGAGACACGTTCGGCGATGATTTCGTCGGAATGGTAGCTCCTTCTGGTTACTTCGGCCGCGGTGGCCTTGTACCAGTATACACTCGTGAATCGGACGAGAACTGTGTTGAGGCACGTGGTCAGATGGTTGATACGACCGTTGGTCGTGTATTGTTTTACGACATCGTTCCAAACACCCTGCCATTCTCATTGGTAAATAGAGATATGGGTAAAAAGGCGCTTGGTGAGCTCATAGATCGTTGCTACCGAGTAGCTGGTGCGAAGGCTACGGTTCTTATGGCTGATGCCGTAATGCAGATGGGATTTGCCGAGTCAACCAAGTCAGGCGTTTCAATCTGTATAAATGACATGATTATACCGAGCACGAAATCTTCAATCTTGGAGAGAGCTCACGTTGATGTTGCAGAGACTGAGGAGCAGTACAACGATGGTCTCATCACAGTAGGTGAGAAATACAACAAGGTCGTTGATATTTGGTCCAAGGTTACAGACGAGGTTGCTAAGCAGCTCTTAGCTGAGCTGTCAGTAGGAGTTGCCAGAAATGTTGATGGTGATGAGGAAGAAGAGTCTTCATTCAACTCTCTATACATGATGGTAGACTCTGGAGCTCGTGGTTCCCCCGCACAGGTTCGTCAGTTGTCTGGAATGCGTGGTTTGATGGCTAAGCCGTCAGGCGAGATCATCGAGACACCGATTACGGCGAACTTCCGTGAGGGACTATCAGTACTTCAGTACTTCATCTCGACTCACGGTGCTCGAAAGGGTCTAGCTGATACAGCCTTGAAGACTGCTAACTCTGGATATCTTACACGTAGGCTTGTTGATGTTGTGCAAGACACTATCATCACTGCTCCAGATTGTAAGACTCAGGAGGGCATGGATGTCACATCTCTTATCGAGGGCGGTGAAGTAATAGAGCATATGGGTGAGCGTATCCTAGGCCGAGTCGCCGCAGAGGATGTACATGATCCATACTCTGGCGAAATGCTTGTTGAGCGTAACGGTATGCTAGACGAAAAGGCTGTTGATAGGGTCGTGCAGGCTGGTGTTGAGCGCGTAAAGATTCGCTCTGTACTGTCTTGTGAGATGCGCTGGGGCGTTTGCGCCAAGTGTTATGGTCGTGACCTCGCAAGAGGTAAGATCGTAAATGTTGGTGAAGCTGTAGGTGTAATAGCCGCTCAGTCAATCGGTGAGCCTGGTACACAGTTGACAATGCGTACATTCCATATTGGTGGAGCAGCATCTGCTAAGGTCACACAGGCGTCAATTGAGTTGAAGACATCAGGGACTGTTAGGTTCTCCGATGACCTTAAGACTGTGAAGAACCGAGATGGTAAGCTGATTGCTATGAGCCGTAATGGAGAGATAGCTGTCGCAGATGACAAGGGTCGTGAGCGCGAGCGTTATGGAATACCATATGGTGCTATTCTTTTAGTAAAAGATGGCGAACGCGTAACCTCTAAGACCAAAATCGCCGAGTGGGACCCCTTCACCACGCCAGTTCTCTCAACAGTAAGTGGTACTGGTAAGTTCGAGGACCTAGTAGCGAACAAGACCCTTGATGAAACAATTGATTCATTAACCGGTCGTTCGAGAAAGGTGGTTGTGCCTTACAAGGATGCAGAGATGCGACCTCGCGTGGTTGTAATGCCAGGTGACGGTAAGGTTGGGCTTAGGTTTTTCATGCCTATTGGTGCAACAATCGTAGTGGGCGAGGGTGATGATATTCAGGCAGGTGATATCCTGGCGAAGATCCCTCGAGAGACAACGAAGACCAAGGATATTACTGGTGGTCTGCCTCGCGTAGCAGAATTGTTCGAGGCTCGTAAACCTAAGAACGTTGCTATCATCTCTGAGGTTGATGGTCTGGTGTCTTACGGTAAGGATACAAAGGGTAAGCGCAGGATCGTAGTTACTCCTGAAGATGGAGAGGCTAGCGAATATCTAATACCAAAAGGTAAGAACATCACAGTGAATGAAGGCGACTTTATTCGTGCAGGTGAGTCTATTATGGATGGTTCTGCTAACCCTCATGATATCCTAAAGGTGAAGGGAGAGGGCGCTCTTGCCAAATACCTCGTCGATGAGGTTCAAGAGGTCTACCGACTCCAGGGTGTAAAGATAAACGATAAACACATCGAGGTTATCGTCCGTCAAATGTTATCGCGCGTGAAAATATCACGTGTGGGTGACACTGAGTTCTTGGTAGATGAGCAGGTTGATAAGCATCGCTTCCACGAAGAGAACCGTAGGGTTATTTCTTTAGGGGGTAGGCCAGCTCAGGCCGGCTCACTCTTGCTTGGAATAACCAAGGCATCTCTGTCGACTGATTCGTTCTTGTCGGCTGCCTCCTTCCAGGAGACTACAAGGGTTCTTACTGAAGCGTCACTATGTGGTGCGACAGATTCCCTGCGTGGACTCAAGGAAAATGTCATTATGGGTCGCCTGATACCAGCAGGTACAGGATTTGCGGCCTATCAGAAGATGGGAATGATAACTCGTGACCAGTCTGAATCTGAGGCGATGGCAGAACAAATGGCAGATGTGGTAGGTCAGAAATAAAAATGAAACGGCGAGACTTTTCTACCTTTGGTTGACAAGTCTCGCCTCAAACACTATAAGCCGACGGATAATGGGGTGGCACTCCCCAAAATACGAGCGTCGAAAGACACTCAAGAGGAAACCGATGCCAACAATAAACCAACTGGTTCGAAAGGGTCGTAAAACGATCAAGAAGAAATCAAACTCGCGAGCTCTAGGCTCTTGCCCACAAAAGCGTGGCGTATGTACTAGGGTTTACACAACCACACCTAAGAAGCCGAACTCAGCGCTTCGTAAGGTGGCTCGTGTTCGCCTTACAAACGGTATCGAGGTTTCTTCGTATATCGGTGGTGAGGGGCACAACCTTCAAGAGCACTCTTCTGTGCTTGTCAGAGGTGGTCGTGTGAAGGATTTACCCGGTGTGCGTTACCACGTTGTGCGCGGTACCCTTGACGCCAAGGGCGTTGATAACAGAATGCAGGGCCGTTCCAAGTACGGTACCAAGCGTCCAAAGAAGTAGGAAGAAGATATGCCTCGTCGTCGCGAAGTCCCGAAAAGACAGATACTCCCAGATCCAAAGTTTGGAGATCTTGTAGTCTCTAAGTTTATGAACAACGTTATGGTTGACGGTAAAAAGGCCGTTGCTGAGCAGATTGTTTATGGTGCTTTTGATATTGTTTACGATCGCACACGTGAGGATCCAGTAGCAGTATTCAAGAAGGCTCTAGATAATGTAATGCCACAAGTAGAGGTTAAGTCTCGACGTGTTGGTGGATCTACCTATCAAGTACCTATCGATATAGCTCCAAATCGCCAGATGGCCCTAGCTATGCGTTGGTTGATCAATTTCTCAAGAAAACGCGGTGGAAAGTCAATGCGCGATAAATTGGCTGCTGAGTTGATCGAGGCCTCACACGGTCGCGGTAATGCAGTGAAAAAGCGCGAAGATACACACAGAATGGCTGAAGCTAACAAGGCGTTTGCTCACTTCCGTTGGTAGTCTTGCGTTAGAAGCAATATGAAAGAAGCGCGGATTAAACTCCGCGCTTTTTTTTATGAAACACACAACACCAAATATAAAGCATCACCGTAACGTTGGGATTTTAGCTCACGTTGATGCAGGTAAGACAACTCTAACCGAGAGAGTTCTCTTTTACTGTGGTGCAATAGATATGCTGGGCGAGGTTCATGAAGGTACAGCCGTTACGGACTGGATGCTTCAGGAGCAAGAGCGTGGAATAACTATAACGTCAGCCTCAATTCAGGTGAAGTGGGGCGGTCACACTGTGAATGTCATTGACACTCCAGGCCACATTGATTTCTCAGTAGAGGTTGAGCGCTCTCTACGCGTTCTCGATGGGGCCGTTGCTGTAGTTTCTGCTGTTGAAGGTGTAGAGGCGCAGACCGAGATGGTCTGGGGCCAGGCGTCAAAATATGCGGTTCCTAGCGTCATCTTTGTAAACAAACTTGATAGAGAAGGCGCTGACTTCTTTCGAGTTTTTGATGAGATAGAGAGTAGACTTAGTGGTGCTGCAGTGATGGTTCAGCTCCCAATAATGAGTCAAGATAGCTACATTGGGTTTGTAGATCTTGTCTCAATGAAAGCGTATCGTTTTGAGGGGGAGCGGCGGACTCTTACTCAAGAAGAGATAGATATACCAGCAGATATGGTAGATGAGTCTGATGTGGCTAGGGAGTTTTTGCTGGATGCTGTCCTTGTGGGAGGAGAGCCTTTGGTTGAGACCTATCTCCGAGGGGAGCCTCTGCCTAGTGCTGGCCTAAGGCAAGCTATCTCAAGAGCTGTGGCTAGCGGGATTGTTGTCCCGGTTCTCTGTGGTGCGGCTTTGTTAGGTTACGGGGTTAAAGAGGTTTTAGACGCTGTCGCAAACTACCTCCCTAGCCCCTTGGATGGAGGTGGTGTCTTTGGAGTTGATGCCGCAGGTCAAAGAAGAGCGATAGATTGCGATCCTAAGGCGAGCACTACGGCCTTGGTATTTAAGAAGCTTGTAGATCCTCGTGTTGGAGCGATAACTTACTTCAGGGTCTATTCGGGTACCGTTAGCGAAGGCTCTATGTTGGAGAACATTAGGACTGGAGAGAGCTTCCAAGTCTCTAAAATTGTACGCATGTTCGCAAACGAATCGTCTCAGGTCGAAGAGGTGATAGCAGGCGATATAGGTTGCCTTTTAGGAGAAAACAATCTTCTTACGGGAGACACAATCTGCTCCCTCGGCAATGTTGTTGCTTTAGAGGCGATCTCTTTTTCTCAACCAGTAGCGTTCGTGGCTATCGAAGCAGATCTTGAAGAAGATGTCGAAAAGCTAAAAGCAGCCCTAAAATTTTTAGCGGCCGAGGACCCTACATTGGAGGTCGGTGTTGATGAGCTTAGCGGGGCCTCTGTGATAAAGGGAATAGGAGAGTTGCAGCTAGAAGTCGCCGCCGAACGTGTTCGAGTTGATTTTGGCGTAAAGTGTCGTGTTGGGAGGCCTAAGGTCTCCTACGTAGAGACCGTTATTGGTGAGCCGATGTCAGGTGAGGCTGACTTTCAGACTGAGATAGGGGGGCGAGGAGCCGGGGCCCATGTCGCGCTAACGGTAGAGCCATTAGAAAGCGGTATTAAGGTGTCGGTCGTCACCCGTCTATCAGACGAGCAGGCCGAGTTGATCACTCGAGAACAGATAGAATTTGTAAAGAATGGAATTTTTGATTCACTTCAGAGAGCTGGGCAGACGCCTTTTCAGTTCGGTGGTGTAAACATCGTAATTACAAGTATTTACTTTCATTCTGTCGATGCTAATGATGTCGCTTTCTTCAACGCAGGGGGTTTAGCTCTGGCCCGCGCGATAAGAAAAATGCGATCAATTCTCATAGAACCAACAATGAGGGTTGAGATTGTTACGCCAGATGACTATATGGGGCCGGTCGTTGGTGAGGTACACTCACGGCGAGGTAAGATTACAAGGCTTTTGGCAAAGTCTGGGCGTCAGGTAATAGAGGTAGAAGTACCTTTATCCTCGATGTTTGGCTTTGCATCCACCCTTAGGTCTCTGACCCAGGGGAGGGCGAGTCACACAATGCATTTCTTAAAGTATAAACAACTACCAACAAACATCGCCGCGGAATTTTTGCCGCGCAAATGATCTTTTTGAGGAGACAGCAATGGCTAAAGAAAAATTCGATCGTTCGAAGCCACACGTAAACATAGGTACCATTGGTCACGTAGATCACGGTAAAACCACACTGACAGCAGCCATTACGAAGGTAATGTCTGAGGCAGGTGGA
>Ga0115011_10001719_pt1 | contig 15635 bp, 15 predicted proteins | sample TroAtlMetagenome_2_FD_88705 | JGI IMG/M metagenome (GOLD analysis project Ga0115011, IMG submission 88705) | Marine eukaryotic phytoplankton communities from Atlantic Ocean - Tropical Atlantic ANT8 Metagenome | ecosystem: Environmental > Aquatic > Marine > Oceanic | place: Tropical Atlantic...
CATCACGATGCCCATCAAACCCGCCGATTCAAAGTCAAAAGCAGTAGAGCCCCAAAAAACGGCAAAGAGCAAAGCCCCTGCCGAAGACCCTGCGGCTGCAAAAATAGCGGCTGCAAGGAGTAAAAACCTCGATTTGGCCATTCAGCAAATCCAAAAGGATTATGGAGAAGGGTCTATCATTCGCATGGGCGATGACTATCGAGTGGACGTCGATGTGATTCCAACCGGAAACCTTCTGATTGACCGTGCCTTGGGAGTTGGTGGATTTCCAAGAGGACGAATCATCGAGGTTTATGGCCCTGAATCATCAGGTAAAACCACTCTAACCCTAACTGCGATCGCCCAAGCCCAGAAGAAAGGTGGATTGGCAGGGTTTGTTGATGTAGAGCACGCTCTGGATCCGCAATATGCAAAGCGGTTGGGCGTCAATATGGAGGATCTTCTTGTGTCACAACCAAGTTCCGGAGAAGAAGCGCTACGAATTGTTGAGACATTAGTTCGCTCAAATGCACTGGATGTGATTGTGCTCGATTCCGTGGCCGCTCTTGTTACCAAGCAGGAACTGGATGGGGAAATTGGAGATTCAACCGTCGGAGCTCAGGCAAGACTGATGAGTGCCGCAATGCGAAAATTGACATCACTCATCTCGAAAGCCCGAACAACCTGCATTTTCACCAACCAAATACGGGAAAAAATAGGAGTGATGTTCGGTAATCCGGAAACAACACCGGGCGGAAGAGCACTTAAATTCTATAGCTCAGTACGGGTAGATATCCGTCGTATCGGAGCCATCAAGCATACAGACGGTACCGTGAGTGGAAACCGTACAAGACTCAAAGTCGTGAAAAACAAGGTCGCCCCGCCATTCACGGAAGCGGAATTTGACATCATGTATAACGAGGGAATTTCCGCTGTCGGTTCACTGCTCGACCTTGCCCTTGAACATGACATCCTGTTGAAACGAGGTTCATGGTTTAGTTATAACGGGGAGCAACTCGCACAAGGCCGCGACGCTGCAAAAGAGGCACTCAAGGGCAATGAGAAATTGTATGCAGAAATAGAGACGGCTGTTAAAAAAGCGATGTCAGGGGAAATTGAAGAACAAAGTGAGGATTCATAACGAAAAGCCAATCGACAGTCAGTTACCGTAAAAAAGGCCACTTCAATGTGGCCTTTTTTGTGATAAAACCCAAGGAGCGAACTGCACACAACCAAAACCGTTTTGCATTGCTCCGGGCCAGGACATGGTTAAGATCCCTATCATGAAATTTGTTCCTCTCGCAATAATCTGGACTATTGCACAAGTCACCGCCGAACCGCCGGAATTTAAACAACTCTTTAATGGAAAAAACCTTGAGGGCTGGGAAGGCATTGGAGGGCCAACAAGCAATTGGAAGGTTGAAGATGGCGTGCTTTCCTGTACGGGGAAAGCGGGCTCAAATTGGATCGCCACAAAACAAGAATACTCCGATTTTGAGCTTCGGCTGGAATATCAAATACCCAAAGATGGAAATAGTGGGATATTTATTAGATCCCCACAAAAGGGAACTCCCTGGGTAAACGGGCTTGAGATACAGGTGCTTGATGATTACGGCGAGAAATGGAAAAACCTGAAGCCCAATCAATTTACCGGAAGCATTTATGCCGTGGTGGCACCATCAGTGCGCGCAACAAAAAAAGCCGAGCAATGGCAAACCGTACGCATTCGCTGTAATGGGCCAAAGTGTGATGTCTGGATAAACAAAAAACATGTTGTCAGCGCAAACCTCGACACCCTCGCCACCCAATATCCTCGCGTGCCGGGATTAAAGCAAACGAACGGCTTAATCGGCCTACAAAATCATTCCTCACCAGTTCATTTTCGGAATATCGAGATACGCTCTATCAGCGAGAACAAGCAGTAATCAGCCCTTAGCCAATTGCATGTTTGGCGGTTATTTGACTAATCAAGCCTGCCAGTGCCAGATTATTTACTCCAAATGCATTGCTCCTGGGACAGGTTTAGAACAAGCGAAATTGAATGTTGTTCACTGGGTCCTACCGGTGAATTAAAATTGGGATTGTCCTGAATTACTCCCCGGCATAAAACATACAATTGAAACCCTTATTATTTAGTAATGTCATCCATCGGAACTCCACTCTCCCAGACTGCCACCAAAATCGCACTTTGCGGATCAGGTGAGCTCGGCAAAGAAGTTGTCATCGAATTGCAACGTCTGGGTTGCGAGGTAATTGCCATTGACCGCTATGAAAATGCACCTGCTATGCAGGTCGCCCACCGCTCACATACTATTGACATGCTGGATGGTGACGCCTTGCGTCGCGTAATCCAATCGGAGCAACCTGACCTTATTGTGCCCGAGGTGGAAGCGATCGCAACGGACACCCTCGTTGAGCTTGAAAAAGAGGGCTTTAACGTAATCCCAACTGCACGAGCCACCAAACTTACAATGAACCGCGAAGGCATACGCTGCCTTGCCGCTGAGGATCTTGGACTAAAAACCTCGCCCTACCGATTTGCCGCAACGGAGCAGGAATTCAGAGAAGCTGTTGCCGAAATTGGCATCCCTTGTGTCATTAAACCGATCATGAGCTCCTCCGGCAAGGGACAAAGCACTATCAATTGCGAGTCTGACCTTGACCAGGCGTGGCAGCATGCGCAGGAAGGAGGCCGAGCCGGAGCCGGCAAAGTTATCGTAGAAGGTTTTGTTGATTTTGATTATGAGATTACCCAACTGACGGTCCGGCATGCAAGCGGCACGTCATTTTGTGAACCGATTGGACATATTCAGACCGACGGTGATTACCGTGAGAGCTGGCAACCTCAACCAATGAGTGAGGTTGCGCGCGCTGAATCACGGAGAGTGGCCGAGGCGATTACAGGCGGGTTGGGAGGCCGTGGAATCTTTGGAGTCGAGTTGTTTATCAAGGATGACGAGGTCATATTCAGCGAGGTTTCTCCGCGACCGCACGATACCGGGTTGGTTACCCTGATTTCCCAAGACCTATCCCAGTTTGCTCTGCATGCACGCGCCATCCTTGGTCTTCCGATTCCAAACATCCATCAACATGGCCCAAGTGCGTCAAGTGTCATTTTGGTTGAAGGCGACTCGGAAATTGTCGTTTTTAATCAACTCAATCAAGCCCTGCAGCAGCCTGACACTCAATTGCGCCTTTTTGGCAAACCAACGGTTTCCGGAAAACGGCGCATGGGTGTTGCCGTGGCCAGAGGCACATCCATAGAGGATGCCCGCAATAAGGCTGTTGCAGTCAGTTCTGCTGTAACTGTTACACTTTAACCTCAATATTGATGATTTGTTCTTGAATCTAAGCAATGATAGGCTAAATCAGAACGCACTCGCCATCGTGGCAGTCTGACAGCATATTTTAAGCCAGAAGGCTTCCGTGTGTGCGGGGGCCTTTTTTTTTATCATTCTTCATCCGCCGCACCAGAAACCTATTTACCCACCACATCAAAATGGAATTTGTAGCCGAAACCATCGCCGATCTTAGCCCTTCGCTTACTTTATCAATTACAAGTCAGGCAAAAGCAATGCGGGAGGAAGGCATTGATGTATGCAGCTTTGGTGCGGGAGAACCGGATTTTGACACACCTCAGTTTATCAAGGATGCAGCTATTGAGGCTTTGCAGGATGGCCAGACCAAATACACCGCTGTTGCTGGCATTGTGGCATTGCGAAAAGCAATCGCGAAGAAACTTCGCGAAGAAAACCACATTAACTATGAGCCCGACCAAATTGTCGTTAACTGTGGTGCCAAGCACTCCTGCTTTAATGCTATCATGGCATGTTGCGATGCAGGTGATGAAGTCATTATCCCTTCGCCATACTGGACGAGTTATCCGGAAATGGTCCGGTCTATTGGTGCAGAACCTGTCTTTGTCGAGACCAAGCAAGAAAATGGTTGGAAAATGACCGCCGAAGAGTTTGACAATGCCATGAGCGGATCCACCAAGATGGTTATCGTCAACTCTCCCAACAACCCGACAGGAGCGGTCTATACCAAGGAGGAACTTACCGCAATTGGTGAAGTAGCCGCCTCTGAGGATATTCTTATTCTTTCGGATGAAATTTACGAGAAAATTACCTATGACGGAGCCGAGCACCACAGCATGGCCTCACTCAGTGATGAAATTCGTAACCTAACCATTACGATTAACGGGCTATCAAAAGCTTACTCTATGACCGGGTGGCGCCTTGGCTATACCGCCGCACCCAAGGAAATTGCCGATGCTATAGACACTATACAGAGTCACAGTACTTCTAACCCGACAACCTTTGCCCAATATGGAGCCATCGCAGCACTGGCCGGCGAGAATGCGGACATAGGCGACATGGTTGCTGAGTATGACATTCGCCGTCAATATATGCTTAGCCGCCTAGAGGCTATCGGGAATGTCTCAACAATTGAGCCTAAGGGTGCTTTCTATTTTCTGGTCAACATTGAAAAAACCGGTATCAAATCCCTCAATTTTGCGGAAAAACTACTCAGCCGGATGCACGTTGCTGCAGTGCCTGGCATTGCATTTGGGCATGATTACAGTATCCGCCTGAGCTATGCTACCAGCTTACCGGTTATCAAGGAGGGTCTTGATCGCTTCGAGGAATTCCTTAAGGCACACTAGCGTCGAGCTTGCTGCGAACATCCCTCGCAGAGCCTTTAACCAGTGGTTATTTTTCCTGCTGTGTAGAGGCAGGGCTGACCAGCATAGAGCTGATCCAGCACTTCTGTGAAATACAGCCTCGTCCCCCTCGCGTGGTAGGATGAAACAGGTTTATTGATGCCTTGGATTTCATAGCGTCTTTACCAACCTGTTACTCATCAGGCGATGCAGGATCAATTATTTGGCTTCATGCAGATCCCTGATCTGCATGATCTCGTCCTTGTGGACCGGTTCTCAACCCGCATCTGTCGGCAAACACGTCACCTCTCTATTGTCCTTGTTTTTTGACCTGGTGCTATTCTTACAGGGCCGAATAGTAAATGGCTTCCTACGCCATTATAAATCCGGCAAGGCCAATTCCACTTTTAATGGACTTTTGCTAACGTCTCTTGGTGCGTCGTGAAGCTTGGCATCAGCGTAATCAGGATTTCCAGCTCAGTGCCCCCTTCTTCAGGGCATAAAGATAGGCAACAAGCAAAATGCCCACAAATCCTGACATGCTCCAGAACACCATAGCTCCTTGCCCGTTACTGACAAAGTCCCGGAATGTTAAGGCCCAAGGATACATAAAGACGACCTCGATATCAAAAATGACAAACAACATTGCTACCAAGTAGAATTTCACGCTGAACCGAGGTTGTTGCTGCCCAACGGGAATCATCCCGCACTCATAGGGTGAATCCTTCACGCTATTGCTTCGGGCACTTTTGCCAAGCATGACACTCAACAACAAAGTGGTAACCGCAAACCCAGTTGCGATCATAAACTGCAAGAGTACCGGAAAATATTGTTCTAGCATTTTTGTTAAGTTAAGACGGTCCTCGAATCTCAATGATTCGCCGATGTTCTTCAAGTTCTAAGCGATTGTTTAAGCCAAATGATTCCTCACGCATCATCTGTTTGTTTTCGCTGGGCAAAAAAAGGCCGCCTCCTAAGAGGCGGCCCTAATTGGTTTATCTAAACTTTTAATGAATAGACTGAGGAGATTGAAAACAATCTAGGATTGCTGGGCTGCTGCGTAGGCACTGGATGCCTGCTCAATGCCATCAAGACCCTTGTAGGTTTTGCCGTCCTTGAGGACGAGGCCGCGGGTCACGAGGTTCTGAAGTTTTTCGTAAGCGCGCAAGCGGAGCATTTCTTCGCCACCACTTACCGCGTTTTTCTCCTTCAGATTCTCGTAAACGCGTTCAAAAAGATTATTGAACTTATAAGTCTCACTGTCTTGAAGAACCTCCACCAATTCATCTGTTACGTGATCGGGAATTCTCCGGGAAAACCGGGTTCTGCGTGTTGTAGCCATAGTTGATTCACTGTATCACACACGCGTCACATTACCACGGATTTCAGTCACTAATGACGATTTACACACCCCAAATGCGTCGAGATAGCAGTTTTGTATAATTACCATAACATAAATTGATGATTATTGCTGAATAAAAATGATAATTTTAAACATTTATTCCTCTTTAAAGCTGCCAAATGCGCTTAACCCGTCACGATTTAACTCAAAAATCTCGCTACTCGCCGGATAAATTGAATCATCAAACAACTGCATGAACTTTTTCTGGTAATCCCCAATCGTGCTGGCGAGTTTTGGAAAAACATACACAGAAAAACGGTTTGGAATCACAATAAGCAATTGATCACCAAGCACTTCTTTAAAAAGATCACGAAATTCAGCAGCCACAATCGTGGTGGCCGTAAGCGGACTTTTAGATTGCAATACTGCATATTCTATCACGTTCTTGGAATTTCTTACATACTTAGGCCTGAGGGTTTTCAAGTGATCCGAAGCCGCTTTTTTACCTTTTTCGACAAATTGCCTCCACCCCCCTGGAAATGCCTTCCTGAACCCTGCCCTTTGGTAATTGCGCAGACCGATTCTCCCCCGGTATGCAGCGGAGTAAGTCGTCTCACGGGCACCTGGCATGAGGACAAATACTCCTGAGGACAGATTACGTGGTTGAATTAACAGCAGATACTTCTCTGGTTGTAGAGGGTCTTGAGTATCCGGTGTCGTATCCGACATGCTGGCTGTTTGGCTCACCGCGAGAAAAAGAAAAACGATGACATTTAAGCGATAGCTGAAGCCGATCATGGACTTGAAATCTCATTCACTGTGGGCCTTGAAGCAATCATCCATTTCTGACAGATTTGAATAGCCCTTTGCCAAGCCCCATCCACTAGTTCTGCTTATGATCACTTTCCTTGATGGCGAAATTGTTGAAAACCTGCCTGGCCGTCTGGTTTTAAATATTGGCGGTATCGGCTATGAAATCCTCGTTCCCATGTCGACCAGTGACAACATACCGGCAGCCGGTAAGAATATTCGGATACTCACGCACCTGCATATTCGTGAACAGGAACAAACACTTTACGGTTTTCAAACCCATGATGAACGTGACCTGTTCCGCTTGCTCATCGACCGTGTCTCGGGCATCGGCCCCAAACTGGGACTTGCTGTGCTCAGTGCCATGGCAGTTGGCGAGTTCAAGGATGCGGTTATTCGCAGCGACATTGCCGCGCTGTCTACCATTAGCGGACTGGGCAAGAAAACCGCGGAGCGCATTGTCCTTGAGCTCAAGGATAAAATTGGTGTCACGGAGGCTTGGGCTGCTGCCAGTCAAGGTGAGACAGCCGGGAGTGCTGCAAGGGCTGTTAATGATGCGGTGCTGGCGCTCATCTCGCTTGGGTACAAACAGGCTGATGCTGCCAAGGCTATCAAGAAAGCTGCCACCGAGCACGAGGGAGAACCGGATGCTGATGAATTCATCCGTTCAGCGCTCCGGGGATTAAAATAACGTTATATCCTCTCGCTAGTTTGCTTCGCACCACCCCATGAGCCCAAACAAAGGCACCATAACCAACCGCCTCCAAGAAGAACGCATCGATACGCTTCGTGCCTCTCTCCCAGAGGGAGGCCTTTTTGCAGGCAAGCAATGGCTGTTATCCCCAAAACCACTTCCTCTCTCTCGAAAAACTGTGGAGCAGCTGGAGCGTCTCGGGCACCAGCTTGCGATGTTTCAATCAGCCGCCAACACCCTTTACCGACAGAGCGTCAAGGGCAAAGCGCCTGCTTGGTTGGCCGGCTATCTCGATGCCGGTAAACCGCAATCAATAATTAATTCTGCAAGGTGTCCCGCACTTTGGGAAGAAGTACCTAGAATTATCCGTCCAGACCTGATCTGGGGCGAAAGCGGATTTTCAATCACCGAACTGGACAGCGTGCCAGGCGGTATCGGCCTGACTGCTTGGCTGAATCAGGTTTTCTCGGTATTTGAGCCGTCTGTGATTGGAGGAACCGATGGGATGGCCCAGGGCTTTCATTCCATTCTTCCCAATGGTGCGGACATTGTTATCAGTAAAGAATCCGCCGACTATAGGCCAGAGATGACATGGTTTTCCGGGCAGCTAAACAAACTTTACGGCAATGATGCCTACCGCGTTTGTGACGCGGAAAATTACCAACCTGACCATCGTGCGGTTTATCGTTTCTTTGAGCTATTCGACTATAAAAACATCCCAGCGGCAAATGCGCTCTTCCAAGCCTCCGCACAGGGAAAAATCAAGCTTACGCCCCCCTGTAAAGCTTACCTCGAGGAAAAAATGTGGATGGCTTTGTTCTGGTCGCGGCCATTACGCGGTTTTTGGAGCGCGCAGTTACGTTCAACACTGCGTCAACGTCTTGCGGATTTTTTTCCCTACAGCTGGATTCTTGATCCGGCACCGGTGCCTCATCATGCTGAATTACCCCGCCTCGGCATTACTGATTGGCGGCAACTTGGAGAATTCTCGCAGAAGGACAGGGCTCTTGTCCTGAAAATGAGTGGGTTTTCCGAGCAAGCATGGGGCAGTCGCAGTGTCCGGATTGGCGAGGATTTACCCGCAGACCAGTGGCAAGAAGCCGTCGACAGGGCTCTTGATGATTTTCCGGATCAGCCATGGGTTATGCAGGAGTTTAAACGGGCCAAAGTCTTTAATCATCCCTTTTGGGATGAATCCACAGGCAATATCCATGAGATGCCAGTCAGGGCCCTACTCCGGCCCTATTATTTTCTCTCCGGGGAAAATGCCGCGAAGCCCGAAGCGAAGCTCTCCGGCATTCTCGCCACTCTGGTACCATCCGATAAGAAAATCATCCATGGCATGAGTGATGCCATCCTTGTGCCATGCACACTCCAATCCGCCTAAATCGACAAATTGCTGCAACCGTCAACTTGACACCTGAAAGGCTCACCGGATGATTACACACTGATTAATCCATGCGCATTCTTTCCGGCATTCAACCAAGCGGCCGCCTGCATGTCGGCAATTATTTCGGCATGATGGATCCTGCCATCCGTCTACAGGACGATGGTGAAGCGTTCTACTTCATAGCCGACTACCACTCACTTACAACTGTTCACTCCCCCCAAGAACTTCGTGAAAACGTGCGCAATGTTGCCGTCGATTTTCTTGCTTGCGGGCTTGACCCTGCGAAGGCCACATTTTTTCGCCAGTCTGATGTCCCAGAAGTTGCTGAGCTTTCATGGCTGCTGAGCACTGTGACCCCGATGGGTCTCCTTGAAAGGTGCCACTCATACAAGGACAAAACTGCCCGGGGTCATGAAGCCACACATGGCCTTTTCGCATACCCGGTGCTGATGGCAGCCGACATTCTCATCTACGACAGTCACATCGTCCCCGTCGGCGAAGACCAAAAACAGCACTTGGAGGTCACGCGAGACATTGCTCTGAAATTCAACAACCGCTTTGGTGATATCCTTGTGATTCCCAAGCCAAAGATCCGCGAAGTAAACGCCAAAGTTCCAGGCTTGGATGGGCAAAAAATGAGCAAAAGCTATAATAACACCCTGGAAATTTTTGGCGACGAAAAGGCAACCCGGAAAAAGATCATGTCAATTGTCACGGACTCAACGCCGGTTGAAGAGCCGAAGGATCCATCCGCCTCGATCATTATGGACCTGTACCGGCTTGTTGCCTCAAGTGAGCAGGTAACAACTATGGAAAATGACTTTAAAAACGGCGGTGTCGGCTACGGGGACTTCAAAAAAAGGCTTTTTTCTGCGTATTGGGAATTTTTTATGCCCATGAGAGAACGTCGGAAAGAGTTGCTTGCCGACCCCGAACATGTTGATGAGATATTGAGGCACGGTGCTGCAAGGGCCAGAGAGAGTGCTGCTAACACAATGGAACGGGTCCGAAAAGCCTGTGGAATCCAATAAAAACTGATCTTGCCCTTGGTAGGACTAAAGAAAGTAGATAAAAGCTTCAAAACAGAGTTGCCTGAGCGGAATTATCCCATTAGCATCCGCTTCCCTAGAAATTCTGCTGCATTTCAATATGTAGCTGGTAGCTCATCCCTGTAAAAAAGGACATGTGTTGCCGGTAAGAATTAGTGAGGTAAAGAAAAAAATCCAAACTGGTATGTTTGAAGAAGAAGAAGAAGAAGAAAACGAACACAAGCGGTATCGGGATGAACCACTCCACACCGAGAAAATTTTCTCGGACAGGAAAACATTCTTTATAGACCTGAAGGCCAACAACAGGGGGAAATTCCTGAAGATAACCGAGGATGTGAGAGGCAGGCGCGACACGATCATGGTTCCCGCTGAAACCCTAGAGGAATTCATCGATGCCCTGCAAAATGTTGCTGACGTTCTAGGTAACGACGACTCAGACGATTAGCGGGCATCTTGGTATCCGTTATCTTCAACTCCCAGGCAGTAATGTCTTCTGTCGGGCCACGGAAATGCGTGTTGCTCACAACCCGGATTTTACGATAATCACGGAAACCGCCGATTATATCGTTGTTGATAAACCGGCCCCATTGCTGATCCACCCGAGTGTGCCCGGTAATCCGCCGACTCTTCTTGACGGTCTGCAGGCATTGCTTGCCTATGAATTGGCCAACGGGGCCACACTCTCAATTATTAACCGGCTAGATCGTGAGACCAGTGGCGTTGTCATTGTCGCCAAGAACAGGGAAACGGCACGCAGGCTCAGCCTAGCCATGCAGGAACGCAGGGTGCAAAAAGAATATGTTGCCATTGTCCATGGCAAGCCGAAAAACAACCGTTTCACTATCTCCGACCCGATCCTCCGGGCAGGGCAAGTAGAGAAGTCCGCTATTTGGGTTAAGCAAATCCCTCATCCCGCAGGTGCCCCCTGCTACACCGAGTTTGAAACCCTTAAAGAACAAGGAGACCTCACCCTTCTTCGGGTTTTACCAAAAACCGGGCGGATGCATCAGATCCGCGTACATGCAAAACAGGCAGGGTTGCCAATTGTCGGTGATAAGATCTACGGGCCAGACGAAAACTGTTATCTGGATTTCATTGAAAATGGCTGGACGGAAAAACTCAAGGATACGCTCTTGATGCCCAGGCAGGCCCTACACTGCCAAAGTATGTCCATCCCGGAATTTGGTGAATGGCAATCGGAGCTGCCAGTAGAATTTGAGCATCTCTTGACCAGTCATTGCCCTGCCTCTAAGGTGCCCGCCGCCACTAAAGAATCATGAACATCCACGAATATCAAGCCAAGGAACTTTTCGCTAAATACGGTGTGCCGACACCGGCCGGCAAGGTAGCAGAAAGCGCTACAGAAGCACGGGCCATAGCCTCAGAAATCGGTGGGCAGGTCGTCATTAAGGCACAGGTCCATGCCGGCGGCAGGGGCAAGGGCACTTTTAAGAACGGGTTTCAGGGAGGAGTCCACCTTTCATCCGAGCCCGATGAAATCGCATCTCTTGCTGAAAAAATGATTGGGCAGACTCTGGTCACGCACCAAACAGGGGAAGCGGGTAAAGTAGTCAATAAGGTCATGGTGGCCCAAGCCGTCGATATTGAAAAAGAATACTATTTGGCCATCCTTATGGACCGTGAAGGTCAATGCCCTGTCATTGTCGCTTCTGAGGAAGGAGGGGTAAATATCGAGGAGGTAGCCGAGACAAATCCGGAAAAAATCCTACGGGTACCAGTTGACCCACTCGCCGGACTGCAGGAAAACCAAACAGTTGAGATTTCTGCCGGACTTGGGTTTCAGGGCGAAATGATCAGCCAGTTCTCGGGCCTTCTGGGTGCACTCTATGACCTCTTCCTTTCCTGTGACTGTTCCATGGTGGAAATCAACCCGCTGGTCACAACTCCTGATGGGCAATTACTGGCCCTCGACGCAAAATTTGGTTTTGATGACAATGCCCTTTACCGCCAGCAAGAAATTTCGGCAATGCGTGATACTTCCGAGGAGGACCCGCGAGAAGTAGCCGCCTCCGAATATGATCTCAACTACATTGGCCTGGATGGCAACATCGCCTGTCTGGTCAATGGTGCTGGTCTCGCAATGGCCACCATGGACATTATTAAATACTATGGCGGAGAACCAGCCAATTTTCTGGATGTCGGGGGTGGAGCCACCGAGGAACAGGTAACCAATGCGTTCAAAATCATCTTGGCAGATGGCAACGTGGAAGGCATCCTGGTCAATATTTTCGGAGGTATCATGGACTGTGATGTCATTGCTCAGGGAATCGTTGCCGCCTGCAGGCAAGTCGACCTTGGAATTCCTCTCATTGTTCGCCTTGAAGGCAACAACGTTGAAGCGGGCAAAGCAACCCTTTCCCAGTCAGGCGTAAACCTGATCGCAGCCGACGACCTTGCGGATGCCGCACAGAAAGCAGTGGCGGCAATCGCCGCATGATTTTTGCGCCAACTTCTAAACCTAAACAATCCATTTATCGATGTCCATACTCGTCCAGCCAGATACAAAAATTCTCATTCAGGGTATTACCGGCAGCTTTGGCGGCCAGCATGCAAACCTCAGCATTGAATACGGGACACAGGTCGTAGCAGGCGTCACGCCAGGCAAGGGCGGTCAAGTATTCGCAGAGACAGTCCCGGTTTTTAATACCGTTAAGGAAGCCGTCACGGAAACTGGGGCAACGGTGTCGGCGGTTTTTGTTCCGCCACCATTTGCAGCTGATGCCATACTCGAAGCGGTGGATGCAGGAGTTGAGCTCGTTGTTGCCATTACCGAAGGTATCCCTGTCATGGACATGATGCGCGTTGCGGCGAAAATGAAAGGATCCAGCACCCGCCTGATCGGCCCCAACTGTCCGGGTATTGTAACACCTGGTGAAGGGCCGCAGTCCAGCGGCGGTTGCCGGATCGGCATCGCGCCCGGCTACATCCACAAAAAAGGATCAGTGGGTGTTGTGTCGCGATCCGGAACCCTGACCTATGAGGCAGTATGGCAAACAACCCAGCTCGGGCTTGGCCAAAGTACATGCATTGGTATTGGTGGAGATCCCATCAACGGAACCAGTCATCTTGATATACTTAAACTCTTTAATGAAGACCCAGAAACGGAATCCATTATCATGATTGGGGAAATAGGCGGAGATGCTGAAGAGCAGGCTGCCGCATGGGCCAAAGAACACTGCAACAAGCCCATTGCCGCTTTCATTGCTGGTGCCACCGCCCCACCAGGACGCCGCATGGGACATGCAGGCGCTATCATTTCCGGAGGCAAGGGGACAGCTGAAGCAAAAAAAGAAGCTCTTCTAGATGCAGGTATCGCTGTTGCTCAAACTCCATCGGAAATGGGCTCAACACTGGCTAAAATCCTTTGAATGTGAACAAAGGAGAAACAGCCTGTTCCATCCTGATACGCTGTTGAAACTGGTTTGGCTGCTCCCCCAATTGGCAGCGATTATGGCCTATTCATGGTCTAATACCCATATCCTAAGTAAAAAGACAAAAGGACTTTGCCAAGTGTCATACCTTCCGCTAAGATTCTCGCCCCCACCCCCGCACCGAGACTTGAAAGCCACTGGCTAATCAATCCGTTAATTGAAAGAACACATGGCATTAGCAGCAAAAGGACTTGAAGGCATTATCGCCAACGAATCAAAACTCAGTAACGTCGTAGGATCTGAAGGAAACCTCTCATACCTTGGTTATACAATTGATGAACTGGTGGAAGCGACCACTTTTGAAGAAGTCGTACATTTGCTGCACAGGGGTAAACTTCCTAATAGCGCCGAACTCAAGTCCCTTATAGAAACCCTGCGCAGTCACCGTAACCTCCCGGAAGGAATCATCAATTTCCTGAAATCCGCTCCGAGGGATGCCGGACCAATGGATGTAGTCCGCACTGGAATATCAATGCTTGGACTTTATGACAATGAGGGCAAACATCAGGATCGCTCACTCAATGAAGATCGGGCGCTGGCTATTATTGCAAAAATCCCTCTCATTGTCGCAGGCTATCACCGTGCCAGGCAAGGCCTTGATATCATTGATCCCCACCCCGAGCTTAATGAAGCTGCCCACTTCCTTTATCTTATCAACGGAGAGGAACCATCCGCTGATGCAGCAAAGACACTCGATGTTGCCTATATTTTGCATGCCGACCACGGCATGAATGCATCCACCTTCAGTTCCCGAGTCACCATCGCAACACTCAGTGATATTTATTCAGCAACAACATCAGCCATCGGTACACTGAAGGGACCGCTACACGGTGGAGCCAATGAAGGCGTCATTCATATGCTGGAGGAAATCGGCTCAGAAGATGCCGTGGATGCCTATGTAGAGGGTAAACTTGAGCGTAAGGAAAAAATCATGGGAATCGGGCACCGTGTTTACAAGGTTCTCGACCCACGCGCTCCACACCTGCGCAAAATGGCAGTTAAGCTTACGGAAGAGCTGGGGGATCCAAAGTGGATCAACATGTCAGAGCGAATTGCTGAAATCATGAAGGAGCGCAAAGGACTTAATGCCAACGTCGACTTTTACTCGGCGACGGTCTATTACAGCCTTGGTATCCCCACGGATCTTTTCACACCGATCTTTGCCATCAGTCGTGCAGCGGGATGGACCGCGCAGATTTTAGAGCAACTTGACGATAACCGCCTCTACCGACCTCTTACCGATTACACAGGTCCCGACACCCAGCCCGCGATCAATCCGATCCACGAGCGTGATTAATTCGTTTTATCCCGCTGGCATCTAACAAAAAAGTGGGCGACCTTGTGAAGCTGGCTCCTCGCGAAGCCATGGCATCCAATGGATAAAGAGGAAAAAGTCACTGAGTTTATTGATAAAATTCGCGCGCGCGTTGGAACGGTAGTTGTTGGTCAGGATCAGGTTGTAGAAAGGCTACTCATTGCACTTTTCACCAGTGGCCACATCCTTTTGCAAGGGATGCCCGGCTTGGCGAAAACACTGCTGGTCAATGCCCTGGGCAAGGCGATACACCTCGATTTCTCGCGTGTCCAGTTCACAGTAGACCTCCTGCCTGCAGACATCCTAGGCTCCGAAATACTCGACCAATCTTCGGCGACATTCACAACCCGTAAAGGACCTGTCTTTACCAACCTCTTACTTGCCGACGAGATTAACCGGGCTGCACCGAAAGTTCAGGGTGCACTCCTTGAAGCGATGCAGGAACGTAAAGTCACACTTGGCGACGAGACCTACCGCCTTCCCGTACCATTCCTGGTCATTGCTACCCAAAACCCAATTGAGCAGAGCGGTACGTTTGAACTCCCCGAGGCACAGCTTGACCGTTTTATGCTGTGTCATCGGCTAGATTACCCAGACGTTCAAGAAGAAGAGGAGATCCTTAAGCGTAACCTTGGGCTTGGCATTCAGAAAGAGGGGCAAGGAGCGGTGGCAAACACCGAATTTGATATGGTCTCTGACGAACCTGTGGGCGGGCCAGAAGATTTGACTAACGCCATTGATCATACACACCGTGTGCATGTCAGCGAGGTTTTTATTAAGCACGTTGTGGAACTGGTCGGCCGCACTCGCACACACCCAAGCATTGAACTTGGTGGCAGCCCGAGAGCAGGAATAGCTCTGATCAAAGGCGCTAGAGCAAGGGCAATGATCCATGGACGTAATTATGCAATCCCTGATGACCTCTTTGCGCTTGCAGAGGA